>Ga0209719_1001958_pt1 | contig 23209 bp, 20 predicted proteins | sample AD_JPNAS2_MetaG_FD_184421 | JGI IMG/M metagenome (GOLD analysis project Ga0209719, IMG submission 184421) | Active sludge microbial communities of municipal wastewater-treating anaerobic digesters from Japan - AD_JPNAS2_MetaG (SPAdes) (version 2) | ecosystem: Engineered > Bioreactor > Anaerobic...
AGAAAAGTTTCTGACATTTTTGTCGCCTTTATATTCCTTAACAATATTTTCGAATTCATACCTTGAAAATAATGATTGCATTTCTTTCAGTAAACATTTTGTCTTAAACATGCTATTAATTCTCCGATTGTATTGATTTTATTGGTGTTTTGCAATTCCAACATAATCAACGCATTTGAGAATTAATAGCATTTTTCTTGTTTTCTTATGATTCTATGGGACAGCAGTGATAAAAAATAGAAAAGAAATCAGAAAACCAGTCATCGGATATTCGAAAAAACTTATTAATCTTTTGAACATGTTGTTTTCATAGGATGTTGAATTTGAGCCGGATTGCGAGAAGCAGATTAATGGATTAAAAAAATATTTGAAAATCCGGAAATAGGTGAAATGCTGGTTTTAACAATTGATGGTAATATAGTTGCAATAATTACTTTGCTATTAGGTTTATTGGGTGTCTTAAGAATGCTTTTGTCAATAAAGAAACAACCATCATCAATATCAAAAGAGGGAGTATGATATTTGAATTTTTAACAAAAGAACAGTTTACGGTTTGGATGTCCGTAAATGTAAAATCCCACGGCGGAATATGGATCAGGTTTTTTAAGGATAAGAAAATGAAATGCTTGACTGCGGAAGAGGCTTTGGATGCCGCTCTTTGCTATGGATGGATTGACGGTCAGATGAAAATGGAGAATGAAAAAAGCTACATTAAATATTTCGCTCCGAGAACTGAAAAAAGTAAATGGTCTGATAAAAATAAAGAATCTATAGAGCGTCTCCGCAAACAGAAAATGATGACCGAATATGGAGAAGAAGCTGTAAAAAAAGCAGTCGATAACGGGCAGTGGTCAAAAGCAAAAAACAAACCGGATTTTAACAAGATGATAACTGAATTTGAAAAACTGATCGGGAAGAATGCAGAAGTTTTAAATAAATATAGTAATGCTTCACCATCTGCCAAGAGGCGTTATTGTGCTTTTTATTTTGAAGCTAAGACAGCTGAAACAAGAAAGAGTAGATTGGATAAAATAATCAATGCATTAAATGATAATAGCAAAGGAATGCTTTATTAGATTTATTTGAATCATCAGTTCCGACTTGATGGGTTATTGAAGAATATGGTATGAGAAAGTTATGTCAGTTAATGATTAGTTTGCGATCACCGACGGAAAATAAACTGAAATGGACGTTCCTTTTCCCACTTCACTTTTGACATCAATCCAGCCGTTATATTTATCAACTGTATTTTTTATAATTGATAGTCCGAGACCGCCGAAATGTTCAGGATGCTTTGTGGAAAAGAAAGGCTCAAATATTCTGTCTTTGATTGCCGGATCAATTCCAATGCCGGTATCAGAAACGGTGATCATGAGAATATTTGAATCTGATAAAAATTTATCGGTGTCTGCAAAACTTGTTTCGATGGTCAAAACACCGCCGTCCGGCATGGAGTCCCGTCCGTTGATAGACAGGTTGAGAATCATTTGCTCAATCATTATTTTATCGGCTGAGATGAAAATGTCTTCAGGGGAGTTAATTATATTTATTCTGATTTTTCTGCCGGATATTTTCTGTATCATTATCTTCAAATTATCAATGAGCTTGTTGATGCTGAAAGTCTGTACGGAACTGTAGCTATTTCTTCCCATTGAAAGAAGGCGTCTGGTTAATTCTGATCCGCGGTCTACATATTCATTCATTAATGAAAGTTCATAGCGCAGTTTCTCCGCAGATAATTCGTTGTCGAGCAGCGAAGAAAGATTTAATGAAATAGCGGCTAATATATTGTTGAAGTCATGAGCGGCGCCGCTTGCGATCAATCCTGTCAGTTCAAGCTGCTGAATCTGATTAAACCGGGTTTCATATATCCGTTTCTCGCTTACATCATTAAAACAGAAAAGGATCAGCTGTTCACCTAAAACCGTTATCTTCGATAAGGAAACTGACAATGTTTTAGCTGTTATAAAATTTCCGTCACTTAGCTCAACGTTGATATCAGTGTCTAATATTGATTTGCCGGTATTTTTTATTTCGCGGAGAATTGATAGAAGTTCACATTCTGAACAATCTTTCTCATTGTGATTTTTAATAGACATCGAACATTTTAGAAAATTTCCGACATGAACATTGAGTTCGCCGTTTGATTTTGAACTCGAAAAATCAATAGCAGCCCGGTTTGCTCTTCTGACATTGAAATCGTTATCAAGGAGGATTATCCCTACCGGCGCATCTTCATAAAGTGAAAGTAATTCCCTTTCTGTATTTCTTATGCGCGTGATGTCAATGACGCTGAAAATCGCCATCTCTTTGCCGAGAGAAGGTGTGTTCAGAAGTCTTACTATAACGTCTTTTATTGATCCGTTTTTTGTGAAGTATCTGGTTTCGTCTTCAATAAATCCGGTTGACGATATTTGAGAAAGAATTTTATCTCTAAAATCATTAAAGTCGTTTTCTGATAAATGAATATCGCGGAATGATTTTCCAAGAAGTTCTTCCGGCTGATATCCGGTTAGTTCATACAGGGATTTATTTCCTTCAACCAGAATTCCGTTATTCATAACACCAAGTCCGATGGGGCTTAACCGGTATAAATCCTGAATGAGTGTGTTTTTTTTCAAAAGCTGGCGTTCGGTTTCTTTTATGCCGGTTATATCAATTGCGCAAAAAATAATAGCATCATCGCTTAGAGAAGGAGCCGCCGTCCGTCTTATAATAACATCGATTATTGAACCGTCTTTTTTGATATAACGTGATTCTATTTCCGAAAGATTTCCTTCTGCAAGCAGTTGCTGCCTGGTTTCTTTCATTTGAAGGTATTCTTTGTTGTTGACATGAATCTTTTTGAGAGTTCCGCCTATAAGTTCGGATGGAGAGTATCCGGTCATTTCAAAAAAACGTTCATTAGCTTCAGTCAATACACCGTTTTTGGTGACTCCGAGAGCATAAGGTGCGAGCCTGTACAATTCACTTATATATCTGTTTTTGTCCAGAATCTCATTTTCTGCTTTTTTTCTCGCCGTAATATCAAGAACGAAAATAATAAACACGTTTTCGCTGAAAAGTTCAACGCGCGTTGAACGGACCTCGACTGTAATCTCTTTGCCGGAAAGAGTAACCCAAACCTGTTCTAACACCGGAACGGTTTTTTTGTTCATCAGATCAAACAGACGGTTGGTGCTGGTTTCGTGATAATCGCTTCTTACAAAATCTTTTAATAAATGAGAATAAAGATCTTCTGCCTTCTCGGCTTCGAGCATTTCAACGGCGGCGGAATTGGCGTACATCATGCCTGAAAATTTAAAAACTAAAATCGGAACCGGTGCCGCTTCCAGTGTCTGATAAAAGCGTTCGTTGACATCGCGAATCTTGCAATCGGCGGAAACCTGCTTGAGCATGTTTTTCGATACGCCGAGGTAAAGATATTTGCCGCTCCTGTCTTTGACCATTGCAGAAACATTGGCGAAAATAATTGTGCCGCCTTCACTGTCGGATGCAACTGTTTCGTAATAACGTATGACGGGTGATTCGTCACCGGATGATATCCTTAGCAAGTCATCCTGAATAAACGATTTGATGAGACTCCATGAAGGTAATCTTAGTGGATATTCTATTGAGCGGGAAAGCAGTGAATCAAAGGGAATGCCGATAATTTTTTCTGCCACTTCGTTGATGTAGTTGTAGTTGAAAGTGTCTGGATCTCTTGTCCATACTGCGTACGGAATATGTTCACTAAGAAAAAGAAAATTCTCCTCACTTTGATTCCATGCCGAAATCAGAAATTCAAGCTGAAGCTTTAATTCTGCCTGTCCGAACATGTTGTAAATAAGCATTTCAAGGCGGTTGGTTAAATATTCTCCTACATGTAAAATTGCAAGCGGACTGGCGGCAAGGGGTCTTATGGATTCGGCATAACGTCCCGTGTCAATAACGACGTATGGTGAATAATGCCCTTTTGATACCAGAGTAGTGACTAATTGATGTACCCAAAATTCTGAAAATATGTCATCGATAATAAGAAGATCAATTTTTTTAAGTGATAAAATTGTATAGAACTGAGATATGTCATCAGGAAACAGCACCTGTGTCTGAAGCGGAATGTTTTCCCCTGAAAGGAATGATTTTACTGAATCTTCATATCCGCAATAGACAACAAGATATGGTTCTTTACGCATCATAATTAGAGTCATTATAAAATGTCTTATTTTCATCCGCAAGCCAATTTTGAAATTCTATTATTTAATCAGGAAGAGTGAGTATGTCCGCATATAGAGTAAGAAAATTATAATTTAAATCAGATTGGAATTATATTGACATTACATATAATTTAGGCTTCTGTTTTATGGATAATAGTCATAAAATTCGGAAACTAAATGAGTCAGCAAATAGTTATTGTCGATGATGATGAATACATGATAAGCGCTATTACGGGAATATTGCTTCGCGAAGGTTTCAGCAATGTCGCAGGTTTTATTGATCCGTCTCTGGCCGAAGAGCAGATTAATTCAGGTATGGTATCATGTCTGATTCTTGATCTTGGGCTTCCATATGTTAATGGAGAAGATATATTATCGCGTATCGTTTCATCTCATCCGGAAATTCCTATTTTGATTTTGACCAGCGATGACGATCCTGAAACAATCGTACGGTGTATGAAGGCGGGTGCTTCGGATTATCTGATTAAGCCGATTCGCCCGGAGCGGTTGATATCATCGCTTAATAATTTGATGACTATAACCCGTCTCACAAGAGAGAATGAGTTTCTCCGTTCGCAAATTGCCGATACTTCTTCTGTTTACAGCGGTTGCGAAAATTTTATAACGAAAGACGAACGGATGAAAGGTATTTTCAGCTACATAACGAATGCTGCAGCTTCTCCGTATCCGTTTCTGGTTACCGGTGAAACCGGCACTGGAAAGGAGCTGATATCAAGAATAATTCATGACAAAAGCGGGCGTTCGGGTAAATTTATTACGGTAAATGTTTCGGGACTTGATGATAATGTTCTTACCGATACTCTTTTCGGTCATGCAAAGGGAGCATATACCGGGGCTGCCGGATCCCGAAACGGTCTCATACGTGAAGCTGAAGGCGGAACGCTTTTGCTGGATGAAATCGGCGACATTTCGCACCAGTCGCAGGTGAAACTGCTTAGACTTCTTCAAAGCGGAGAATATTATCCGCTCGGTTCGGATAAATGTCTGAAATCAAACGCAAGAATAATTGCCGCGACTAATAGAATCCTTCCTAACCTCATTGAAGCGGGAGAATTCCGGAATGATTTGTTTTTCAGACTCAAGACGCATTGGGTTGATATTCCTCCCCTTAGAAAAAGAAAAGGCGATATCGAACTTCTTGTAGCTTCTTTCGTAAAAAATGCTTCTAACATTCTCGGCAAAAAAGCTCCGTCATATCCTCACGAGCTGATTAACCTTCTTTCTTTGTATGACTTTCCCGGCAATGTCAGAGAACTAGAGGGGATGATTAACGATGCAGTAGCCCGGTGCACTCATGGAATTCTATCTCTTGAATCTTTTCGAAAGCATATATCCAGTGTGTCCGGAGAAAATGTTAAAATCGAACGGAGAAAAGACTGCATCAATATTATTGATGAACATTTGCCGACACTTGAAGAAATAGAAAAAGAACTGATCAAAAAGGCAATGATTCTCTCGAATAACAACCAGAGTTCAGCGGCAACCATGCTTGGAATCAGCCGGCAGACGCTCAACATTAAACTTAAGGCGATGCAGAGTTAATCAATTATTCGCAAGTGTGCCGTTTTCATTTATAAATCTGATGGTTTTGTCGATTTCCGCTGCGCCGAAGGATTTTGATACACAACCGGCATAACGGAAAGAACCCATTCTTTCAGCAATTATACTTTCCGGACATGACGAAAAGAAAACAATCGGAATATTGCGGATTTTTAATATCTGTTTTGCCGCTTCAATTCCGTCAATTCCCCTGCCGAGATTGACATCCATCAGAACGTATTGAATTGACCGGCATTCGTCCGCATGTCTTACAGATTGTTCGCCTGTAGGACATAGTGTTACTGCATAACCTAATTCTTCAAGATCCATTTTCTCGGCAATAGCAATAATTATCTCATCCTCAACAAGCAGTATATGGTTTGAATCCTTCATAACACGTCCTTGTAATAGTATGAAGATTTTTTCATTCAGATGATCTTTCACCCGTAACCGATGAAATCATTTCCTTGCTTATGTTAGCATTTTCATCGAAAAGAACCTTGTCCGAGTCCAGAATTAATACGAAATTGTGTTCCTTTTTTCCGATTGAATGTACCATCTCAATATTGACGTGTAATCCGACTTTTGGAGGAGGTTCGATTTCTGATTCATCGAAAGTGATGACTCCGCGAATCGAATCAACCAGCGCGCCTGCAATAATATTTTCTCCGTCAATACATGATTCGACAATAATAATCGCGGTATCCGCTGAATAGTCTAAATCGTTAAAGCCGAATTTTTGGCGGAGGTTGATAACCGGAACAACGCTTCCCCTCAGATTCAGCACGCCTGTTATATACTCGGGCATTCCGGGAAGGGGCGTGATTTCAATTACTGACAGTACTTCACGGGTTTTGAGTACATCAAAAGCGAATATGGTTTTTTCGAGAACAAATGTCAGGTATTGCATTCCTTTCGCGTTATCCATATTTGTCTCCTTAATATCTTTCAAATTCACCGTCTGCAGAATCCGCCTTGCCCATTTCTATGTGAATACCTTTGTGTAAGTTGTTGGATGAATGCGGTTGTGCCGTATAAATTGAATGATTTGTGAGATGTGCCGCGTCATTATGATGATTCAATTTGATTGAGGCGGTATAATTCCGAGCTGAGCCGTTGTTTTCTCCGGTCTTCAGAAAAATGATTGCACCTTTCATCTGTTCTGTCTGACTTGAAAGTTCTTCCGCTGTAGCCGTGAGTTCTTCTGCGGCGGAAGCATTCTGCTGAACGACGGTATTCAACTGCTGAATAGCGCTGTTGATCTGCTGAATTCCGTTCGCCTGCTCGCCGCTTGCAGCATTTATCTCTGCGACAAGTTCGGAAGTTTTCTGAATATCCGGAACAAGCTTTGAAAGCATTTCTCCCGCCTGTTCTGCAATCGATACGCTCGTGTTGGAAAGTTCGCTGATTTCACTTGCGGCATTCTGTGAACGTTCGGCAAGTTTCTGGACTTCACTTGCGACTACGGCAAAGCCCTTGCCGTGTTCTCCTGCACGGGCTGCTTCAATTGAAGCATTGAGTGAGAGTAGATTTGTCTGACGCGCGATTTCCTGTATTATAGAAATTTTATCCGCGATATCCTTCATCGCTTTAACTGTCAGCTTGACTGCTTCGCCGCCTTCCTTCGCGTCATTTGCGCTCTTTATGGCAATCTTCTCAGTCTGGCTGGCGTTGTCGGCGTTCTGCCTGATTGTTGCAGTCATCTCTTCTACGGAAGAAGAAACTTCTTCAACGCTTGCGGCCTGTTCGTTTGATCCTTGTGACAACTGCTCGGATGAGCTTGATATCTGGACTGCACCGGAAGAAACTTGATCTGAAGAATTGTCAATAATTCCGACAACTTTCATGATTGATGAAATGATTAATAGAGCAAAAGAGATCGATATTACTACTGCGGCAATAGTCATAGCTATCATGATAATTGCAGTTTTTTGCTGCTGCTTCAATCCATTTTTATTCTCTTCAAGCGCTAATTTATTATTGTATTCAATCAATTCTCCAAGAGCTTCTTCGGTTTCATTGATGACAGGCCTTAGTTTTTCGGCCAGATATTTATTAGCCTCCTCATTCTTGTTCGAAAATACCAGTTCCAGAAACGCTTTTCCCCGTTCATTATATTTCGCATAAGCCTCCTCGAATTTTTTATAAATTTCCGCTTCTTTATCATCTGATATTGAGCTTTTATACTTAGCCATGTTTTCGTTGATTGATTGCGTATATTTCTTTCGGTTGTCATCTATACCTTTCATAATCTGACTATCAGTTTCTATTACCAGTCGATAATTTCCCCGGCTTCTCTTCAGCAAATTGGCATTTGCTTCCGCAAGCTGTTTAATCGGAACAAGATTTAAATCGTACATCGCCGACAACATTTCTGATATTTTAGATGAGCTGAAATATCCGACCTACGCCGGTTGTAAATGTGAAGACGGAAGCGACTGTGAATGCAGCGAGAAGTTTGGTGCGTATCCCGAGTTTCATTTAATATTCTCCTTATCTCTTTATGATATAAAAGAGATTCTAATCAGCCCGGGTACCTGTTGTTTCGAGACTGATGTTCTGATAATACGCGAGACAATCTGCATCGATGCAGGTTTCTTCCGGCCGAATAGCATTGGCTATAATACGATATGCAGCCGGAGTGATTACACTTATTGCATACAGTCGGGCATAAGCTTCATTGTTTTTTAGCAATGGCCTTAAATCTCGAAGCGGAGAGTCCTAAGAATTGACAGTGAATCATCAATCATTAATACTTTCTGATGCATATTGCCCCGCGTATAAATTATATAGCAATTACTGTGCCATAATTTATAATACGAATGATATGTGAGATTTGGTTGATAGATATGGTTCCGGATGATAATGTTTTAAACAAATATTATTGATCATACAATTTCATGAGACATAAGTTGTATTTAGAAACTTAATATGACATAATATTCAAAAAGAAATAGTTTAAACCCATGTAATAATTTCTTACAATTGGCAGTGAGTGTAAAGAAAATAGACAGTACTTAAGCGGGGTTAGTTATCATAACAATAAAATAACCCCCGGTTTTATTTTATTGGAACAGTTTCTATTATTGACTCAGAATAATAATCATTGCCGAATTTATCTATAGCTATAAAAGCCCACTTGACTTTGTGCCCGTTTTTGTCATAACCGCCGTGCCAATTAGGACTGCATTTTCGAATCTCTCCAGGTTTAATCCATTCTTCTGCGGGTTTACCTTTATCGTCTCCGTATTACTTTAACACAACTTCTTTCTTGTCAGATTTTATAATTTCTCCGATTACGCGGGCATTGTCGCCGGAAGCTTTAAGAGAAGAAATTATCGAATCGGCATCTGTCTTCGCCGCTATAATCATAAGGCCTATGCCCATGTTGAATGTAGTGTACATTTCGCGTTCATCCACATTTCCGATTTTCTGAATCAGCTTGAATACGGCCGGAACTTCGTATGAATTCTTTTCAATTACGCAGGCAGTATTTTCCTGAAAGATTCTCGGAACATTTTCGTAGAATCCGCCGCCTGTAATGTGTACGAGACCCTTAAGCGGAGTGCCTTTTTCAATGATTGAAAGAACCTGTTTGCAGTATATCCGTGTGGGGCGGAGAAGTTCTTCGAAAAGAGGTTTTCCGAATTCGGGTATATTGTCGTTTATTTTATTTTTTGCCACATCGAAGAATATTTTTCTTACGAAAGAAAATCCGTTTGAGTGAAGTCCGTTGGAATCCACTCCGATTATTACATCGCCTTCGGTGATTTTTTTGCCGTCGATCATTTTGCTGCGGTCAACAACTCCAACAGAGAATCCTCCTATATCATAATCGTCATCAGGCATCACGCCCGGATGTTCGGCTGTTTCGCCGCCGACCAGAGAGCATCCTGCCTGAAGACATCCCTCGGCAATTCCCTTAACTATATCTACCATGACGTTCTCTTTGAGTTTTCCGCAAGAAAGGTAATCGAGAAAGAAGAGCGGTTTTGCTCCTGAAACCAGAATGTCATTGACGCACATCGCAACCGCGTCTATTCCTATCGTATCGTGCTTATCTGCCATCTGAGCTACTTTGAGTTTGGTTCCGACTCCGTCGGTTCCGCTGACAAGAACGGGTTCTTTCATTTCCGGAAACGATGCATTATAAAGTGCTCCGAATCCTCCGATATCGGATATGACATTTTTATCAAAAGTTGCTTTGACAAGAGGTGAAATCTTTTTTACAAAACTGTTTCCTGCCTCGATGCTTACTCCCGAATCTTTATATGTGATACCCATTCTTCCTCCTGCGGTGTTTTGAGACCGCGTAATTAAAATGAATTATGCCTAAATGTTGACAAGCATTTTTCTCTTTACAAAAAGAGCTCGTTTGCTATCGGTTTTTTGCGGGGTCAGTATGCCTTTAAGTAATGTTGAAATAAAAAATCTAATTGATAAACTCAGAACAAAATTCGATGAATATGCCTTCACCTATTCCCCGAAATATTTTGACCGTGGCGCCTTTGAATCAAGGCTGAAATTCGCCGAGACAAAGAAAATGAATCTCGAAGCATTTATTCTCGCTGAGATCACAAATTTTGAAAAGATAAAATCGGACTATGAAAAGAAGCAGGGACAGGGAGAGGTTTCCCGTAAAATAGATAATCTTATTGAGGCGCAGATGAAGGCAGTCGCGAAATATCCGTCTGTCAGACTGCATCATCATTGCGGTGTTGAACTTCCGCATTTTGTCGGTGCTGTAAACGTTTTGCTCGAAGAATATCTGCCTGTGCTGTGGCTGGTTCTTTCTGATAATTCGTACCGCGATACTTTGAATGAATTAGAGCAAAAGCTTTCAGAGTTCGCTCTTGTCAAGGGCGCAAAGCCGCCGAAAAAATGTGAAGATTTGATACATCTGTTTACATATGCCGAGCTCAAAGATGTAGAAATTGAAAAAATCAGAAATAATTTTATGAAAGAGTGCGCATTCCTGCTTCATGATGCGCTCGATTTTTGCGTCAAGATACTTGAAATCCGAAATTCTGAACTTGATCAGCCTGTGCGTTTTGACAAAATGCATCAGAGTGCCGAACGCAGAAAAAAAATTACGGAACATTTTTCAGGACGCACGGGATACGGCTGTGCGCTGAAAATAAATGAATACATCGATTCTTTAATTTCGGATTTCCGTCTCGGAGCATTCAGGCGGCGCGCTTAATTTTTCCTTTTCAGGCATATGAGCGAAACGTCATCCTGAAGATTGTTGTATTCCGTAAATTCATAAACCGTTCCGAGAATCGAGTGTACGATATCAATAGAATTTTCGTGGGCGCATTTGGCGAATGAATCTATCAGTCTTTTCGTACCGAAAAATTCCTTTTTGCTGTTTTGCGCTTCGGTGAGTCCGTCCGTATAAATAAAGAAACAATCACCTTCCTTGATGACAATTCTTTTTGTTTCATATTCTGATTTATCAGAGAGACCGAGAAGAGGGCCCGTATTGTCTATTCTGAAAACTTTATTGACCGAATTGTCGTAGAAAACGCATGGCGGGTGACCTGCAGAGGCATAGGTTACAGTTCCGTCGGAAATATTAAGCTGGCACAGAACAAGGCTTGAAAAATAATATATTTCCTTCATGCTCTGCATTATTGATTTGTTGATATAGTTTATCTGATGTTCTACATCAAAAATTTCTTTTGCAATTGACCGAATGATGCCTCTGATGGAACTTCCAACATATGATGAAGCGACTCCGTGTCCGGCGACATCGCAGATCACGACCTGGTATACTCCCTCGCGGATGTAAAATCCGTCAAAAAAATCCCCCGAAATATCTTCCATTGGAATAAAACTTGAAGCAATGTCATATCTGTCAATTTCCTGAAACTGCGGAAGAAGCGCAACCTGGAGAGTCCTGACTTTTGCGAGTTCCTTGCGGTCTTTTTTGATTTCATCTTTGAGCTGATCCTGCGCGTAGATGTCTGTACCTTTTATATTCACAAAGTCAAGGTATAGTGAAAGCAGGTCTTCGGATTCTTTAGGCATGGGAATCGAATTTTCGAGTATAATGTAGCCGGCATGCTGTTTATTGTAAAAAAGACTTTCTACCGTGCAGTAAATTATCTCTCCAGCTGGACTTTTGATTTTGATGCTTTGTTTGATTTTTTTTGCGTCGGAAAAGATTGAGAGTTTTGACTTTATTTTTTCATACTCTGCGTAATTGAATCCTTCGCGGAATATTTTTTTGTTGGAATATACAGAATCATTATCGCCGAAAAAAATTACTTCAATGAAAGAAGTATCTACAAAAGCCGTAATCTGAAAAAGAGAAGTGAGCATTCCATACTTGCTTGAAAGATTGATGTTGGTATTGATGAGAGAAGTCATTTTGAAAAGCTTGTTGTTTATATCTTTCTGACGTTCATAAAGTCCGATGACGGTTTTCTTATATTCGAGGTTTTTTGCCAGGAGCGAAATTTTGGAAGAAACTTCAAATGGAATAAACGGTTTTCTTATATAATCATTTGCACCGTTGCGGTATGCGGTTTCTATGTGGCTCGAGTCGCTTGCTGCGGTAAGCATAATGATAAATGCTTCATTAAGTTCTTTTCTTTTTCTGATGTCCTGGCACAGGCTTATTCCGTCGCCGTCAGGCAGAACAACATCAATAAGCATGATTTCCGGTTTGAAGAATAACAGCTTTGCTTCAAATTCGGCGATTGAAACGGCTGATTCGACACAATAATCATTTGAAAAAAGGTCAAGAAGAACCTTTACGACAAGCTTGTCGTCATCAAGTACAAGAATATTAACTCTATTTTCGCACGGAAACATGATGAGAATACTATGTACCAATTGATGAGTTTTTCAAGCATAATTTAAAGAAGAGTTATTAGTTGAGATTATTTTGCGAAAAAAGATGAAAGAGAAATTACTGTAGCAATTATAGTAAAACCGATTCCGAAAATCCATGTAAGCATAGCAAAACGCTTGTTAACGTCATCGAACCTCTTGTTGACGTCATCGAATCTCTTGTTGACATCTTCAAAGCGTTTATTGACATCGTCGAAACGTTTATCTATCTGTGAAAATCCGAACTGCATGGTTTCGTTTTGTTTGATTATCAGTTCGCGCTGATTGCGAAGTTCTTCTTCAACCCTTGTTATACGCTCAAAAATCTGCAAGTCATAAGGACGAAGATGGATTAAATTGTTATTAGAACACAACTTTTCCGAATTTTCTTCAAGATATGAAGCAATCTGTTCAAGCTGTTCATCTGTCAATTTCATTGCGGAACTCATCTCCCGCCTCAAGCTACTGATTTTTATCGCAATGTCAACGATATTACTGTGAATTAATACGTAATCCGGAAGATTATTATCAGCAAATTGAAGATTTTTTTTACTTGAATCCGGTTAATTAATTGAATTTAATCCACATCAGGATATTTTCTGCGAATCGCGCTTACCGTTTCATAGACTTCCGTGAATGACTCGACAAGCTCGGGATCGAAATCCTTACCCGAAGCATTGCGGATATATTCAAGAACTTCTTCTTCGTTCCACCTTTCTTTGTAAACTCTTTTGGAAATTAGAGCGTCGAATACATCTGCAATTGCGCAGATTCTTGCTCCAAAAGGGATTTCTTTTTCTTTAAGACCTTTCGGATAACCCGTCCCGTTCCATTTTTCGTGATGATTGAGCGCTATATCATGACACATTGCGTCAAGGTCGCTTGTATCCGGATCAAAGAGATCAGCACCGTATTTCGAATGCCTTTTCATTATTTTATATTCTTCATCGTCAAGCTTTGACGGCTTTTTCAGAATTTTGTCGGATATGGCGACCTTGCCGACATCATGCAGCATTGCTCCTATTTTGAGTATGTCTTTAAAACGCCTTCTGGTCGATGAATCGATTCCGTTTTTTCTGCTCCATGCATCATAAATTTCAACGCAATATGAACCGACTCTGTTTACATGATTGCCGGTTTCTTTAGGGTCTCTGAGTTCGCTCATTTTCACCATTCGCAGAATATTCTGTCTAGTCATCAATGCTCGTTCTACCGCGACTGATGCGTTAGCCGCTATAAAGTTTGCGAATTTTTCATGGTTTTCCGTAAAAGGTCTGATGTTGCCTTCGGAATCGATCGAGTTTATAAGCTGCATCACTCCGACAGTTTTATTCTGGCTTGTCACAAGGGGAACTGCGAGAATTGAAATTGTTTTGTAATTGGATTTTTCATCAAAAGATCTATTCAGCGTAAACGGAAGAGTAGAGTCTGTATTATAAGCATCCGGAATGTTTACATTCTTGCCTGTGACGGCCACATAGCCCGCGATTGAATTTGTGTCTATAGGTACAGTCAGTTCGGAATAGATGTACTTATTTTTGTTTTGTTCTCTTTGGGAAATGGTATCATTCTGGACGTAGCTGAATTTTAGATTATTTTTCTCTGCAATGAAAATTGAACCAGCATCGGCTCCAGTACTTTTACGTGCTTCACGAAGAATGTTGTCAAGAAGCGAATCGAGGTCTTTGTTGTGATTCAGTTCTTCGGCAATTTTTAAAAGATCACTGAGATCTACGCAAAATTCATTTTCCTTCATAAAAACTCCGCTTGTCTTAAAGAATCCAGTCTTAACTATATTATCGCATTATTTCAATAAGACAAGCAGTTTTATAATTCCTGAATGTAAAAAAAAGAGATAATGTTTGTTGCGGTCTTGTTGATGTTATGTGCAATAATTTCAGAAAAGATTTGGAACGTTTATTGATTTAGTATGAAATATCCGATGGTGAATTAATTGTATTTTGTACGGATTTTACTTGTTTACGTCATTTTCCTGTTTAGGCTATATCGTATCGATACGAATTATACGGAGTGTTTATGAATCAAATAATTTTAAATCAATGTGAAGTTAAATATGGTTTTGAAAATATGAATTTTAAAAGAGTTACTGAAATGCTGTCTGAGGCTTTCTGGAGTAATGGAATAAAAATTGAGGAGGTGAAACAGGGAGCGAGTAATTCAGCACTGGTTCAGGGGGTTTTTTGGAATTATGAGCAAGTCGCTTATTCGAGGGTAATTTCCGACAAGACCCGATTCGCTTATATACTTGATGTTTATGTGGATGAAAAATACAGAAAAAACGGAATTGGTCAATTGATGATAAATAATATTCTTAATCATGATGATCTCAGAGATGTATATCAGTGGCTGCTGATAACAAAAGATGCGCATGGAGTTTATGGAAAGTCTGGATTTAAGCATATAGGAAGACCTGATGATTGGATGGAAATCAGAAATGAAAGACCGAATTGTTAAGTACTAGATATTTCTCATGATAGATGTTAATTGATGATCTTTAAGCTTGGATGAGAATTTAAAGAGATTTAATGTTGACTTGCGGTGTGATTTCGTCAGGTTAAACTGCAAGAGGTCGGTATTAGTTTTATACGGATGTATTGATTTAAAAAATGAATAATATTTTTCCTGTTCCATTATTTGACCGCGTCAGCATTGTTGAAAATCGTGAATATCATAAATTCTTTGACGAATCAGTTAATGTTTATAATGAACATTATAATAAAATATTTCCTTTTAATCTTGAGTACGATTATAGCAATTGTTCCGGAAAATTGGAAATTCCTAACTGCGGAGGACATGTCGATAGCGTACCTTCAAGTGTAAGGCAGCTTGATTGGACTAATTCGGTTTTATCGGATTTATCAGTTGAACAAACATGGTCTACCATCTGGGATATTCCTTCCATCGAATTATATTCCCGGATTATCAATAAACTGACAGATAATAATTCAGATATTAAATCATTGTATTACCAATGCGGTATATCCGGCTTGAGAATGGTAATTTCTCACTCGCTTGAGATTGAACATCCTATAATCTGTTTAATCTGTAATGATAATAACAAAATCAGTAAGATTGATGCGGATGATGAAACTAATGTAAAATTGCAGTCATTATTATTTATAAATACTGATGATCAATATTATGATTCATTATCTCGAATAATGAAAACTGATAATTTCTCAAAAAGCATTACTTTCCGTGTTTATTTCATGTGTTGACTTCTTCTCGATTTATAAATCCCCCAAAGATATTTAGTATTAAGAATAAATCTTGCTGATCTATGAATTGTTAATTTTGCTGGAATATGTTTCAGCAGAATTTATCGTGATATTTGTTGTTGATATCAATTAATGTTGACTTTAACATTAATTGAAGATAGAATAAATAATTGTGCATTTACTTGTTGGTAAGTTATCTATGCTGAGAATATAAAATATAAATAAATATTAATAAAAATAAGATTATTGAATTTAAAATTTGTCAAGAGGTGAGTATTTCTGTCGGTGTTTATGTTGTAAGGGGCTTCTCGAATTGGTGAAATTTAATATAATATTTTCCGGGAGCCTTGAATGAAAACTGAAGATAAAATGTCGCTTCTGCTTGTCGAAGATGAAGTCATTATCGCCATGTCGGAAAAAATGGAATTAGAACAATGCGGATATTTCGTTCATTATGTAACATCCGGTGAAAAAGCCGTACAGGCAGTTCTTGATAATATTCTTCCAATAGATTTAATTCTTATCGATATTGATCTTGGTTCCGGCATTGACGGCACTCAGGCTGCCGAAAAAATATTAACTATCAGAGACATTCCGGTTGTTTTTCTGTCTTCACATACTGAACCCGAGATTGTAGAAAAAACTGAAAGGCTCACTTCTTACGGCTATGTGGTAAAAAACAGCGGAATAGTAGTACTTGATGCGTCTATTAAAATGGCTATTAAGCTTTTTCTGGAAAAAAAAGAACGGCGTCAAATAGAGTCGGAACTGATTAAATCGAGAGACTGTGCTGAGGCGAGTGAACGCAAATACCGCATAATGTCTGATAACATAATTGACAGTGTGTGGGTTACGAATGAGGAATTTCAATTTACGTATTTATCTCCTTCAACTGAGTTTCTTTACGGTTATACAATTGAAGAATGGAAATCACTAGACTGGAATGCTTTTGTGTATCCTGATGACGCAAAAATTGTTTTTGATGCATTTGATAATTTAAAGACTAATAAAATCAATAAATCAAATCCGGTGACTGTCAGAGTATATCATAAAAAAGGGTATTTGATGTGGGTCGAGTTTTTGGCAAATTCTCTTTTTGATGAAAACGGATGTTTTGTCGGTTTGGCGGGAGTTACCAGAGACATAACTGAAAGAATAAAGGCTGAACAGAATTACAAAACTCTCTTTAGCGAAATGCTGGACGGGTTTGCACTGCATGAAGTTATTTTTGATTCATCAGGGATTCCGGCGGATTATAGATTTCTGAATATAAATCCGGCTTTTGAAAGAATGACCGGCCTTAAAGCAGAAGATATAGTCGGACGAACAGTACTGGATATTATGCCTGATACCGAGCGTTACTGGATAGAGACTTACGGTAAAGTTGCTGTCACAGGTGAACCTGTGTTTTTTGAAAATTATTCGGCAGCTATCGGAAAGTATTTTAAAGTGACGGCATTCCGCCCTGCTGTTGGTCAGTTTGTCTGTATTTTCAGCGATATAACCGATCGCAAAAAGGCCGAAGATGAAGCCGCAAAACAGCTTGCAGAAAAAGAAATTCTGCTTCGGGAAGTTCATCACCGTGTAAAGAACAACATAGCAAATGTCGAAGCGTTCTTGTCATTGCAGGCGGGCTCAACTTCTGATTCGGAAGTTAAAAAAGCGCTTTTTGATGCTGTCGGCCGGGTTCAAAGCATCCGCGTTCTTTATGATAAATTATTGCTGACTAATGAATACACGGATACCGCGATTAAAAATTACATTGAAAGCCTTATCACGTCTCTTGTTGCTGTATACGATCTGAATAATAATATAATCGTTAAGACCGATATTTCTGATTTTGTAATAAGTTCTAAAAAAGGTCTGTCTGTCGGAATAATAATCAATGAGCTTCTTACTAATGTGTTTAAATATGCATTCATCGGTAGGGACAATGGAATCGTCTCTGTATCTGTTGATAAGATTCAAAACAAAGTGACGCTTGCAGTGAAAGATAACGGTGTCGGTATTGCTGAACGCCGCAATGAAAACAAATCCCCTGGTTTTGGTTTTACAATAGTTAAAATGATTGTTGAACAGTTGGGGGGTTCATATAATATTGTGAACGATAACGGAACCGAAAGTATCGTTCAGTTTGAAGTCTAAGCATTGTGGCAATGAAAGCTTTCGGAGGCAGTTTGTTATGACTCAGATTAAGAGACTATTTCCTGTAATTCCGGTGTTTTTATATTCAGCATGTTTGCCTCGCTTATAAATTTGCCGGACTTGCCGCAATCATAATTAAAAATACAAATATAATGAATATTTTAATTTTGACGAATGAAGCACTTTTGATTAATCCCATATTTCAATCACCCGATATGACAATCTATTAGTTCAATGAAACAAACGCGATTATTAAGAACAGACATCTGTTGAAAAAGGCAAGTACAAATCTAAGGCCTCATTTATATGTTCATGATCGTCAGCCGTTATTATTACGGAATTAATTATCCACCTTTGCCGGTGATGTGAAATTATGTTCCTGATTATTTTCGAATTAAGATCGGCGCTTCATTTGTAGAGTTCATTCCTTTGTTGTTGTCAATATCGAGATAAAGCTGCGGCAGTATGTCGTAATCGCCGCACTTCGTACAGTTCTGAATCTCAAATATCATATAGAATGTTGTCCGGTAACTGCTTTTCTGTGCAAGTGATTTCAGGTATTCGAGTGTCTGATCAAGAGTTTTCCCTTTTACATCTTCGCGGATTCTATCCAGTTCGCCGCGTAATTTTGCAGTGTTCTCGGCTATAGCAGAATTCTTTTCAGCGGAAGAAAGACCATTTAGGTCGGAAATGCCGATCGGCGGCATGTAATAAAAGTTTTCTTTGAAGTTTTTATAATATTTTTTGCAAACTTCGCAGTAAGTAGTTCCTTTTGCCCCGTTTAGAATAGTAACCGTGCCTGTGATGAATCCTATGTATTCAAGCGCGAGTAAAGCGTATCCGGCGTATCCTATGTTGTCTACTGTGTTTCTGTGCGATTTTCCGATGGTGATTGAAGAATTCCGTGCTGACTCAAGTGTATTTGAAATAAATGCTGAAACCGATGAGTCGCCTCCGGCATTAACATAGACTATGTAATGTGCGAACGTGTAGAAGCCTAAAGCGATTAAGCCGACTGTAACTGCAAACGGTTTTCCGGTATTAATATTCAATAAGCGCGCACTTATTGCATATCCGCTTCCTGAAGCGAGACCCGCGATGAGTGATCCAACCGGAAAAATCCATACATAGAAACCGAGCAGATTGAATTCAAATTTCCAACCCATCATGAAAATGAGAAACATGGATACTATAGATGTTATGATGCCGGACAGATAAATAAGCGGAAGTTTCTGATTAAGCATTTGTTGCTCCAGTAGGTTTTTATTGTTTTTTCAATTAGTATATTTCTGCATATTGTCGGTAATTATCGTTTATCTCTACAATAATTATCGTTTTATTTGAATGCGTATTCGGAATATGTAATTGTTTAAAAACTTCATTGACTCATAATGTTTTCATAGGACATTTTATTTGATAATTTAGCGGATGTATTATTTGTTCAATGGCTTAATTAAAAGTTTATGTGCGCTTGTCTTAAGGCTGTTTAATGTATATATTTCATTTTAGGCAGGGTTGAAGATGATTATAACCAGAAGCATCAGAAAAAATATAGCCGTATTCTTCGCATCATTGGCAGTCTTTTCTTTTACAAGCTGCGGAGGAGAAGGCGGGTCTTCTGACGGGCTGGATCTTTCACGGTTGATACCGTCAAACTTCAGCGGCGGCTCATCCCAGATAATAAGTCTGTCCTCTAACGGAACCAACTGGACATGGAATGATCCCCATGTGATAAAATCCGGATCGAAATACTGGATGTATGCCTCGGCTACTGATAACTTTACGACGCTGGTGAAAATTTACAGGCTTGTTTCTGATGACGGAATCAGCTGGACTATCAATCCTTCATCTCCGGTTCTTGATACGGGATCGGCCGGAACATGGGATGCCGGTGCCGTTGAAACGCCTGCAGTCGTTTACTTTAACGGCAAATACCATATGTTCTGGACTGGTTACAGGTATGCCCATAATGATCCGAATTTTGACACTTCATTTTTCCGAATAGGTCATGCGGTTTCTGCTGACGGGATTAATTTTACGCGTGACGGTTCATATATATTTGCTCCGAGCGGGACTGACGGTGATACTTCCAATGATTGGTATGCATTTATTGTCGGAGAACCCGCTCCGGTTGTATTCAACAACAAGATATATCTTTATTTTACCGCTGCCGGTGCTGACACCGGATCGGATCTTGATATGGGGCCGGGTGCATCACTCCAGGTTATCGGTCTTATCACCAGCGGCGACGGATCGTCATGGAGTTCTCCGGTACGGGTGCTCAGACCTGATCAGAAAATATATGCCCGCAAACCTGATTCGAGCACTAACTATTGGGCAGGGTATTCGACGCCTTATGCGATCGTGCTTGAAGATGAAATGCATTTGTTCTTCGATGTCGCACGTCAGTATGATGTTGCTCCTGCGCCGATTGCTGAAACTTGGCTTCAGGAGAAGCTGCATCACGCATATTCTTCCGACGGTGTTACAGGATGGACACAGGACAGTTCTCCGATTAAATCGAAATCTGATTTTTCCTGGACAACACGGGAGATACGTTCCCCCGCGGCGTTTCTTGACGGCACTGTTCTTAGACTTTATTTTGCGGGAGACTCGCTGTATTTCACAAATCAGTTCGGGATAGGCATGATGAGGTGTGATCTTTCTGTGCAATGATGTTCTCATCGTTTCGTAATTAGAAACATTGCTTTATATTATACTCATTTTATTTTCAGAAGTTCATTCCAGTTTGTGGTATATGAGGGACTCTTGAAATTTCTGCGCATTGACCATTCTTTGTCGATGCCTTCGCAGGCAATAAACAATGAGCTCTTACCGTATTTTTTATTGATGGAATCCATGACCATTGAAACTTTATTTTCCTTTTCGTCACGGGCGTAATCGCAGAATAGACCGCCCTGAAGGGAATCGTCCGGGACGAGCCCGCATAGAAATATTCCGCATTTTTTGTATGAGAACCCGCTTCTGAAAATTGATTCAATGAGAGAAAGCGATTCTTTGACAATCTGCTGTGTTGAAAAAACCGGTGTCATGAATTTGGCGGAGGCGGAGTTTCCGTATTGCGGAGAATCGTTGAAAGGATTTGTTGAAAGATATACTGAAATCGCGGAAGCCGCGCTTTTCTGGCGTCGCATTTTTTCTGCCGCGTTCGCGGCATAGGCGGACATCGCTTCCTTCATTTCTTTCAATGTCGTAACCGGCACGCCGAATGAGCGTGAAGAGCAGATGTTTTTTTTATCTGCTGCAACGGTTTCAAGAGGTATGCACGAAATTCCCCGCAGTTCGTGAACGATGCGAAGTCCGACAATTGTCATTTCTTTCTTTATCCATTTGTCATCCATGAGAGAAAGATCAAGGGCCGTCATTATTCCGTAAGAGATGAGCTTTCTTGAATACGCGTCTCCGACTCCCCATATATCCGAAACTGAAAAAGAGGCTAAAACAGATTTAATTTTTTCATCATCAAGCATCACGAAGGCTCCGTTACTTGCCGGATTTTTCTTTGCTGTTCTGTTTGCCGTTTTCGCTAAAACTTTAGTTGTTGATATTCCGACTGATACAGGAATGCCCGTCCATTGCCGAACGGTTGCTCTGATTTTTTCAGCCAGCTCATAAGGAGATTCAATTTCCGGAAGATAAAGAAATGCCTCGTCTATTGAATATACTTCCATGTCGGGAGAAAACATAGAAAGAACATTCATCACCCTTGAAGACATGTCTCCGTAAAGAGTATAATTGCTCGAAAGAAATTTTCCGTTATTGGTCAGTACTAGATCGCGGCACTTGTGAAAAGGCGTGCCGAGTTCTATGCCGAGGCTTTTTGCTTCGGCGCTCCGCGCGATAGCACAGCCGTCATTGTTGGAAAGCACGACGACCGGAATTTTTTCGAGTCTGCGGTCGAAAACCCTTTCGCACGAAACATAGAAATTATTGCAGTCAACCAGAGCCGTAATCATAAAGCCCTGTGAATGACGAAAGAGACAACACCCCATACTTCAAAATTCATTTCGTCTGTGATGATAATTGACGGATAATCGGGATTTTCCGCCTGCAGAATGACTCTGCCTTTTGAACGGATGAGACGCTTGAGGGTCATCTCGCCGTCTATTACCGCGATTATGATGCTGTTGTGTTTAGGATTTATCGAGCGGTCAACGATAAGAAGATCGGAATCGTGAATGCCGGCGTTTATCATCGAATCGCCGGAGACGCGGACGCAGAAGGTCGCGGCCGGGCGCTTTATGAGATATTCGTTGAAGTCGAGACTCTTTTCGATGTAGTCATCGGCAGGCGAGGGAAAGCCCGCCTTTACGCGGCTCGCGGCATAAGGAAGAGTCAGGTGAGCATCTTCGATGCGCAGAATTTCGGAAATATCGGCCGACATAAAACCTCACAGACATACTATACAAAAGTATAGTAATTTGTCAAGGTTTTTGACTCAGTCTTTTTTGATGATTTTCTTAATCAGTTCGGGCGAATTATTCTTCGGCGAGTTGACGTCTTTAGAAACTTCAAAAAGCTCCATTTCTTCCGGCGGGTACGGCGACAGAAAAGGAAGCGTCAGCTGTTCATCCGAAACGGCATCGAGATAAATGCCGTGGTTTTCTTTTTTAATTATTACAGGCATCCGGTTGTGAATGTCTTTTATCAGGTCATTCGCGCCTGTTGTGATGATCGCGCAGGTGCCGATTTTTCTCCCCTGCGAATCCGTGAAGAAATCATATACACCGGCAAGCGCGAAAGGTTTGCCGGACTTGAGTTTAATGTAAACGGGTACTTTTTCTTTTCCGCTGCCTTTCCATTCATAGAAACCGTCCGCTACGATGAGGCATCTTCGTTGCTTGTATGAAGTTCTGAAATAAGGCTTGTCATTGATTCCTTCAGCTCTCGCGTTAATCATTCCGGGGCGGGTGTTGTCTTTCAGCCATGAAGGAATGTAGCCCCATTTCATTTTAACGAGCTTTTTCTTTCCGTCAAAAACGATGACGGAAATTTCAGATCCCGGAGCAATGTTGAAACTTCCCTGAGTATTTGAAAGGTTCTGGTCAATTTCGAATTCTTCCATGAGATCATTGACCGGTGTGTATTGAGCAAAACGTCCGCACATGATTAACGATTATTTTGGAAATATAAATATATCAAATACTTTTTATAAGGCTTCGATATCTACGAGTTGCCGTAGGGCAACAAAAGGCTCCGCCTTATGTA
>Ga0209719_1001959_pt1 | contig 23208 bp, 25 predicted proteins | sample AD_JPNAS2_MetaG_FD_184421 | JGI IMG/M metagenome (GOLD analysis project Ga0209719, IMG submission 184421) | Active sludge microbial communities of municipal wastewater-treating anaerobic digesters from Japan - AD_JPNAS2_MetaG (SPAdes) (version 2) | ecosystem: Engineered > Bioreactor > Anaerobic...
TGAAACAACTGAATCAATTGAAAGTGCTATTACTCGAGAAAAGAAACTCAAGAAATGGAATAGGGAATGGAAAATCAAGCTCATTGAAAAGGATAATCCTGAATGGCGTGACTTGTATGCAGGGTTGGTTTAAATACTGGATTCCCGCTAAAAACATGCGGGAATGACAGTGGTGGTTGAACATGCGGGAATGACTCCCCCTTCTTGTCATCCCCGAGTGCCTCTATCGGGGAACCAGGACATCTTGTGGATTCCCGCTAAAAACATGCGGGAATGACAGTGGTGGTGGAGCATGCGGGAAAATTCATTTAGGATTTAGGAATTAGGAAGGAAATTTAGGATTTAGGAATTAGGATTTAGGAAGGAAAACATATAATAAGTTGATGCGGAGTGAGGGGAACCCTTCGCTTCCCTGACTCCTTGAACCCTTCGCTTCCCTGACTCCTCGACCCCTTCGCTTCTCTGGTTTTTTGCTAAACTTCCACCCCTCCAACCTTCCAACCTTCCAACCCTCTAACCCTCTTCTGTTTTCTGTCTCCTGTCTTCTGTCTTCTGTCTTTCTCCACTTGACTCCTCGAATCCTCGAATCCTCGAATCCTTTGTTTTTTTTGACTCCTTTGCTTTTTATGTCATTTTGTTTCTACTTCGTAAGTGGAAATTGGGTGTTGTTTTATCGGTGTTAATCTTTGTATATCTGTGGTAAGAAAATAGGATGAATTTATTTCAAAAAATATTCTCGATATCTTATTTAAAGAGGATGGCGTTCTTTCTTGTTGCTGATATTGTTCTGATCGCCATATCCCTTTTTTTATCCTTTCTTTTTCACTTTGATTTCGACCTAAATGTTCCTTATATGTCACTTATACCTGGGGTGTTGCCCTATTTCGTTGTGGTAAAGCTGATTTGTTTCGGCATATTCAGGATATATAGGATAACGTGGCGGTATGTAGGGATATTCGAACTTGTCAATATTGTTGGTGCGCTGATAGTGTCTGTGATGGCGCTGATTATTATGACCTTACCGATTTCATTTGTTTCTTCAAATCTTGCAATTACCGGATTTCCCAAGAGGATAATCCTTGAGGACAGTATAATCTCGGTATTCCTTATTGCGGGTCTGAGGATATCAAAAAGGATATACCTTGAGATAATCAGGAAACAAGTACCGCTGAAAAAGAGCAATAAAACGCTTGTTATCGGTGCCGGCAACACAGGTGAGATGATTCTGAGGGATATGGTGCGCATCAACTATAAGGAATTTTATCCTGTTTGTTTTCTCGACGATGATAAAACTAAGGTGGGTACCTATATCCATGGGGTAAAGGTAGTCGGGGAACTGGATATGCTTCAGGATGCGATTACTGAAAACGACATTGAATCCGTTATTGTAGCCATCCCGTCGTTAAATCACAAACTTCTTAAGGGCATTTATGATACTTCGAGAAAGATGGGGGTCAAAAACATCAAGATTGTTCCACGCATATATGATTTCGATAAGCCGGATATAAATTTGAAAGGGCTTGAGGATATAAGTATCGAAGACCTTGTGGGGAGGCAGTCCGTTTCCGTTGACTACAGAGAGATCGGAAAGTTCATCAACAGAAAGGCTGTAATGATTACAGGCGCTGGTGGGTCTATAGGGGCGGAGATCGTCAATCAGGTTTGCACATTCCAGCCAGAAAGTACCATACTTTTTGATATCGATGAGACGGAACTCCACAATCTTGGCTTGAGGCTCAACAGGCTTTTCCCTCAACTCGCAGAAAAGGTACATTATATAACCGGTGATGTGCGGGATAAGACGAGGCTAAAAGAGGTGTTTGATGCTTACAGACCGCAAATCGTGTTCCATGCCGCAGCATACAAGCATGTGCCTATGATGGAATATAATCCGAAAGAGGCGGTTAAGGTCAACATATTGGGGACATATAATCTGGCAAATACGGCTATCGAGCATGGGGTAGAGAAATTTATAATGATTTCAACGGACAAGGCGGTGCGACCGACGAGTATAATGGGTGCAACCAAGAGGATGGCGGAAGAGATATGTAAGGGTATGGAGAGGATGGGGAATTTAGGATTTAGGGTTGAGGATTTAGGAAACGAAGAGGCGAAAGGCGAGGAGGTTAAGGATTCAAGGAGTCAAAAAGCGAAGGATTCCACTGCCTCTCCTCACTCAACGATGTTTATATCCGTCAGGTTTGGCAATGTCCTCGGCAGCAGGGGGAGCGTGTTGCCGTTGTTTTTGGAACAGTTGAAACATGGTGGGCCGTTGACTGTGACGCACAAAGAGATGAAACGATATTTCATGACTATACCGGAGGCGGTGTCGCTTGTGTTGCAGGCGTCCACGATGGGCGAAGGCGGCGAGGTGTTTGTGCTCGATATGGGGGAACCGGTGATGATTACGGATGTGGCTGAGGAATTGATTCGGATTCATGGACTTGAGCCGTATAAGGATATAGATATTGAGTTTACGGGGTTGCGGCCTGGGGAGAAGTTGTTTGAGGAGATATTGACTGCTGAAGAGGGGACAGTGGCGAGCAGGCACGAGAAGGTGTTTATCGCAAAGAATAGTGAGAAGTATTCGATGGAGGAGATCGAGAGGATACTGGGGGAGTTCAGGGCGTTGGTGGCTGAGCCGTCGATAGGTAATGACGGCAAGGTGAGGGAATTGCTGAAGAAATATGTGAGACATTATGAAGAAAAAGAGGGGAGATTGAGGAATTAGGATTTAGGATTGAGGATTGAGGATTGAGGAATTAGGATTTAGGATTGAGGATTGAGGATTGAGGAATTAGGAATTAGGATTGAGGATTGAGGATTGAGGAATTAGGATTTAGGATTGAGGATTGAGGATTGAGGAATTAGGATTTAGGATTGAGGAATTAGGATTGAGGATTGAGGAATTAGGATTTAGGATTGAGGAATTAGGATTTAGGATTGAGGAATTAGGATTGAGGATTGAGGATTTAGGAATTGGAAAAGAAAAAAATGATGGGGGATGCAGAAAAGAAGCATGGATAAAAGGGAATTAGAGTTACGTACAAAAACATTCGCAATAAGAGTTATCAAATTTGTTTCAAATCTGCCGAAAAGTAGAGTAACTAATGTATTGGGTTTTCAATTACTTAAGGCTGGAACATCTATTGGTGCAAACTATAGAGAAGCAAATAGAGCTGAGTCGAAAAACGATTTTATACACAAAATTGGAATAGTATCAAAAGAAGCTACAGAGACAATGTATTGGCTCGAACTCTTTAAAGAGACTGATGTGTCGAAAAGCAAAGAGTTAGAATGGTTATACAATGAGTCTAATGAATTGTTAGCAATATTTACAAGCATTGGAAAGACACTCAAATATAGCCCGACTATTCTTGAAATAGAGTAATTCTTACGTTATACTGACATAGTAAGAAATTAATTACGGAGAAGTCGATATGAAAACAGTTATTACTTCGAAGTTTCAAACGACTATACCTAAAACCATTCGTGAGAAATTCAGTCTCTCTATAAAAGATTCCCTGGAATGGAAGTTAGAAAATGGGAGAATGATTCTTAATCCGGTAAAAATGGAGTTTTTAAAATACAGAGGCACCATAAAGACAGGGAAGGGAGATATTGCTGCTGACATTGAGTCTGCCAGTATAATGTTCCCAAAAACGATATCGGCAAGCTGATTACTGATTTTATAGAAATGCCCGGCATAGAGATTATTTATGAGTGCGATTTTAATACAGTGTTTTCCTATTGGCCGGAACATATCCATGATTTCGGTGATGCTGTGATTGCCTCTGTTGGCAAGATCATAAAAGAATCAGCGATCTTAACATTTGATCAAAAATTCATGGAACAGCTTAAAACGATTGGTCTTGAGGGTCTCGCACTGTAAGGGCGGCAAGAAAGGCGGTTGATGTTATATGGTTTCAATCCTAAATCCTAATTCCTAAATCCTAAATGAATTTCTGCCTCTCGCAGAGTGTGCTGAGAAAGACAGAGGGTTGGAAGATTAGAGACAGAAGACAGAAGACAGGAGACAGGAGACAGGAGAGGGTTTGAGGGTTGGAAGGTTGGAGGGGTGGAAGTTTAGCAAAAAATCAGAAAAGAAAGGGTTCAAGGAGTCGGAAAAGAAAGGGTTCAAGGATTCGAGGATTCGAGGGGTCAAGGGGTTCTCTTGGTATTTTTTCAAAACCAAGGAGCGAAGGGTTCCCCTCACTCCACTGTTTCACTTGCTTCACCGCCTCCCTTCAATCCTAATTCCTAATTCCTAAATCCTAAATTTCCTTCCTAAATCCTAATTCCTAAATTCAAATTTCCCTATGGAGGTTATATGGTTTCAATTCTAAATTCTAGATCCAAAATCCTAATTTCTCAATTGTTTTTATTCCTTTTTCCTTTATTCGTCTCTACATTTACCTTAGCTGCTGACGCTGATATTACCCGCCAGACCATTAAAGGTTTGAGGGCTGTCCATGTCATTGTGGAGGGTATCCAACCAAATATACAGAAATATGCACAGAAGGCAGGTGTTTCTAAGGAGCAGGTAAAAAAGGATGTTGAATCACAGCTCTTAAGAGATGGATTTAAGATTTTGGATGAGAATGAATGGCTGAGAACGCCAGGGAAACCAGTCTTGTATGTGAATATAAACACGCATGAAACGGAAAAATATTGGTATGCGTACAATATAGAGCTTAAGCTAAAGCAGGTTGTATCGCTGGAGGCTAATCCGTCAATCAAGACATTGGCGAGCACCTGGTCGCTAAATATAACAGGTATGGCAAATATCGGCAGTCTGGGGAACATGAAGAATTCAGTGAGAGAACTCGTGGACAGGTTTATTAAGGCATGTAAATGAGATTGAGGATTTAGGATTTAGGAATTAGGAAAAGCGAAGGTTTCCCCTTACTCTACTCACTCTACTTACTCAACGCTTTACCGCCTCTTCCCACTCTACTCACTCCACTCACTCTACGCTTTACCGCCTACCCCCATTCCTAAATCCTAATTCCTAAATCCTAAATTTCCTTCCTAATTCCTACTTCCATTCGCTGATTTATTTTCTTGTCCAGAAGGTTTCTACAAGCCCAAATTTCCATACGCTATTTTCTTTGTATAGCTGAAGGATCGCAGGGTTGTCTGATTTTTTGTACTTCACAGATATATTTGCCTTGTTGCCTTTGATCGTTCCGATATCCCATTTGCTGTTTTCAAGGATAATATTGGGGTCTACATATAAGAGAAAATTGTCCCAGTATGATTTTGAGAGCGGTCCTCCTGATACAAAATCAGCAAATATCCCCTCTCTCGAATAATCTTTTATATCTTTTTGGGATGATTGTTTTTTTATAATCTCTTTAAAAACATCATCAACAATGGTTTCCTGAGATTTTCGGGTCAATGTGTTCCATGTTTTTGGATAATCCTTCTGTTTGATAAATTTAAAAAATGATTCTGCTGAATTTAAGATGGCGTCGAGTTCGACGTCATTTTTTTGTGCATAACCCGAAGAAATAGTTACAAAGACTGATAGGATCGATATGAAAAGAAAGCGAAGAGGATAATTCATAAAGGAAATATAAAAGGCCGAAGGGATTCTATCCTTCGACCTTTTTTGTTGACAAATATTAGGGATGTTTTGGAGTTGTGTGTGTTGGGGTAGTGCCGCCGCCACCTGTTGACGATGCTGCTGCAGCTACTCCTGCAGCCACGGCTGCTGCACCCATAGCAACAGTTCCGACGCCGATACCAGCACCTGCGGCTACACCCGCTGCTGCGCCTGCGCCTGCTGCTCCCGCTGCACCTGCACCTGCTCCCGCTGCGCCTGCTCCTGCACCAGCTCCAGCCCCGGCTCCACCTGCACCTGCACCGGCTCCTGCTCCGCCAGCTCCTGCTCCTCCGCCTGCACCACCGCCCGCTCCAGCTCCTGCTCCAGCGCCAGGTGCCTGTGCGAAAATTGTCCCAGGTAAGGCTAAGGCTGTAACAAAAAATAATATAACAACGATTGCCAAATGTCTTTTTGTAAGATTAATTAACATAAAATCCCCCTTTGATTATGGATTATGTTTGATATATGATGGGTTATTTATACAAATGATTCCTGTCTTTGTCAAGGTAAATCTTGGTGTCTCTGCCGAGATAATCAAATAGATTTGTAAAATGATCTATGTCTTGAGCAACATCCCTTGTCCATGGGGAAACTGAATAATTATAAGCCGTCTTTGTATCTGTACCCTCGAACAGTCTCATGGGTATTCTCACACCTATGCCTTTATCGCTGTAGCCTCTATTTGAGGAATCCGTAAAGATCGATGTATCTGTGAAGCTATACCAGGCATATAGGGTGACGCCTTTAATGAATTTTGTGAAAGTTAGCCTTGCCCCTTTATCCCCTGCAAGAAACTGCCCTGTTTTAACCTCGATCGATGTTTCCAGTTCAGGTATATTAAGGCGCGTATTCAAAAAGCATGTATTGTAATACTCTTTCCAATCATCTTTCTTCAATTGGAATGGTTCGTCAACCGACCTTTTTTTTACAACGCTGCCACTTAAACCGACAAAAAGTCTGCCGTTTAGAAAGGGCTTTGCAACTTCGCCATCTATGCCTGCGTATTCTGTCTCCAGTATGCCGCCGGCGAGCTTACCATAGTATTCCCTGTCGAACTTCATAATCTGCTGATACATCAACTGCCCGAGCACCACATCCTGTTTTAGATAGGGCACAATGTCAGATCTTACAGGTCTGGAAAGAGGGGTATTGCTCGTTGAAACCGTATTGAGCGGATAGGTTTCGAGTTCTAAGATAAACGAGCCGCCAGGCCACGGATTAAAGCTCGTCCATCCGGAAACACCCGCCCTGTATTTGAAAAAGCCTGAAGGGTCGTTCAAAAAGGTCTTAAATTCAGGTTTTAATGCATATTTGAACAATTTCTTATGGTGTATCTCCATGCCCTGAGATTTGTTTGAATCAGTTCTTATATCCGATAGGCTGAGAAACTCCCTCAGGGTCATCTTTTCATTGTAAAGTTCATGAATATCAAGAAATGTTGTGCTAAGCCGAACTATAGGGATACCATTATCATGGAGGGTTATGTTGACCTTTTCTATATAAACGGGTTTTAGGTCATAGAGGATTTTTATTATTATGCCGAACGCCCTTGTAGTATAAAAATATTTATCGTTTTGGGCCTCTATCCAGAGTTCATTATTATTCAGCCTGACGCCGATATTGCTGAACCCAGATTCATGCAATGCCTCGACAATACGTTCATTTAGGGACTTTTTCTTCGGAGGCTTCTCCACATAGGGTTTGTCAAAAATTGGGATCAAGGGGTTTCCTATATCAAATGCCATCGACAGGTTCATACCGAACTGATTACCGCGCTGATATGTTACATCGATATCCGTCCATTCAAAAGGCTTTAATCTCAACCCATAATTGAGCTGTGAGGGTGGAGGGTTTTGAAAATATTTTTTCTGTGCAGGGTCACGTGTTTGTTTTTCGTATTTGATGGGGTTGTATTCGACCATCAGGGAAAACCATTTGGAGGGGGAGAATTGAATGCCACCGAAGAACTGCGAGTCCTTGAGCCATTGTTTTGTATCGCTGAACATCTCAATCTTGAAGCCTTCATCCTGTGATGGAAGTGGGACCTTCCCAAATCGTCCGTTGCCGAAGCCAAGCGTGAAATCAAACGGGTATATCTGCTTACTTGCAACAATGTATTGCGATGAATAGAGCCTTGTTCCATGGGGGTCCATAATACCGATCGAAAGGGCAGGCGCATATTTATCTTCTTCTATGAGCTTATATTTGAAATCGATCGCCTTGTCTTTTGTGTTGCCGTATCCTCTCCAAGCTGGGTTGTCTGGACTTGCAGTGACACCTATTACCTCTGTCACCCTGCCGCTTATCTCGAACCTTTTGAGTGGGCTCAAGCCGATATAATAGTAGCGATATGGATCTACCTGCCCCGCCCCAAACCTGTATCTATTCTCATTCATTATCCTTGCTGTCGGGGTTTCCATGAGACCTGTTCCACCCCAGTTTGCAGGCCCAGTGAAGGGTTCGTCCGATTTTGCAGGAGGCGCCCAGTCGGCAGCGTGGGCTTCGGTTGAAGCGGTGAGGCGTAGAGTGGTAGAGTGAGTTGAGTAAGTAGAGCGGGGAAAGGCGGTGGAAACAGTAGAGTGAGTTAAGTAAGGGGAGTAAGGTAAGTGAGTAGATAATGAGAGTAACAACAAATTAAATAGAATAAGCAGAAAACGTTTGTAAATTCTTAAATGGAACAAAGAGATCTCAATCTGTTTTTTGATTTTTTATATGTTTAATGTAACCGTTTAATATTTTGATAACATTAAAGGTTCCAAGCTTAAAATCATTAAATAAATCCGCAGCAATATATTGTTCATCCAAAGCAACATACAGATGATCCAATAACTCGAAAAGTGACCCTCGTGCCTGGCGACAATATTTAATATTTTCCTGGTAATGATATCTGCCATAACCTTCCGCAATATTTGCAGTAACATATCTTGATGATCTTATGATTTGGTCGGCTAATCTATATTTTTCTTCCTGGGGAAATGTTTTTGCTAAATTTGCCATTTCTGTTCTCAATTTTCTCGCCATTTTTCGTACTTCCAAAGTTTCAAAAGTAGCTTTTGTCCCGCTCACCGCCTCTCCCCACTCTGCCGCCCCCTTGCTCAACTGTTTTTACTTAAAAATATAGTTCATCGAGCTTGCGAAGATACCGACCTGAGCAAGCACCGCGGTTGCATCCTTTATGCCTCTCATCCATGCGGTTGCCTGTAGCTTTTCCGGCACGACAATTGTATCGCCAGGCTCCAATGTTTTTATCTCTTCGCCGAATGCCGTGAGTTCCCATCTCGAATTGGATGAGCTCCAATTCATGAAGCCCCCGGCAACCTTCATTGCGCTCCCGTCAACCTTCAAAATAAAGATGTTTTTTTCATCGGCATAACGGGTAAAGCCACCTGCCTTCATGATGTAATCCTTATAGGCCAGACTATCAGAATAAAGATAACTGCCTTGCGCCATTACCGCGCCAGTGATGTTGACTATGTTGTTTTTTGAAGGTATGTATAGGCTGTCGCCATTCTCAAGTTCAATATCGAACTCGCTGCCTTTTAATAGACGAACATGGGCCAGCCTTATCGTTGTCCTTCCGTTGACCTCCATCCTCCTCAATGATTCAACGAGTCTTAAGGTGCCCTGTTGTTGCGCTTGCAGTCCTGATACCTCTTCCGCAGAAATGGCAGTAGATAAGCGAAGTGTACTTTCTGCCATCAAGTCTTTTTCAAGCCTTGCAATCGTCTCGTTTAGCGTTCTTTGTTGCAACTCTCTTACCCTGACCCTCAAAAACTGTGCACCCCTGAGATATGCCTTGTCTGTATAACCACCAGCCCTTTCGATTAAGTCGGACAGTTTTTCACCTTTTTTGATTATGTATCTGCCGGGAAACCTGATTTCCCCTGTCAGGCTTACAAACTGCTCCAGCCTCCATTCAGGTATACGTTTGACGAAGAGCCTGCTGTATGGTTTCAGCACAAGGTTGTGTTCGCTGTCGCCTTCAAGGGCCTTTTTCAAATTTATCTGTCTGTGCTCGAGACTTGCGTTTTTACCCTCTTCGATAAACTGAAACGAGACATCGGCGTTTTCGAGGTATGCTGATTCGAGCACGTTTCCTGCTGTAAATACAAGGTCTTTGACCGTCATGTTTTCTGCATACTGGTATGTACCTGGTTTAAGCACCTCGCCGTCAATATGAACGAGTTTTCTGTAGGCATATCCGAGAGATGACTGTATGACAATTCTGTCTCTATCCTGAAGCAGAAGGTTGTGCATACTATCTCCTTCGAGTGCCTTTTCAGGATTGAATTTGTGGATGGTAACGTCCTTTGTCTTTAAGTCGGTTCTATAAATCTCTGCTTCCTTATAATAGGCATCTGTAGTGAGCCCTCCGGATAATAATATGGCATCTCTCACGCGCATATTTTCGTTTAGTTGAAACCTGCCTGCCCTTCTAAGCTCACCCTCGACCGATATAGAGGGTCTGTCTTTGAAAAACCATTTGGAGAATACGAAAATTGTGTCCTGTGGCCTTAGTTCCGGATTCTTCATAATGTTTTTTGAAAAATAGATTTCTTTAAGATTAACCGGTACATAATGAATATTCATTTCAGGTGGTTCAATCCTTCTGATAAGTGCATAATCATAATAGGTCTCAGGCAAAAATTCCTTTTCATCCGTGATGATGTCTTTTAAGCGCATTCCAAGTTTATATTCGTATTTTCCAGGGCGCTTTACGTTTCCATTGAGAAATACAACGTTTGCCTGTCTGTCTACTATGTTAAATACCTTGATTAAGTCGGCGTCCTGAAGCATAAAATGTTTTGCCTTTGTAAAATCCTTGTCATCGATATCAACGACCACCTGTCTTTCTGTTTTGATAACCCGTTCAACCTGTATCTGCTGCATATAAGCTGTAGGGATAATGCCGCCTGACAGGTCGAACAGAGACTGAAGGTCATGCTTGTCTTTGAGTTCATAAATCGCCGGTCTTTTTACATTTCCTGCAAGGCCCACAAGAGGACCTGCAACAGGCACAAATACAACATCGCCTGCCTGCAAAATGGCATCCTTTGACTTATCACCCTTAAGGAATAGATCGTAGAGGTCGAATGTAGTGATCACCTTGTCCTTTCTTTTTAGTTGGACATTTCTCATGGAGCCAATGCCTGTTGGGCCTCCTGCCATGAGCAATGCATCAGTGATAGTCGAAAAAGAGCCAACTGTGTATGCGCCAGGCCTCCTTACATCACCGAGCACAAATATCGGTATTGTCTTCAAGGAACCCATTGTTATGTCGATGTTTGCTCCTACTATCTGTTGCGACTGGGTTATGAGCTGTTTGGACATATCTTCAAATGTCATCCCCGCCACCTGAACTGGACCAATCTGTGGAATTGTTATATTGCCGTTTCTGTCGACAATGAGATTGTGCTGGGCGTTTACCCTGCCCCAGAGAAGTATCTTTACCTCATCCCCGGGACCTATTATATATTTTGTTGGCACAGGAATATCTTTTCTATCTGTTATAACCCTTATGGCTGCTTCACGAAAAAATTCATAACCGAAAGGTCTCAGTGAGGTTGAAATATCCTGATAAGCCCCTACGCCACGAATCCTGTCGAAAAGGGACATCTCTTCTGTTTCGCTCGCTATGACTTTTTTGTCTGCTGTTGTAGCCTCTTTATCAAGCATCTTCTTTTCTGGTTCTTTTTTCTCGGCATCTTTTCTTTCGGCCTCTTTCTTTTCTACATCCATCTTTTCAAGGGTTTCCTTGCCTTTTATAATATCTTCTGGCTTTAACCCTTTAAACTCTGGTTTCGATTTTAAGGCCTCGATAGCTTCGGGTGTGAGTGCACCTGCCTTTTCCTGCATAACGCTTTCAGCAGTGGCTCGCTGAGCCGGCGTAAGATGTTGTAAGGCATCAGCCTGCTGTGGCGTGAGTTGTTGAAGTATGGGTTGTGATGTGACCCCTGGTCTAACTGGCAGGGGTTGAGTTGGGGATATTTGTGTCTGTGGGGCTTGAACTGGGGCCTGCTGGCCTGTCTGAACGGTCTGTGGTGTTGTAGGTTGCACCACAGCGGGCTGACTGACACCAGCCCCTGGCATGGCCTGAGGTATAAAGGGCATCTGTGCAAAACCAATGCTACCCGACCCAAACAGACACACTGTTAGTGAGATTATTATAAAGAAGATTTGTCTGAGTTTCATTTTATTCTCCTGATGATTTTGTACTCTTTTTCTATCAATTATATAAGCCCTTCAATCTATCTCTAAGAGGATTAGATGTTTGGATGTGTAACCAACCTTCCAACCCTCTGGTTTCTCTATTTTCTCTGGTTGGGGATTCTTTGGCTCTTTCTCTTCTCAGATTTAAAAAAAGATACCAAGAGAACCACTCGACCCCTTGAATCCTTGACTCCTTGAATCCTTTCTTTTTCTGGTTTCTCTGGTTTATAGTGTTTATTTGGTTTCTCCTTCGCTTCTTGGTTTTGAAAAAAGATTCCAAGAGAACCACCTGACCCCTTGAATCCTTGACTCCTTGAACCCTTTCTTTTTCTGGTTTCTCTGGTTTCTTTTGACTCAACTCACTCCCCCTACTCAACTCACTCTACGCTCCACCGCCTCTCCCCACTCTACTTATTCTACTTACTTAACTCACTCAACGCTTTACCGCCCCTTCCCATCTTATTTACGTACTCTCTACCGAATGCGGCAAATACTCCAAGAAAAAGAGAAACCACAAAGGCGAGTATAACCATTAGGGTTCTTTTCGGTTTAATTCTCTTGTCCGGCACCCTTGGGGGGTCAATTATCTTGAATGCAAAATTTTCCTTTACTTCTGCCATCATAGAAGTCTCGATCTGCTGGGCAATGAGCGAATAGATCTTTGAACGTATGAATGGATCAAGCGTCTTGTCGATCTGGGATTCAAGATAATTCTTATTTGTGTCAGCGACCCTTTTTGCTTCGCTGCTCATCAGTTCGTTAAGTTCATCAAGCGTATACTTTACAAGGTCAGCAACGATTTTAGGATCCTTGAATTGTGCGGATATGTTTATGGCGTTTTCCTTTTGTGCAAAGTTTATCTTCAAGATCTTAGTCATCGCCCTGATGCCTGCCCATGTCTTCTCGTCCTCTGTTTTCCCCTTTAAATTATCGGGTTCGAATAGTACGTTTAAAAGGTTATATTTTTTGATGATCCTATCTTTGAGGATATCGCTTTTCAGCACATTTACAATTTCGGATGCCTTTGCAGATGCGGGGGCAGCAAGACCGAACTGTGCAGCAACCGTACTCATGCCTCCCATGTCAGTGCGTGTTTCCGCAGGGACAATAACCGCCTTTGCCTCATATATCTTTGTCATACACAATGAAACTATCGCAGTAAGCACAACCATTACAATGACAATGGCGGCGATCATTTTTTTATATTTTAAAACCACCCTGAGCAAGTCGATAAGATTGATTTCATCATCAGCGGCATAAACCGTTCTATCAGGATTTTGATCCAAACATTCCCCCTTGTTATTTCTCGTTTTATTTAATGGTTATATTCAGGTTAATCATAGTATTATTTGTTTTTGTTAGGGTAAAAGTCAAGATTATTCTTGGGGACTTTGTGGAAACAGTAGAGTAAGTAGAGTAAGTAGAGTAAGGGGAAACCTTCGCTTTTCCCAACCTTATACCTTTTTCTGCGGGCTCTGCGAGAGACAAAAAAGCATTTAGGAATTAGGAATTAGGATTTAGGATTGAAGAACGTTGATTTGGGATACAGCGACAAATCAGATCTTTTCCTCACGCCCAGTCCTTCGAGTACGCAGAGTACACAGAGGGTAAATGTTTTTGCCATGATTTAGAGAAAGATTAATCATGGCGAACCCGCAAACCCTGCGGGTTAAATGTTTTTACTTCTGCCCGTAGCGTGAAAAGATACTTTAAAAAGCTGGATTCCCGCTAAAAACATGCGGGAATGACAGCGGTGGTGGGACATGCGGGAATAACACCCTCTTTTTGTCATCCCCGAGTGGTTCTATCGGGGAACCAGGTTTTTTGTCATCCCCGAGTGCCTCTATCGGGGAACCATGTTTCTGTAACATTGTTATCTAACAACTTTACCCGAAGGGTGAGTTGTTTCATCAGAACAAATCTTTCTCCTGTTCTGATGAAGATATTATAACTCTGCGTCCTCTGCGAGAGATAAAATCATTTAGGATTTAGGAATTAGGATTTAGGATTGAAAACATATAAAAAGTAGATTGAGTAGAGTGAGGGGAAATCTTCGCTTTTCCGACCCCTTGCCTCTTTTGGTTTGAAAAAAGATACCAAGAGAACCACTTGACCCCTTGAATCCTCGAATCCTTGAATCCTTCGCTTCTCCGACTCCTTGACCCCTTGAATCCTTGACCCCTTCGCTTTTCCGACCCCTTGAATCCTCGAATCCTCGAATCCTTTCTTTTCCGAATCCTCGAATCCTTTCTTTTATTTCAAATTTTTGCTATATTTGGCATCTATAGCTGAATGGCTGTCTTTGACGTTATTATAAAATCTTTCTCAAGAGGTTAACATGTCTTCGAGGATCACATTCAATATTATTGAGTCAGAGAGTTCATTTCTTCACCCGAGAAAGGGTTTTGCGCCTTTTTCAGAAAGATTTCAGGTTCGAATAGATCCTTTGACCGGTAGGACAGGACATTTTTCACATTTTGGTGCAGTTAAACAGCAGAAACTGCCCTTTGAAGATTATCAAAAACCTGAGATTAAGGGATTTTGTCCGTTCTGCATTGAAAATCGTGAGAAAACCACACCCAAATTTTTATATGAAATCCTGCCGGAAGGTAGAAAACAAAGAAACGAGTCAGTGCTCATACCGAATCTTTTCCCATACGATGTATATAGCGGTGTGATAATTATGACTGATGACCATGTAGTTCCCCTTGATGGGTTGAACGAAAAAAGGCTGAACGATGCCTTCTCTCTCGGAATTGAGTTTTTGAAATTAATCAAAGGCATGGATCAAAGACATCCGTATCATGTGATGAGTTGGAACTATATGCCGCCATCTGGCGGGGGATTGGTGCATCCCCACCAGCAATATTTTGCTTCAGAATATCCGGGAAATCAGTTCATGGATGAGATCAATGCGTCGGAAAGGTATTTTAAAAGGAATGGGTCAAACTACTGGTCGGATTTGATTATAAAAGAAAAAGAGGAAGATTGTCGTTATATTGGTCAGGTTGGTTCGTCCCACTGGATTGCGTCCTTTGTGTCTCTTGGGATAATGGGTGAAATTATGTGCATCTTTCCGGATGTTTTTACAATAGATGCATTTACAGATGAACACATAGAGCAGCTTGTATCAGGACTTATCAAGGTTTTTAAATACTACATGTCGACAGGTGTATTCAGTTTTAATGCATCGCTTTTTTTCGGGCCTGAGGATCAGGGGTATTTCTCCAGTCATTTCAGAATAATACCGAGGACATTCCTTAATACGAGGGATTTTGCACCTGACATCAATTTTTTTCAGGCGTTGCTTTCGGAATCGATAAGCGTTATGCTTCCCGAGAGATTATGCATTGAGGTTAAGGAATTTTTCAGGGCATAAAACATATGGAAAAGGCAGAGGGTTGGAGAAAGAAGACAGAAGACAGGAGAAGGTTAGAGGGTTGGAGGGTTAGCGGGTTAGAGGGTTGGAAGGTTAGATGGTTAGAAGGTTAGCAAAAGCGAAGGATTCGAGGAGTCAAGGATTCAAGGGGTCGAGTGGTTCTCTTGGTATCTTTTTTTAAATCTGAGAAGAGAAAGAGCCAAAGAATCCCCAACCAGATAAACCAGAGAAACCATTTTGAGATGAAAAGCAAAACATTCCACCTAATGCTTGCGAGCTTAAGAAGATTTGCCATAGAGGGTCTTATCTTTGTTGCGGTGTCCAGTGCCGTCTGTTTTGTTTTTTACAGACGTATCTTGGATATGCTACTTGAAACAGTTCACATCAAGGTTTATTATTTTACCTTTCAAGAGGTGTTTTTCTCTTCGATTGAGCTTTCTGTTTATGCGGGTATATTTCTTTCGGTGCCTGTGTTTGTCGCCTTTTTATGGCGAGAATTTGGTCATTTGATAAATATAAGAACACGTGAAAAATGGCTTTTTGCTGTTTTTGCGGTGTTGCTTTTTTACGCAGGGAGTCTTTTTTGCTGTTTCTTAGTGCTGCAATCTGGTGTTAAATTCCTTCTCGGATACGAAGGTGATTCGATTAAGGCTATGATATCTGTCGAGAAGTTCATAAGGTTTTCGTCTGCCATGATTTTTGCGTTTGGATTGGCATTTGAGTTACCTGTTGTTTTGATCGCTTTGAATAAAATGGGTGTGGTAGGGGTGAAAACCCTTACAAAAACTAGGAGATTTGCCATACTTTTTATTACCATTGCATCGGCGATAATAACGCCTACGCCGGATATTTATAATATGATGCTACTTGCTGTTCCGACGTACATATTGTATGAGGCAAGTATATTCATCATGAAAATCAACGAGCGAAAAAAGGGACGGTCTTATTGATAATAAGCGATAAGGAGAACATTTATGGAGATTAGCGAAAAGGTTGTAAGGGAACTCAAAAGAAAATTTGAGATCGAGATGAATAAAAGGGAGGCAGAGATAGTCGAGTACTGGAAAAATGAATTCGATATGATATACAAAAAAAGATATGAAAGTTTAAGTTCGATGCAGATAGATATAAAAAACCTTATAGAGCGGATGAACAACAGGATCGCAATGGTGAGCCGAATGGCAAAGGAAAAGACATGAGGATTGATTTTTATTACAGGCGGATGAAACAGAACCGTGGATCTCAGCGAATTCTCGAACATTTAATGTTTTTCGTTTTGCTGATTGTGTCGGTTTTTCTTGTCATGCAGACTCAGGCGCAGGCACAGACACAGATTTCGCAAAAAAAAGGCGTGACTGTCGAAAAGAGGGTCTCGGATTTGGAGGCGGAGGTTGCCAGACTCAAGACCGCAACAGAGATTTTTAATCTGGACGGATTACCTGATGTTCTTTTGATCTGCGATAAAAAGGTACCCATTACAAGGCATGATATTAAAGAGAGGTTCGAGCGGGAATTCTTCCAGTTTCTTGAGAACAAAGGATTAATGATGATTTTGATCAAGCGGTATTTCAAATATTTAAATATGATAAACGAAGAAACGAAAAGAATGGGGGTTCCGTCTGATTTTATATATCTCGTAGTTGCTGAGAGTTATCTGAACCCGAGGGCGCTTTCGAGGGCAAATGCAGCCGGTATGTGGCAGTTTATCAAGGAGACTGGTAAGCGGGAGGGATTGTACATAAGTGACACCATAGATGAGCGATATAATATGAAAAAGGCGACAAGGTCTGCGCTGACACACTTAAAAAGGCTTTATGGGGAGTTTAACGACTGGCTTATTGCGATGGCAGCATATAACGCCGGGGCGGGGAGACTGAGGGAGGCAATAGAACACCAGGATACAAGGGATTTTTTTGAGCTTTTTCTCCCGGAAGAGACCGAGAGGTACATACTCAGGGTGCTGGCGCTAAAAGAGATTATTGTTAACAGAGAACGGTATGGGTTAAATCTGAGCGAAAAAGACCTTTATAAACCAGCCAATATATATGAAGTTGTGCTGGAAACTGACAGGGAGATTCATACCTCTGTTATTGCAAAGTGTATGGAACTTTCATACAAAGCATTCCGTGATTACAACCTTCATATCAGAAGATACAGGCTTCCAAAAGGGGTGTACAGTATAAACGTACCAATGGAAAAGAGGGAGATATTCCTCAAAAGGCTGAAAAATTATCAATATATAACCATACAGTAGTGAAAAATTGAACAATCTATATGTTTTTCATGAAATAATGGTCGCTAAAATGCAATAAAATATACCTTGAAAGCGTGTGTTGGGCACACAAAATGGTCAATGATTACAAGTATATTAAAGCCAATCGTGAAAAAAATTACAAACTATGCTTTTTTATGTTGACAAGTATTAGACAAATATAGAATATGTATTAAACATAATCATGGATACGCTTAACGAATTTTATCATGTTTTGATTTTTTTGATCGTAGCCGTCTTGTTTACGATAGTCCCGATCGTTGTGGCATACCTTTTGTCGCCGCGTTCTCTGGGGGACAAGACAAATACGACATACGAGTGTGGGATTGAGCCTTTTGGCGGCGCGTGGATACGATACAGTGTTGCGTATTATATTTATGCGCTGATTTTTATTGCATTTGATGTTGATGTGCTCTATCTGTTCCCGATAGCCTTAAGCTATACAAAGGGAAGCAGGATGTTTGAGTTTTATTCACTCCTCATTTTTGTGTCGTTACTTGTACTTGCTATTATTTACGCATGGGGAAAGGGGGTTTTCACCTGGAAACGAAGGATCCCATAATCAAATTTGCTGTACTCGATAAGATTCTGAATCTTGCAAAAGCCAACTCCCTTTGGCCTATGACCTTTGGCCTTGCCTGTTGTGCCATCGAGATGATGTCGACCGCTATGGCGCGTTTTGACATTGACCGTTTTGGCGCAGGGATTTTCAGGGCCACCCCGAGACAATCAGACCTTATGATCGTGTCAGGTACTGTGACAAAGAAGATGGCGCCTATACTTGTAACGCTCTATGAACAAATGCCTGGGCCGAAATGGGTAATAGCGATGGGCAACTGTGCTATTTCGGGCGGGCCCTTTGCATTTGAAGGCCAGTACAACCTTGTGGAAGGCGTTGACCTTCTTGTGCCAGTCGATGTTTATGTGCCAGGTTGCCCTCCGAGACCCGAAGGGCTTCTTGAAGGACTGATGAAACTTGAAGAAAAGATTACGGGTTCAAGACGATTTCCGACACCGGAACAGAAATGGTAAAGACAATTTTTGAAGACATAAAAAACAGCATAAAAGGTATAGAAATCAATGAGGTTTCTTATGCTGAAAGGGGTTATCATTTAGCCGTTGAGGCCACCAAGGGTAATCTCTTGAATATTATTGGCCTTTTGGATAAGAAACGCTTTTATATCGCTGATATGTGCTGTGTCGATTATGTTGAGTACCTCGAGATCGTCTATCTGTTTAACAATCATAGTAGTCTATGTCGGATTAAGGTTTCCCTGAAGGTTGATCCTGAAAGGCCTGTAGCTCCGACAATTTCTCATATCTATACAATGGCGCATTGGTACGAAAGGGAGATATACGAATTTTTCGGTGTCTACTTCGAAGGTCACGACAAACTTATATATCTGTTCCTCCATGATGGGATAGATTTTTATCCCTTGAGAAAACAACGTGTACCTGTGTCTGCCGAAGACATGAAATTACTTAACTCCTTTAAACCGAGAGAGGAGGAGGATACCTTCTTTGTAAACCTTGGTCCCCAGCACCCCAGCACACATGGCGTTTTGCGGGTGGTGATCAAGATGGACGGCGAATATGTTGTCAGTGCAGAACCGGTACTTGGCTATCTTCACAGGATGCACGAAAAGATGGCTGAAAACAGAACATACCAACAGTTTCTGCCAAATCCCGCAAGAATGGATTATCCGGGTGCTCTTCTATTCAATCTTGCCCATGTTGCTGCGGTTGAAAAACTCTGCGGCATAGAAGTGCCTGAAAGGGCTCAATATATAAGGACGATCACGTGCGAACTGAACAGGGTGGCAAGCCATCTTCTCTGGATAGGCGCCTTCCTGGCAGACCTTGGAGGATTGACGCCTTTTCTGTATGCCTTCGATGACAGGGAAAATATACTTGATATCCTGGAGGCGGTTACAGGTTCAAGGTTGACCTATTGTTATTTTCGTTTTGGTGGTCTTTACAACGATGTAGATGATAATTTTGTCAGTGAGACAAAAAAGTTTGTGAAAAGGATGCGCGAACGATTTATCATGTACGAAAAACTCATAACAAAGAACGTTATATTCATAAATAGGGTCAAGGGCATAGGTACGATCAAACAGGATATGGTGCCCAAGTATGGATTTTCGGGACCAACAATAAGAAGCACGGGCATACCCTTTGATATGAGAACGCATGAGCCGTATGCTGCATACGACAAGATAGATTTTGAGATTCCTACAGGTACTGTCGGCGATAATATGGATCGCTATACGGTGCGCTTGAGTGAGATGGCAATATGCCTCGATATAATTGAGAAGGCTATTGCGAAACTGCCGTCTGGGCCCATAAATGCGGATAAGGTGCCAAAGAAACTGAAACCACCGAAAGGTGATATATATCATGCTGTTGAATCGACACGCGGTGAGACCGGTGTTTATATAGTGAGTGATGAGAGCGATAAGCCTTACAGGATGAGATGGAGGGTGCCTTCATTTTCCAACCTGATGACCTTCCCTGCGCTTGCGAAGGGGTCGCTTCTCGCAGATGCAATCGCCACTATGGGTAGTTTTGACCTTGTTATACCGGAGATAGATAGATAATAATAAGGCTGAGATTGAGGAAATAAAACAGGGAGATAGCGGCAGGTTTTGGCCTGCATAAAAAAAAGAATAAGGCATATGAACGAATTGAAATGCATAATCAGTATTATCGGTGAAGAAACCACGAGGGCGGTTATCGGTCTTGTCGGGGTCATGATACTTGTTGTTGTGAATGCACTGATTCTTACATGGGCGGAACGTAAGGTTGCCGGACATATGCAGCGAAGGATTGCAGCCAAAGAGGTCGGTCCATTTGGACTTATTCAGCCTATTGCGGACAGTCTTAAACTACTTTGCAAGGAACTCATAACCCCTCATCATGCGGAACGTCCCCTGTTTTATCTTGCCCCAACCCTTATATTCCTGCCGGTACTTGTTTCTTTTGTAGTGATACCGTTTGATGCGTATCTTCAGGTTAAGGATATAAACGTTGGAATCCTCGTTATCCTTGCCTTTTCGTCTCTTTCAGTGCTTTCAATACTGATCGCAGGTTGGGGTTCAAACAACAAATATTCTCTTATTGGTTCAATACGTAGTGTTGCCCAAAATATTGCATATGAAATTCCACTTTTGCTTTCGCTGCTTCCAATTATAATTATTGCGCAGTCATTTTCATTGAGGGATATTGTTGAGGCACAGAAGGGACTGTGGTTTGTTGTATATCAACCGTTTGCTTTCTTGATCTTTTTTACGGCGAGTGTAGCCGAGACAAACAGGACACCGTTTGATTTGCCCGAAGCTGAGAGTGAGTTGGTTGCTGGTTTTCATACAGAATATTCCGGCATGAGATTTGCGCTGTTTTTCCTTGCAGAGTACACAAATATTTTTATTGTCAGCGCTATTGCAACCACGTTCTTTCTTGGTGGATACAATGGACCGATTTTACCCGGCATCATTTGGTTTTTTATAAAGACATATTTTCTCGTGTTTGTGATCCTCTGGATGAGATGGACATTCCCCAGAGTCAGATTCGACCAGTTGCTCAATCTATCATGGAAGATTCTTATACCTGTAGCGCTTGTTAATCTTATTGTTACAGGGGGGATACTGAAATTATGAAAAAAGGTAACATTTCAAATTTCGGTTTTATGTTTGGGGAAGATGTGTTGGGTATTGATAATTGCACAAGGGGTGTCTCATGACCTCTGTTGTGGAGATCGTTAAGGGATTTGTTTCTCTGATTGTGGGAATGGGCGTAACCATCAAAGCCTTTTTCAGTCCGGTCGTAACAGTCCAGTATCCGAGAAAAACAATCAACATAACACCGCGTTTCAGGGGGCATACAAAGCTTGTTGCTGATAGCGAAAGACCTGAGAGGACAAAATGTATCGTCTGCGGTATGTGCGAAAGAAACTGTCCCTCAAAGTCAATCAAGAAGATAACGGGTGAAAAACTTGAAGGCGAAAAGAAAAAGACTGCAACGCAATACATTCTCGATTTTACGACATGCAGTCAGTGTGGGATTTGCGTTGAGACATGTCCTGTTGACGCCCTCGAATTTTCAGCAGATTACAACCCGGTAGGATATAAAAGAGAAGATTTCCACTATGATCTCGTTAAGGAATTTGAGAAGAGAAGACAAAAATTATGAGGAATAAGGATTTTATGAGGCTATGATGAGTTTACCCGAGATAGTTTTCCTCCTTGTTATGTTTGTGACGATGATAGGTGCGCTTATCACTGTTTTGTCTGGCTCGATTATATATGCAATGATTGGCCTCGTAACGACGATGTTTGGTATTGCAGGGCTTTATATATATCTCAATGCACCGTTTATAGCGATGATGCAGATTCTCATATACGTCGGTGCAATAACCATTCTTATCGCATTTGCGATTATGCTTTCAGGTCCTCATTATAAAAGGCCAAAGGAATGGACTACGCCTGTAAAATTCGTTGTCTCATTGATTGTTTCACTGATCTCTTTTGTTGTTTTGTTTAAGGTAATAATGAATGCTCAATGGATGCAAACAAAGGCAAAGGCGTTTACGATTACGACGGAAAACATCGGAAGGGTGCTTTTTGACAAACTGATGCTTCCATTTGAATTGATATCTCTTCTCATCGTTGTGAGCATCATAGGGTCGATAATGCTTGCGCTTATCGCAAAGGGGGAGAAATAATGGCAACCCCTATATACAACAACCTCTATCTCTTTCTGTTTGTTGGATTATTCTTGCTGGCCTGCGGTATTCTTGGACTTTTGTACAGAAGAACGCTTATCGGAATGCTTATATCGATTGAGCTTATTATGAACGGCGCTGGTCTCAATTTTGTTGCTTTCAACAGATTTACATCTCCGGATAATGCATATGGTTTGGCTTTTACGATTTTTATCATGGGGATAGCAGCAGCAGAAGCGGCTATAGCTTTGGGCATCATCATATTGATATTCAAAAGATACAGACATATTGAAGGCCGGGATATAAAGGAGATGAAGGATTAGCATATGATTATCGAAAGCGCAAGGCCACTCATCCCAATCCTTATTGTTCTAATTACAACCATTCTAATCTCTCTGTCTAAAAAGAAACCCAATGTGAGAGAATTCTGGTCGATTGCTGGGTCGGTGCTGACCTTTGCTTCAGTCGTATGCATGGTGCCAGATATCTGGTGCGGATTTAAGATCGTCTATACCCTTTCGAACATTGCACCGGGAATTTCCCTTAATTTCAGGGTCGATGGACTTTCCCTTGTGTTTGGTATTATATCGTCATTTCTTTGGATATTTGCAACGTTTTACAATATCGGTTACATGAGAACGCTTGATGAACATGCCCAGACACGCTATTATACGTGTTTTGCAATTGCAATCCTCGGTGCTCAGGGTGTTGCATTTTCAGGAAGTCTTTTTTCGCTATATCTTTTTTATGAAATTATAACCATCTTTACGTATCCTCTTGTGGCTCATCATCAGGATACTGAAGGATACGCAGGGGCAAAAAAATATATCGTATATCTGATGGGTACATCAAAAGGACTGCTTTTGCCCGCAGTAATCCTTACCTATGTGATGTCAGGTACGCTTGATTTCTCTGATAATATCATAACAGGTGTATTTGATAAAGGCGCTGATAGCGTTTGGATTGCGGTCACCTATTGGCTTTTTATATTCGGCTTTGCTAAGGCGGCGATTATG
>Ga0209719_1001960_pt1 | contig 23195 bp, 19 predicted proteins | sample AD_JPNAS2_MetaG_FD_184421 | JGI IMG/M metagenome (GOLD analysis project Ga0209719, IMG submission 184421) | Active sludge microbial communities of municipal wastewater-treating anaerobic digesters from Japan - AD_JPNAS2_MetaG (SPAdes) (version 2) | ecosystem: Engineered > Bioreactor > Anaerobic...
TTTACATGCATTTGTCGACGATCCTGGTACGGGCCGGCCAGAGGGTCGAGGGAGGACAGCGGATCGGCAAGGTCGGATCCTCGGGCGAATCCACGGGACCGCACCTTGATTACCGGATCAAGCGCTTTGGATCCTATCTCAATCCCCTCTCGGCGAAATTCATGCCGGTCGCGCCGCTGCCGGCCCGGTGGCTGCCGGATTTCCAGAAGCGGGCGGCCGCCCTCCGGGTCGTGCTCGGGGCGCCGCTTCGGATCACCGGATCCTTCCGCTGATCCGCTTCCGTTCCGGTTCAGAGGCCTTGGAGAGACGCTCGGGCCGGACTTCTCCGCGCCTCTCCCCGGAAGTGGAAGGCCGGGAGAGGGCCACGCCGGTGAAAAGAGGCGGCCGCCCTGTTTTTCGGGAACCCCGATTCCCCGATGAGGTCGGCGTTCCGTTCCGCTTCTTGCCCCGGCCGCGGTCCCGGCCTACAATGCCGTCATGGAATCCCGTCGTCCCCCTCGCCGGTACCGCAATCCGTTTCCGACGGTCGACATCATCATCGAGATCCGAGACGCCCGCGGCCGGGAAGGCATCGTCCTGATCGAACGGAAGAATCCCCCGCCCGGCTGGGCCCTGCCCGGAGGATTCGTCGAATACGGGGAATCGCTCGAGACGGCCGCGGTCCGGGAAGCTTGGGAGGAGACGTCGCTCCGCGTCCGCCTGGTCGAACAGCTGGGGACGTATTCCGATCCGGCCCGCGATCCGCGCCGCCACACGATTTCGACGGTGTTCATCGCCCGGGCCGAGGGGACCCCGGCCGCCCGGGACGACGCCAAGAACCTGGGAATCTTCACCCGCCGGGAGATTGACTTCCCCCTGGCCTTCGACCACGCCGAAATCTTGAAGGACTACTACGCCCGCAAGCGGCGCCTCAAAGCGAGATCCTGACCTCCCGGATCCCGGCGTGCCGGGAGACATAGCGGAGGGTGACTTCGCCCCGCCCCTCGACCAGGAACTGGTGCTCCACCCGTCCGAACCCGGGAACCACGAGAAACTGGACGTCCGGCCGGTCCTTCTTGTGGCTCACCCGGTCAAAGTCCCGGTCGACGAGGACGCCTCCGGCCATGACCCGGGCGTTCGGCCCGGAGACGGTCAGCCGGTCCTGGGGATACAACCGGTCCTTCTGAGCCTGAAAACTCATCGACGGGACGGCCTTGGCGTTGGCCAAGCGGGTCCGGACGCGGAAGAGGCCGTCGCCGATCTTCTTCACCTCGGTCACGTCCAAAGTCACTTCGGGCGTGTGCTTGGCCGAGAAAAGGACGGACATGGCGTTTCGGTGGACGAGGTCGGGCAGCATGAACGGCGCGGACAAGCGGTTGCTCATCTTGACCCATCCGCCGATCTCGATATCGCCGTACGTCGGATGCTTGAACGGGGCCCAGGGCTTGTACATCTCGCCCATGGTCAGATTGTCGCTGTACTTGATCCGCTCCAAGGCCCGGAAATCCCCCCGCAGCATCTGCTCCACTTCCCCGCGGGGAGTCGTTCGTTCGGCTTCCTCCCCGGTCTTGAAGGACTCCGCCGAGGCCTGGAAGACCTCGCCGCAATAGCCGTAGGCGCCGAGGTGGCGGACCAGCCATTCGACCGAGTCGCCGTAGGTGGTGTAGAGATCTTTCCAACTGACCATGTACCGGTAGCCGGGGGTGATCCGCTCGGCCTGCCGGCCGATGTAATCATAGACGGCGACGTCCTGCGGGGGATAGTCGCCGAGCCCCTTGCGGGTCGGCCCGCGCAGGAACATCCCCCCGAAATTATGGAACGACCAGCCCAGGCAGATATTGGTCTTGGTCATCATCCAGCCGGCCAGCGCCCGGAGGCCCCGGCCTTGGAAGGGATATTCCCCGGCGCCGCCCTCGACATAGGACGGGGCCCAGTCGAAGCCCCATTGGCGGTTGGGATCGACGTAGCCTTCGGCGTCCTCGTTGACCCGGCCGTCGCCGTCGTTGTCGATCCCCTCTTCGCCGAGGAGCGTCCATTCGCCCCGTTCCCCCGGCTTGATCCTCACCGTCAGCCGGGGATCCTCCGGATTCGTCTTGTATTGCCCGAAGGGGTCCTTGCGGCGCATTTGGGTGATGTTGCCGTCGTTGTCCAGATCGTCGGGAGGATCCTCGTCGAGGAGGCCGTCCCGGTCATCGTCGATGGGGATGCGCAGGCCCCGGCCGGAGCTCGCGTTGTTGGGATCGGCCAGGAAATGATATCGGCCGTCGACGTTGACCACGGGGACGACGTAAAAGCAATTCTTGTCGACGAGGGCCGTTACCTCCTCGTTTTTCCCGTAGCGTCCCAGGAGGTAGTCGAGAAGGTAGAGGCTGATCTCGCCGCCTTGGATTTCGTTGCCGTGGATGTTGCCGTCGACATAAACGCCCGGCTTGGCCAGGGCCGGACCGGTCTTGGGATTGTTGACCGTCATGGCCCAAATCGGGCGGCCTTCCTCGCTCCGGCCGATCTCCTCCAGCGTCGTCAGGCCCGGATAAGCCTTGTGGAGGGCTTGGAGCGCCTCCCCCACTTCGGCCAACGTGTAGTAATGGTCGAACCGAAGCGGAAGCGCGGCCTCGGCCCGGACGGCCGGGGCCGCCGCGGACACGATCAAGAACGCCAGGAGCGCCGGCGCGATGTTTTTCATTTTCCACCTCCAAGCTCGAGAGTCCGGACGTCTCCCCAGGCGCTGGGAGCGGCGGCCCGGAGCTCGATCTTCACGGGCTTGGGCGACCGCACAATCCACCGGATCTTCCGCCGGCCGCTGCCGTCGACGGCCGGGACCGCGGTCCGCGGCCGGCCCTCGATGAAGGCCAAATCCCGGCCTTCGAGCGTGACGATCACCGGGAAGATCCGGTTGTTCCGGCGTCCCATGGCCGTCGGATACGGCAGGTAGCCGGCGTTTTCGATCCAGGCCTCGATCTCATGGAGCCCCCCGCCGAGCGGGCGGATCGTCACCGGCCCGAGCCGGATGCGGGCCATCCGGGAAGCCAGTTCGAAAACCCAAGGGACTTGCTCCCGGAGCAGCGGCTCGATCATCGCCGGCGGCGGAGTCGTGTCGGCGTAGGGAACGGCCCCGCCGATCTCGATGTCCCCCAGGACCGGGTGCTTGAACGGCTTCCAGTCGACGAACGCCCTTCCGGCCGGTTCCTTGTCGCTCCAAGCCAGCCGGGCTTTGTCCCGGGGATCGGCCCCCTCGGCCGAGGAAGGCGGGGGCGTCCGCATCATCATCGCGGCCATTTCCTTGGTTGAGGTCCGGCCGGTCTTGATCGCTTCAATCGCTTGGGCGGCCGTGAATTCCGGCGGAGCGCCGGACGTTTTCAGGAAGGCGGCGATCTTCTCTTCGCCCAGGGCGATAAACTCCTCGCCGGTCATCTTCTCCAGCTCGCCGGGAGCGAGGCCGGGAGCGGCTTTTTCCTCCCTCGCTTCGGGCAGAGTCCAGAAGTCGAGAGCGAACGAGGGCAGGCCCAGATGATAATAGGCGTACAGCTCGAACGAGCCGTCCTTGTCGGCCGCGGGGGCGAGACGCTTTTCATCGAGCCGGGCGGCCTTGAGGAATTCCTTGTACTTGTCCGAGAGCTCCGCGTAAAATTTCAAGTCCTCGGGCAGCGGATTCACGGCCGCCCCCAGGCCGAGAAAGCTCGCGATCAACGAGACATCCACCGTCATTCCCTCGGGAAGGGAGGCTTTGGCCAGCTCCAGGAGCTCCTCCATGGTGTAATCCTTGTCGGGGTCGGCGTTGATGAACCCGGCCATGTCCTTGGGAACCCGAATCCGGTTCAGATCGGCGTCCCCGCGCCGGCCGCCGGGCGGAGGATTCAAGCAGAAATTAGCTCCGCCGAAGACGACGGCCAGGCCGATTTCCTTGTGCTCGTTCACGAACTTGAGGACGGCGAAGCTTTCCTCCTCGCTCCCCGGCCACAAGCCCGAACCGGGCTTGAAAGCGGCGAACAAGTGGGGAAACTGGACGCCGATGTTCACTCCGCCGGGAGGATCCTCGTTGTACGCGCCGTCCCGGTCGTTGTCCAAGCCCTCGGGGAGAAGCTTGTAAATCCCCTGCTCGCCCTTGGCCCAATCAGCCTTCTTCAGGAGGCGGGGCTGGCCGGGCGCGGGGAGCCACTCGCCGCCGGGGTCCACAATCCGCATCGTCGTGATAAGACCGTCGCCGTCGAGATCCTCGGGGCCGTCCTCGTCGACGGCGTCATCCATGTCGTCGTTCCACGGCCGGCCGTTGCCGGGATCGGCCCAAAGCGGCTTGGCGAAAAAGCGGGCGGCCGCGTCGGGATTGGGACAACCCAGGACGTACCAGGTCAGATCCCGGCGGACCTCGGGCTTGTCGACGATCCGCCCGACGAGGTACAAGGCCGCCTCGCCGGCCAGCGGATGGAGGCCTTCAAAATCGGCCCCGACGAAAACAGCGGGAAGCGTTTTCACCGTCCGGCCGGCCTCGGGACCCAGCTCGATCACCAGGACCTCGCGGCCGCCGGGACTTTCGGCCAGCTCATGGATCTTGACGAAGTCCGGGTGGGAGCGGGCCAAATCGCGGAAGGCCGCGGCCATTTCCGCGGGCGGATGGTAGCGGTCGAACGCCACCTGGGCGGAAAGGGGCGGGACGGTCAGCACGGCGGCCATCAGGGGAAGGAAAAAGCGGAGGCGTTTCATCGTCACCTCGTGATCGGATCATTCAAAATCGGCTTTCCCCGAAAGGAAAGAGGGAAGATTACATCATCAAATCCGGAGACACAACACCAATTCCCCTTATTTCCTCGCCGGCCCGGTCGGAGGGCGGGAAAATAAGCAAGGCGGGCGGGGAATGAGGGAAATGGGGATTGAGTCTCTTTAATAGACTAGAGGACGGCTTTTTCGGAACGGACGGAAGCCCCGTAAAACAAGCCCGCCAGCCGGTCGAAGTCCCCCGGATCGTCGGTCGTCCAAAATTCCCTCCGGCCGCCTTTCGTGCAGGCTCCGTCGATCTCCGGATGACGCTTGAGATAATCCTTCAAGGCGGCCGCGACGAGCGGGCCCTGGGAAATCAGCTTGACCGCGGGCGGCAGGAACCGGGCGATCACCGGGGCCAGGAGCGGGTAGTGGGTGCAGCCGAGGATGATCGCGTCGATCCCGGGATCGAGGGCCAGGAGACGCTCGACATGGCGGCGGACGAAAAATTCCGTCCCGGGGCCGTCCAACTCGTTGTTTTCAACAAGCGGGACCCAGAACGGGCAGGCTTCGGAATGGACGACCAGGTCCGGGAAGAACTTCACGATCTCGAGGGGGTAGGATTGGGACCGGACCGTCCCGGCGGTCGCGAACAGCCCGACATGCCGGCTCCGGCTGAGCGTCCCGACGCGCTCGGTGACCGGACGAATGACGCCGAGGACCCGCCGGCCGGGATGTTCAGCGGGAAGATCCTTCTGCTGGATCGTCCGGAGGGCTTTGGCCGAGGCGGTGTTGCAGGCCAGGATGACCAGCCGGCAGCCCCGGCCGAACAGCCAGCGGACCGCCTCCCAGGTGAAGCGATGGACAGTCTCGAACGATCGCGTCCCGTAGGGCGTCCGGGCATTGTCGCCCAAGTAGACGAAATCGCAGTCCGGAAGGACGGCGGCGATTTCCCGGAAAACGGTCAACCCGCCGTACCCTGAATCGAAAACCCCGATCGGCCCGGCGATGTCCATCGGAATCATCCTACTCCGATTCCATTTTGATTGCGACGTTGTTTTGAATCCAGCGGGCGTCCCACCACTCGACCGGGTCGACGAAGACTCCGTGGACGAGCATGGCGAAATGGAGGTGGTCGCCCCCGGCCATCCCCGTCGCCCCCGACAAGCCGAGGACGTCGCCCCGGGCCACGGATGAAGACACGGCCGCGTCGATGCGGCTCAGGTGGCAGTACATGCTGAACAATCCGCAGCCGTGGTCCAGGATGACCGTCTCCCCGTAAATGCCCAGCGGCCCGGCGAAAACGACCCGGCCGGCATTGGCCGCCGGAACCGGGCAGTTCCTGACCGAAGCCAGGTCCACGCCGAGATGAATCTGCCGGTCGATCTCCCGCCCGTTGTAAAGATAGGTCCGGCGCTCTCCGAAGGCGGCCATCGTCTTGGACCGGGGCAAGCGGAGAAACGTCCCGCGCCACAACGGCCGGGGCCCGGTGTCGCGGCAGATCGCCTGGAGGCGCTCGTCGTCCCGGGCCCGCTGGTCCCGGTTGACGGCCAGAAATATCTCGAGATCCGTCCCCTTGAGGGAGGGATCAAGGCTCTTGAAATAGGGAACAACGCCCTCGAAGAACGCGTCGGTGAGAGTCAGGATGTCGCTATTGACCCGGACGGACTTCACGTCCGGCCGGAAATGGACGTTGGTCCGGTTTCCGGCTTCATCCTCGGCCACCCCGATGAAGGGGACGTCCGGCGGGGCGTCGCACGGAAGGGCGTACCAAACGAAATACCGGCCGCCGCCGGCTTCGTAGGCGGGGAAAAAGGAATTTCCGGCCTGGAGGCCGGACAAAGCGGCGCTTTCGTCAAGCATGAAGGAGACAACTCCCGCTCCGCCGGGAGCGATGGAATGAGGCCCGCCGAGGAACGTCATCCGGGGCGGCCGCGTGTCGATGATTTTTCTCATCTCCCAAACGGCCGCGTTTCCCTTCCGCCAGGAATGATCCGAGGCGGCGATCCGGAGAATGATTTCGCCGTCGGTCAAACCGGCCGGAAGCGGACGGAGGAAAATCGTTTTTTCCACTGAGGCGACGGGTTCGGGAAATTCCTCGGATAGAAGCTCAACCGTTCGTCCGGCTTGGTCCGCCTCGACCCGGATCCGGGCCAGCCCGCTCTTGCGGTCCTCGAACCGGAGGGATAATTCCCGGCCGAGCGCCGGCCCGTCGCGAAGCAGGCGGACCGCCGGCTTCTCGGACTCGAACTTGACGATCCAGAGCCAGGCGCCGGCGGCCAGGACGGCCGGAATCAGAAGCCAGCGGGCGTTTTTGAATAGATTGGTTTTCGGACCCGCGTTCTTCCAGCGCATGATCATCTCCCGTTCGTGTTTTTGAACGGATCAATATTCCACACGCTCCTTCGTTAGTCAAGGAATTTGGAACTCGATTACTTTTCTTGATTCCGAGAAATAAACAACTTGACTTTTTTCAGCTTCCGCGGTCTATAATATATCCGCTGTAAAAATCACAAAGGGGAAAAGCATAAAAGATCGGTATCAGATTGCCTTTAGATCGTCGTCATGAAATTTTATGCGCATTCCAAAGCCGATACGCCGCAAAATCAATGGCATCCCCTGGAAGAACATCTTCACGCGACTGCGAATAATGCGCGTCATTTTGCAGAAACTTGGGAATCCGGAGCGTGGGCTTACAATGCGGGTCTCTTGCACGACTTGGGAAAAAGCGATTCGAGATTTCAAGGATATCTCCTCCGCTGCAACGAACTGGACGATTCAGATTATGACTCGGGCCGCGTCAATCATTCCTCAACAGGAGCCTCATGCGCCGAAGACGGCATCAAGCCGTTCGGACGCATACTCGCCTATTTAATAGCGGGGCATCACGCGGGATTGCCCGATTGGTTTTCATCGGAATCGGCAAATGCCGCCCTTTCAATGCGTCTTAAAGAAGGACGTGAAAATTCGAAACGGATAAGAGCTTTCTCTGAAGAGTTGATTTTATCACTTCTGCCAATGACGAAGCCGTCTTTTGTGAACGCGGCCAACTTCCACTTCTGGGCACGGATGTTGTTCTCATGCTTGGTTGATGCGGATTATCTCGACACCGAACAGTTCATGGATGAAGAGAAATCCCGGCAACGAAGCCATTATCCTTATCTCTCTTCTCTCGCTCCTCGTTTATTCGATTTTTTAGATGATCTGGAACAGAAGGCACCTCAATCATCGGTAAATGAAATCCGAGCGGAAATCCGCCGTGCCTGTGAGCGGAAAGCCGATTCGCCGAAAGGCTTATTCTCTTTAACTGTGCCCACTGGGGGCGGGAAAACCCTATCAGCAATGGCCTTTGCCATGCGCCATGCGATAAAGCACGGCCAACGACGCATTATCTACGTAATTCCCTATACGAGTATCATCGAACAAACCGGGCACACTCTTTCCCGGGTTTTCGGTCACGAAAATGTCATTGAACATCACAGCAATCTTCATCCGGAAAAAGAAACATTTCGTTCGCAACTCGCCTCAGAAAACTGGGATGCGCCTATCATCATCACCACGAATGTCCAATTCTTCGAATCGCTCTATGCAGCCAAATCGAGCCGTTGCCGCAAGCTCCACAATATCATCAACAGCGTTGTCATCCTCGATGAAGCCCAGTTGTTGCCACCTAATCTTTTGATGCCCTGCGTGGAGTCGATGAATGAGCTTGTTCGGAATTACGGAGTCAGCTTGGTTTTGGCTACGGCCACTCAACCCCTTTTGCCGAATCTCGAGCCGGCCTTGGAAATCATCCCGCCGGAAATGAACCTCTATGACCGATTGAAACGGACAAAAATCGTTTTTCCGGAATCGACAATTCGACCTAAGGATTGGGTGTCGCTTGCGGAACGATTACAACAACACGAGCAAGTTCTCTGTATCGTGAATACCCGCCGTGATTGTTATGACCTTTTTAAATTGATGCCGGAGGGGACGTACCATTTATCGGCTTTGATGTGTGGAGCACACCGATCGGCCATAATTCAGTCGATTCGCCTGCGGCTTCAGAAAAACTTGCCGACTCGGGTCATCAGCACCCAGCTTGTTGAAGCAGGAGTCGACATTGATTTTCCGGTAGTCTATCGCGCTTTAGCCGGGTTGGATTCCATCGCTCAAGCAGCCGGCCGCTGCAACCGGGAAGGCGTTCTAAACAAATCGGGAAAACTCGGCGAAGTCCAAGTTTTTATGGCTCCCAGGCCGGCGCCCAGAGGTTTACTGCGCAAGGGTGAGGACACAACATGCGAAATGTTCGAGGATATGAAAAATCCCGACCAGCCGGGCGCGGTTTTTCGCTACTTTCGGCTTTTTTATTCTCGAATCAATGATGCCGGCAGCGATTTTCGAGAATTATTGACAAAGGATGTAAATCCAAATCTCTTCGTTCAGTTCAGGACCGCGGCCGAACAATTTAAGCTTATAGATGATCAAGCCCAACGGCCGGTGATCGTTCGATATGGAGATAGCAACCATTATATAAACCGCTTGCGCTACGCCGGGCCGTGCCGGGAGATCACACGGGCGCTTCAAAGATTCACTGTGAATATTCCTGTCCAGGTCGCAGAAGCTATGCAATCCGATGGACGGATGGAGGAAATCGAGCCGGGGATTCTGATCCAATGTGGATTAAAGATCTATGATGAAAAAACCGGTTTAGCCGTATTTGCCGAACAATTGCCGATTGAGGATCTAATGATCTGACGGAAAGGAGCGATATGAAAGGATTCTGCCTGGAAGTGAGCGGACCCTATGCGTGTTTCACGAGACCTGAAATGAAAGTGGAACGCGTCAGTTATGATGTTATTACTCCCTCTGCCGCAAGGGCGATTTTCGAAGCCATCCTTTGGAAACCGGCCATTCGTTGGGAAATGAAGCAAATTGAAGTCCTCGCCCCGATCCGCTGGATATCCCTCCGCCGGAATGAAGTGGGGAAAGTCGCGTCGCCGCGGAGCGGAGGCGTTTTCATCGAGGATGATCGACAGCAACGGGCTGGATTGTTCTTGCGCGACGTGAAATACAGGCTACATGCGGAGTTCGATTTCTTGCCGACAGAGAAACGCGAATCCCCTCGAAATCCCGTTCCTTCCTATCTTAGCGAAAGCACGGATGTCTCCGATGACAGGGGGAATGAAACACCGGCAAAATATGCGGCAATGTTTGAGCGTCGGGCGAAAAAAGGACAGTGTTTCAATCAACCTTATTTGGGTTGCCGCGAGTTTTCGGCATCGTTTCGGCTTGTCGATCATCTAGAAGAACCTTCAATTCCGATTGATTTGACCAAGGATCTCGGCTGGATGCTTTACGATATGGATTTTTCGAATGCGGATGATCCCAAACCGCTTTTCTTTCAAGCAAAAATCGTCAAAGGAATCATCAACATTGACCGAAATCAAGTCGAGGTGCGCGGATGATTCTTCAAGCGCTCAAGGAATATTATGACCGGAAACCTGATCTTCCCCGTGCCGGTTTTGAGATGAAAGAGATTCCGTACGTCTTAGTTCTTAACGCTGATGGAATTCCCGTTAATCTTACCGACACGTATGAAGGAATGGGCAAGGAACGACAGGCAAAAAAATTTTTAGTGCCTCAATCCGTCAAGCGAACAGTGGACATAAGCGCAAATTTGCTATGGGATAATCCCGAATACGCGCTCGGGATTGTATGCAAAGGAAAACCCGCCCGCGTTGCTAATCAGCACCTTGCGTTCAGAAAACGCCTTGATGACTTGAAACTTCCCCATGATCCCGCGTTGCTTGCCGTCCAAAAATTTCTAGCCAATCCTGAAAAATCGACGTTATTGGAAGCTTTCGGCGACCGCCTTGAGGAGATGAGAAAAACCGGCGCCTTTCTTTCCTTCCGGATTGTGGGACAAATCGGGCTCATTCTTGAACAGCCGGCCATTCGAGAGGCAATTACGAAAACTCTCTCCACGCGGCGAGAAAGCATTTGCATGGTGACTGGAGAGCGGGACGAAACAGAACAAGTGCACGCCGCGATCAAGGGCGTTTGGGGCGCTCAAAAAAGCGGTGCGAATATCGTATCATTTAATTTGGACGCATTCCGTTCTTTCAATAAAAAACAAGGAGCAAACGCTCCTGTAGGGAAAACGGCCGCTTTTTCCTATACCACCGCGTTAAATCATCTGCTCGATAAAACATCAAAACAAAGAATCCAAGTCGGCGATGCATCGACCGTCTTCTGGTCGCAAAAAGCCGATCCCATGGAAGAACTCATGCCGAGCTTCTTCAACGAACCCCCCAAAGATGATCCCGATCGCAATGTCAGGGCCGTAGAGGCATTGTTCAAGGCCGTCCGAACAGGGGCTTATTCCTCTGATGATTCAAACACACGGTTTTATACGCTCGGCCTTGCGCCGAATGCTTCTCGTATCTCGATACGTTTTTGGATCGTTGACACGATAGCCGGCATGGCGGAAAAAATTTGCCGTCATTTCGAGGATACGAAGGTCGTTCATGGCCCGCGCGATAAAGATACTTTATCTTTGTTTCGGCTGCTTGTGTCCACGGCCGCACTTGGAGAGGCGAAAAACATAGCTCCAAACCTCGGCGGCGACATGATGCGTTCCGTCTTGGAAGGTCTACCCTATCCTCAAACGCTTCTACAGGCTGCGGTCCGCCGCGCAAGGATTGAACGAGAAATGACTTACCCTCGAGCCGCCATCATCAAGGCATGTCTTAATCGCGCCTTTCGATTTAATAATCCTACGCACAAGGAGGAACTTAAAGTGAGTCTCGACACCGCCAATCCAAACATCGGTTATCGGCTGGGTCGATTGTTCGCGGCGCTGGAGAAAATCCAATCTGAAGCGGTTCCCGGCATCAACGCCACGATCCGTGATCGCTTCTACGGCGCCGCGTCCAGCACGCCGGTTACTGTTTTCGGCAACTTGATGCGGCTCAAGAATCATCATCTCTCTAAACTCGAAAATGTCGGGCGAAGGATTTATTTTGACAAACTGCTCGGCGAAATCGTGTCCGAAATCGTCGATTTTCCCGCTCACCTATGCATGGCGGATCAAGGCCGGTTCGCCATCGGCTATTACCACCAAATGCAAGATTTCTATTCGAAGAAAAATCATAATCCGGAAAAGGAGGATTGAACATGAGTGAACCCATTAAGAACCGGCATGAGTTTGTATTGATTTTCGACGTACGCGACGGAAACCCAAACGGAGATCCTGACGCCGGAAATCTGCCTCGGCTCGACGCCGAAACCGGATGCGGACTCGTAACGGACGTATGCTTGAAACGAAAAGTCAGAAATTACGTGATGCTGAAGGGGCATGAGATTTTCGTGAAAGAAAAGGCGGTCTTGAATAGACTGATTGATTCCGCTTATGAGAATTTGGGGATTGATCTAACAAAACGGCCCGCTGACGAGAAGGATGGGAAGAAGAGAAACGAGGAGGGAGTCGGCCAGGGGAAGGAAGTCGACCGTGCCCGCTCCGAGATGTGTCGTCAATACTATGATATTCGTGCTTTTGGCGCTGTGATGTCTACGGGTGCCAACGCCGGTCAAGTCCGCGGACCGGTCCAGATGACTTTCGGACGGTCGATTGATCCGGTCGTATCATTAGAACACTCCATCACGAGGATGGCCGTCGCAACTGAGGAAGAAGCGGAAAAACAAAGCGGAGACAACCGGACGATGGGTCGAAAAAACACGATCCCTTACGGATTGTATGTGTCACATGGATTCGTTTCCGCCCATCTCGCCGCCCAAACCGGATTCAGTCAAACCGACTTGGAATTATTCTGGGATGCGTTGAAAAACATGTTCGAGCACGATCGCAGCGCAGCCAGAGGACTGATGACTACCCAGAAGCTAATTGTTTTTAAACACGCAACCGCCCTGGGCAATGCGCCCTCCGGCAAGCTATTTGAACTCGTCAAAGTCGAACGCGCCGGTGACAAAGAAAAGCCGCCTCGTTCCTTCACGGATTATAATGTGACCGTTGATCGGGCTAAGCTTCCTCAAGGCATAGAGTTATTAGAATTGGCATGAATTAGAGATTCAATAAAAACAGCCTTATTAGTAAGCCATTGGATTCCCGATGGCCGGATTGGCGCCGGGTGATATTACAGACCGGTTTTCGCGGTTTGATCTGATTTTGTTACGATCATGGAAAGACCTGATCGTCAGAAGCTCGAAAGAAAGGATAACCAAACGGAAACAGACTCCGCGATCCAAGAAGATAATTTTATTCCGATCTCCGCGTTACAACATTTTCTTTTCTGCCCAAGACAATGCGGACTCATTCATATTGAACAAATCTGGGAGGAAAACCGCCTTACCGTCGAAGGCGAATACCTTCATAAAAAAGTACATAAGGCGGGTCTCGAGAATCGCCGCGATATTCGTCGGGCATATGGAGTTCCTATCAGTTCAAGGCGCTTCGGTTTAACAGGGAAAGCTGATCTCATCGAGTTTCATTTGGATGAGTCTGGAGCTCGACGACCGTATCCGGTTGAATTCAAACATGGGCGCTGTAAAGCCAACGACTGCGATCGTATTCAATTATGCGCACAAGTCGTCTGTCTGGAAGAGATGTTGAGCATTGAAATCCCCGAGGGTGCTCTGTTTTATGGACAAACCAGGAAACGCGAAATCGTCGTCATTGATTCCATGTTAAGGAACACGTTTGAAAAGAAGGTTATGGAACTTCGTTCCCTTTTGACAAGCCGACGAACACCTCCCGCATTGTACGAGACAAAATGTATGTCATGTTCCTTAATCGAGCACTGCCTTCCCCGATTGCCCCAAAAACGAAACGCTGTTAAAAGTTATCTGGACCTGGAGCTGGAAAACGAATGAAAAAACTTCTTAACACACTCTTTGTGACAACACAAGGGGCGTACCTGAACAAGGATGGCGAATGCGTCGTCGCATCGGTTGAAGGCGAAGAAAGATTTCGCATTCCGATCCACAACCTGGGAGGTATTATCTGTTTTGGTAACGTGCTTTGCAGTCCTTTCCTCCTTGGACACTGCGGAGAAAACCACGTGGCCGTGAGTTTTCTTACCGCCAACGGCCGTTTTCTGGCGCGTGTTTTGGGAAAGGTTTCGGGCAATATTCTCTTGCGCCGTGAACAATACCGGCGAGCGGATAATCCCGTAGCATGTCTTCATATTGCGCGATCAGCAGTTATAGGCAAAACGATCAACTCGCGAACGATTCTTCAACGGGCTCTTCGCGATCATTCTGATACGATTCCAATAAACAGAATATCCGAAGCCGTCGCAATTCTCGCAAAACAAGCCTCTCTTTTGCGCAAAGCGGAGACTTTAGACCAACTCCGCGGCCTTGAAGGTGACGCGAGCAGGACTTATTTCAGCGTTTTCGACGACCTCATTACAAACCAAAAAGAGAATTTCTTTTTTCATTATCGTAATCGCCGTCCTCCCCTGGACAACATGAACGCTTTATTATCATTCTCTTATACTCTCCTGGTTCATGATTGCACCGGAGCATTGGAAGCGGTGGGATTAGACCCTCAAGCCGGTTTTTTACATCGGGATCGTCCGGGACGCGTCAGCCTTGCCTTAGACTTGATGGAGGAACTCCGTCCGTTCCTGGCGGATCGTTTGGCTTTATCATTGATCAACCTCCGTCAAATAACGACGGAAGGTTTTAATAAAACAGAAACGGGAGCCGTCGAAATGGACGAAGACACGCGGAAAACTGTCATCACGGCTTGGCAAAAGCGTAAGCAAGAGTCGATACAACACCGCTTTTTAAATGAATCGATTCTCATAGGACAGATTCCATTTGTCCAAGCGCTCCTGCTTTCCCGGCATTTGCGAGATGACCTGGACGGGTATCCGCCTTTTATTTGGAAATAGAGAAGGGAAGTACTGCAATGATGGTTCTGGTAAGTTATGATGTATCGACCGTCAATAAAGAGGGACGATCAAGGTTAAGGCGTGTCGCCAAGGCTTGCGTTGATCGCGGCCAACGCGTTCAGCACTCGGTTTTTGAATGTGATGTCGATCCGGCCCAATGGGCGGAGATGAAAATTCGTCTCCTTGATATCATCAATTTTGATGAGGACAGCCTTCGCTTCTATTTTCTTGGGAGCAATTGGCAACGGCGTATCGAACACTTCGGTGCAAAACCTAGCCTGGATTTAAAAAATGATACGCTTTTGGTTTAGAATACCCTCCGCGAATCCGTATTGTCCATTTTCATCAGATATGCTTCGCGCTAGGTCTATCTCGTTTGTTTTCATCACGATGTTATTATTTTTTTAAAAAATGACAAAACATACTTTATATTTTGACTCGATACGCGCAAATACTGCTCTAACGCAATATTTTTAATATACTTACATTGTTTAGTGTCGCGTCCCGCGCGGGACGCGTGGATTGAAACCCTCAATCCGCCTCCACAATCGGATATCCAAAAAAGTCGCGTCCCGCGCGGGACGCGTGGATTGAAACCACTGATCTCCTTGATATCGACATCCTGCACGTGTCGCGTCCCGCGCGGGACGCGTGGATTGAAACGGTTTATGTCCAGGGTGGAGACGAAGTATCAAAGTCGCGTCCCGCGCGGGACGCGTGGATTGAAACGTATATGCGCGGTTCGGCGGCCGGATCCACAAGGTCGCGTCCCGCGCGGGACGCGTGGATTGAAACTAACGATGCCCTCCTCAGGCCGGGCGAAAAAATGGGTCGCGTCCCGCGCGGGACGCGTGGATTGAAACGCCGGATGACCGTTATAGACCGGGGCGCCAAGCCCGTCGCGTCCCGCGCGGGACGCGTGGATTGAAACACTTTGTCGTATGGGAATATTTTTGCCTTGATCCTGGGTCGCGTCCCGCGCGGGACGCGTGGATTGAAACCCCCGTCCGGAGGATTGCCGTCATAGTCAACATATGTCGCGTCCCGCGCGGGACGCGTGGATTGAAACCTCGGACGTCGGGGTTTCGTCGTCCATGCCGCCGTCGCGTCCCGCGCGGGACGCGTGGATTGAAACCGACACGTCGACTCCAAAAATCAAGGCAACCTGGTCGCGTCCCGCGCGGGACGCGTGGATTGAAACGATCACAAGGAAGACACCGTCGCGATCACATACGAGTCGCGTCCCGCGCGGGACGCGTGGATTGAAACCCGTCTCCGCGGTCGGAGGATAACAAATGTCCGGTCGCGTCCCGCGCGGGACGCGTGGATTGAAACACTCGCTCGGTTTTCAGCATTGCCATATACCCGTTGTCGCGTCCCGCGCGGGACGCGTGGATTGAAACTGTGAGTCCCCGATGAGTTCCGGGGCGACGTTGAAGTCGCGTCCCGCGCGGGACGCGTGGATTGAAACACCGGCGAACAAGCCGGCCCGCCCCACGATTACGGGTCGCGTCCCGCGCGGGACGCGTGGATTGAAACCCGGCCATATTTTTGTGACGAATTCCGGAACGAGGTCGCGTCCCGCGCGGGACGCGTGGATTGAAACTTCTGCATCTCGCTGCAAATCCCGATCCAGACCGTGTCGCGTCCCGCGCGGGACGCGTGGATTGAAACATTTCTCCTCCTCCGTTTCGGCGATCCACTCGCGTCGCGTCCCGCGCGGGACGCGTGGATTGAAACCGATAGGCCCGCATCATCACGGTCCGCCGCGCTGGTCGCGTCCCGCGCGGGACGCGTGGATTGAAACGTACTCCATCCCGTCTCGCTGGATCGGGGCCATGGTCGCGTCCCGCGCGGGACGCGTGGATTGAAACCGAAGACTCGTCACCCTCCACGCGCTCCCAAATGGGTCGCGTCCCGCGCGGGACGCGTGGATTGAAACAGTTGGCAAAAAACCCCAGCTCCGGCATGTGCAGGGTCGCGTCCCGCGCGGGACGCGTGGATTGAAACATCTGGCACCAGGTATTCCCGCGGTAGAATCGACGTCGCGTCCCGCGCGGGACGCGTGGATTGAAACTCCGTATCGACAACAGCAATCCGCTTTCCCATGGTCGCGTCCCGCGCGGGACGCGTGGATTGAAACGACCGAGGACTCCAGGAGGGCGACGTCGTCGCACGTGTCGCGTCCCGCGCGGGACGCGTGGATTGAAACTTTTTCACGACCGCCGGGAGGAGCTGGCCGGAGGTCGCGTCCCGCGCGGGACGCGTGGATTGAAACGCCCTATATAATAAGGATATACCCCAGCGGCCAGGTCGCGTCCCGCGCGGGACGCGTGGATTGAAACATTCAACTTATCCAAGAGCGGCAAAAGCGCTTCCAGGTCGCGTCCCGCGCGGGACGCGTGGATTGAAACGCCGTGACGGGGGATTGGGAGATTATCAATTTTGTCGCGTCCCGCGCGGGACGCGTGGATTGAAACTGGGAGGCCAAGCGAATCAAGGTCCGCATTGGCGTCGCGTCCCGCGCGGGACGCGTGGATTGAAACCCATCCTTGGGCCTGTCGGAGTCGTAGGATTCGGGTCGCGTCCCGCGCGGGACGCGTGGATTGAAACCCTGCCGGCGCGCGATAGGTTGAAATTCCCCAGGCCGGCGGTTCGTCGCATCCTTCGCCGGGCGGAACGGATTGAGCAAAGACCTGCTGATTCGTAATCATCAGGTCGGTGGTCTAATCACGCCCTTGCGGACGGAACGATTGAAACATCAGTCTGTACCGACTGAGCTAATAGACCATTTGTTCTGCTCTTTTTTGGGCGCGCTCATGTTATAAACGGACAGGTTACAGCCCACACCGCTCGTAGGGGTTCGAGTCCCCTCTTCGTTATTTTTCGGCCGCGAAGCACCGCCCGATACGACCGAAAGCGGCGCCTTGCGAGCGCTGAAAGCGCGGCAAAACGGCGCCGCCGCCCCCAGCTTGAAAATCCCTGAATTCCGCTTAAAATCCCCCGGGAAATTCCAAAAAAAATGCTTGTTTTTCCCGTTTTATCCCACGAATCAATATATTATCTTTATTATTAATTACTTAGCCGCATTATACCCCCCCTTTCAACTCTCTCGAAAAAAGTTGATTTCCCTTGACAAATCCATCTGATTCTTCTATATTTGACTCGAAAATGGGACAAAACGGGACAAAATGGGAAACTTACTGATCGGAAGCTACCGGGCCAAGCTCGACAAAAGCGGGCGGCTCAAGGTCCCGGAAAAATTCCGGACGGCGCTCGAGGAGCGCTACGGCCTGGACTTTTTCGTCACCTCGCTGGAAAGCTCCACGATCAAAATCTTCCCCCTGCCCGTTTGGCTGGCCATGACCGGTTCGACGGAAAGCGGCAATCTCTACCTGGACCCCGACGTTGAGGATTACATGCGGCGGGCCAACACCTTCGGCGTGCAGTGCGAACTGGACGCCAAGGGCCGGGTTTTGATCAGCCCCGACCTTCGGGCCATGGCCGGCCTCGACGCCGAGGTTGTCGTCATCGGCCTCAACAACCACCTCGAGGTCTGGGACACCCGGCGGCTCGACGAGAAGCTCCAGAAGAAGCCGCTGACCCGCGACGACTTCAAGAAGATCGCCGAGATCATGACGGGCAGGAAAGGGCCATGACCGGGCGTGATCACATCCCGGTCCTGCTCGATGAATCCCTGACCCTCCTGGACGCGGGCCGGTCCGGCGTCTATATCGACGGAACCCTCGGGCTGGCCGGCCACTCCCGCGAGATCCTGAAGCGCAATCCCGGCGCCCGGCTGGTCGGCTTCGACCGCGACGAGGCCGCCCTGGACGAAGCCCAGCGCCGCCTCAGCCCCTACCGGAACCGGATCGCGCTCTACCACGCCGACTTCCGCCGGCTCCTCGAGGTGGAGATCGACTGGGCGTCCGTCCGCGGCGTTTTCCTCGACTTGGGCATGTCGTCGTTCCAGCTGGACGATCCGGCCCGCGGCTTCAGCCACCAGTTGGACGGCCCGCTGGACATGCGGATGGACCGGCGCCAGCACTTGGACGCGGCCAGGGTCATCGACAAGTATCCCGAAGCCCGCCTGGCCGACCTCTTCCGCAATTACGGCGAGCTCCGGCCGGCCGCCAAGCTGGCCCGAACGATCGCCTCCCGCCGGCGGATGACGAAGATCGAAAGCACGGTCCAGCTGCGGACCATCGTCGAGGAGGTCTGCCGGTGGATTCCCCAGAAGGGGAAGACCCATCCCGCGGCCAAGGTCTTCCAAGCCCTCCGAATCGAGGTCAACGAAGAGCTGGCCGGCCTCGGGGAATTTCTCGAAAGCGTCATCGCCCGTCTTCCCGAAGACGGGCGCCTGGCCGTGATCTGCTTCCACTCGCTCGAGGACCGGATCGTCAAGCACACCTTCCTCCGGGCGGCCCGGCCCGACCAGGAAACGGGCCGGCGGCCCGCCCAAGTCGAGCTTCTGACGAAGCATCCCGTCGTCCCCGGCGAGGCGGAAATCTCCCGAAACTCCAGGTCCCGCTCGGCCAAGCTCCGGGCTGTCCGGAAACAGGCTCATGGTTCATAAGAAGTTCACCCGCCGCCAGATCGTCTTCACCGCCGGGACGGCCCTGGTCGTGGTCTTCATCCTGGCCTTCTACCTCTGGCAGGTCGCCGAGACGGTCCGCCTGGGATACGAGGCCAACGAGGCGGAAAACGAGAAAAAGGCGCTGGAAAAGGAAGTCCTCCGGCTCCAGGCCGACAGGGCCGCCCTTCTTTCGCTCGAGCGGGTGGAGCGGACGGCCCGCGAGAAGCTCGGCTTGACCGACCCCCGCGAGGATCAAATCATCTACGAGGATTTTCGATGAAAGCCGCGGCCTTCCTTCCCGGCGAGGAGATCGCCCGCCGGACGGCCCGCATCCGGACCCGCGTCGTCCTGGCGGTCATGATCCTCTGGGCCGGGGGCATCGTCGTCCGCCTCGTCCAGCTCCAGGTTTTCTTCCACGGCCGGGCCAAGGAGCAGATCGCTTACCAGAACCAAGCCAAGGTGAAGATATTCCCCGAACGAGGGATGATCCGCGACCGCCGGGGGATGATCCTGGCCCAGATGGTTTCCCTCCGGTCCGTCTTCTACGCCCCGCCGGCCAAGGAGACGCGGGCGGCGCGGCGGACCGTCATCCGGAAACTCGCCTCATGTCTCGACCTCGACGAGAAAGCCGTCGCGGGGATCGAGGCGGCCGCCGATCAAAGAAAGCCCTTCATCTGGATCAAGCGCAAAATCGAGCTCGAGACCGCGGCCGCCGTCGACGCGCTTCGGCTTCCCGGCGTCTTCACCCAGGAGGAGCCGCAGCGGGTTTACCCCCAGGGCGCCCTGGCCTCCCACGTCCTGGGCGGAGTGAATATCGACAACGACGGCCTGGCCGGAGTGGAAATCCTCTTCAACGACACGCTCCGCGGCAAGCCGGGCGAGCGGATCATCTACCGCGACACGTACAAGCGGCCGTACCGGAGCGAGCAGACCGTCGCCCCCGAAAGCGGCCGGGACATCGACCTGACGATCGACGCCGTGATCCAGTACATCGCCCAGCGCGAGATCGAAAAAGCGGTGGCCGAGAATAAAGCCGCCTGGGGCGCCGTGATCGTCTCCGATCCGGCGACGGGCGAGATCCTGGCCCTGGCCAACGCCCCCTCCTATGACCCGAATCTCTACGGAAAGGCCGATCCGGCCGCGCGCATGGACTGGGCCTACAGCCGGCGGATCGACCCGGGCTCCACCTTCAAGATCGTCACCGCCTCGGCCGCCCTGGAAAACCGCAAGGTGGCGACCTACGAGACATTCGACTGCCGGGCGAGCGCGATCGACGTGGCCGGCGGCCCCATCCGCGACCACAAGCCGTTCGGCATCCTTTCCTTCTCCGGGATCATCGCCGAATCTTCCAACATCGGAACCATCCAGATCGGCCGCCGCGTCGGCGCCGAGCTGATGTATAGGACCATCAAGGATTTCGGCTTCGGAGAGCGCACGGGGATCGAGCTGCCGACCGAATCGGCCGGCCTCGTCCATCCGCCGGACCGCTGGTCCCGCCGGTCCATCGATTCCGTCTCCGTCGGCTACGAGGTTTCCGTCACGCCCCTCCAGCTTCTCCAGGCAATCAACATCGTCGCCAACCGGGGCGTCCGGCTCGCCCCGCGGATCATCAAGGCGGTGGACGGGCGGCCCCGGCCGCCCCAGGCCGACGAGGCTCCGCCGATCGAGGTGATCTCCCCCCAGACGGCCGAGAAGCTCATCGAAATCCTGGAGAGGGCGGTGCTTGGGGGAACGGGAAAAGCCGCGGCCGTCCCCGGCTACACGGTCGCCGGCAAAACCGGGACTTCCCAAATCTACGATCCGATCGAGGGCAAATATTCGCTCAGCCGCCACACGGCCTCGTTCATCGGCTTCGTCCCCTCGAACAAGCCGGCCCTCTCCATGGCCGTCGTTCTCTTTGAGCCCCGGAACAACGCCTATTACGGCGGCCAGGTGGCCGCTCCTGTTTTCCGGGCCATCGCCCGGCCCGTCCTCCGTTATCTCCATGTCTTTCCCGACACGGCCCCCGCGACGGTGCACGCCTCCGCCGCGTCCGCCGCGCCGCCCGCTTTCCGCCAGGAGGCCGAGGAATGAATCTGACCGATCTCCTCCAAGGGATTTCCGCCGTGTCGCTCGAAGGCGATCCGAAGCTCGAGATCTCCGGCTTGGCCTACGCCTCGGCCGACGTCCGCCCCGGCTTTCTTTTCGCCGCCTGGAAAGGCACTCTCCGCGACGGATTCGAGTTCGTCGACGAGGCCGTCGGGCGGGGGGCGGCCGCCGTTCTCTCCGACCGCCCCCGGCCGGGAGGACGGAACGTCGCCTGGATCCAGGTTTTCAATCCGCGTGAAGCCCTGGCCCTGGCCGCGGCCAATTTCTACGGCCGGCCGGCCGCCCGGATGAAGATCGTCGGAATCACCGGGACCAAGGGCAAGACGACGATTTCCTACATCCTCGAATCCATCCTCAGGCAGGCCGGATACGCCGTCGGAGTCATCGGCACGATTTCCCACCGCGGCCCCGGCTTCGAGCTCCAGGCCTCCCGGACCACCCCGGAATCGGTCGACCTCCAGCGCATGCTCAAGGAAATGGCCGACCGGGGCGTCACCCACTGCCTCATGGAAGTCTCGTCCCATTCGCTTGAGCTTCACCGGGTCTCCGGGATCGGATTCGACGTGGCCGTGTTCACCAACCTCTCGGGAGAACACCTCGACTTTCACCGGACGATGGAAGACTATTTCGAGGCCAAGAAAAAGCTTTTTTTCCTCAACGCCAAGAAGAGAACGGCGGTCATCAACCTGGACGATTCCTGGAGCCGGCGCCTCATCGCCGAGCTTCCGATGACCACCGTCACCTTCGGTCTCGAGCCGGAAGCCCTGGTCCGGGCCGAACGACCGAAATTCAGCGGGGCGGGGATCGAGGCCGTCATTTCCTATCCCGGCGGCCGGATTCCCATCGTTTCCCCCCTGGCCGGACGGCACAATTTATCCAACCTCCTGGCCGCGTTCGCCGTCTCCATGGCCCTCGGCGTCCCCGTGCCCCTGATCAAGGAGGGAATCGCCGGACTCGCCCAGATTCCCGGACGCTTCGAGAAAATCGAAAATTCCCTCGGTTTCCACGTCGTCGTCGACTATGCCCACACCGATGCTTCCCTCCAGAGCCTGCTCGAGACCGTCCGGGATCTCAAGCCGGCCCGGATTCTCCTCGTGTTCGGGGCGGGCGGCGACCGCGACCGGGCCAAGCGCCCCCGGATGGGGGCCGTCGCGGCCCGGTACGCCGATTGGACCTTCCTCACCTCGGACAATCCCCGGAGCGAGGATCCGGCGGCGATCATCGCCGAGATCGAGGCGGGCTTCACGGCCGCCGGCGGCGCGAAATACACCATCATCCCCGACCGCCGCGAGGCGATCACCCGGGCCCTGGCCGAAGCCGGCGAAGGCGACTTCGTCGTCCTGGCCGGCAAGGGACACGAAACGACCCAGACATCCGGGACAAACGTCAGGCCGTTCAGCGACGCCGGCGTCGCCCGGGAAATCCTGGCGGCTTTGGAGAAGAAATAACCATGGCCCTTCTGCGCGCCTCCGAAATCGCCGCGGCCGCCGGGGGAACGGTCCTCCAGGGCGACCGGGGGGCCGTTTTTTCTTCGTTCGGCCTCGATTCCCGGACGATCGAGCGGGGCGGGCTGTTCTTCGCCCTCGTCGCCGGGAGGGACGGCCATGACTTCGTGCCGGACGCGGCCGCCCGCGGAGCCGCCGGGGCCGTCGTCTCCCGCGGCGTCCCGGCCGCCGACAAGTCGTTCGTTCTCATCAAGACCGGGGACACGGCCGCGGCTCTCCAGGACCTGGCCCGGTCGGTTCTCGTCCGCCATCCGGCCAAGGTCGTCGGCGTCACCGGCAGCGTCGGCAAAACAACGACCAAGGAATTCATCGCCGCCCTTCTGGGAACGATCTTCCGGGTCCATAAATCCGAGGGAAACCTCAACAACCATCTCGGCCTGTCCCTTTCCGTGCTCCGCCTCGAGACGGAGCACGAGGTCGCCGTCTTGGAGATGGGCATGAGCGCGGCCGGGG
>Ga0209719_1001967_pt1 | contig 23115 bp, 17 predicted proteins | sample AD_JPNAS2_MetaG_FD_184421 | JGI IMG/M metagenome (GOLD analysis project Ga0209719, IMG submission 184421) | Active sludge microbial communities of municipal wastewater-treating anaerobic digesters from Japan - AD_JPNAS2_MetaG (SPAdes) (version 2) | ecosystem: Engineered > Bioreactor > Anaerobic...
TGGTATTGCCGAAGGTTTCGAGATGTCGTTTGGGCGGCACCACGATCTCCGTGTTGTTGACGGCAAACCAAAAATCAAATTGTGTTGGTTTCTTACTCATGGATGTGGCAACACTATACCATGAGAAACGGCACTCTGTCACGAGTGAGAAGCGAGTAAAATCCTGACCGCCCAAAGGTATTGGCTTTCCTCTCCTTGCGCACGGATGGTACCATGTGGGCGTTCAATCAATTTTGGCATAAATCACATCAGAAAGGACGTCATCCATGAATCACATGTTCTCGCGCCGCCAAACACTTAAAGCCGTGGCCCAGACTTCAGCGTTCTGTGGATTAAGCGGAGTTGCGCGGCTCTCCGCTGGAGCTGACGCGCCGACTGCCGCGAAAGGTTTGACCGTCGGTATCTCAACACTCGGCTTCGGTGGCCACACGAACGCTGCCCTCGCCGCTGAACTCGCGTCCGCCGGCTTCAACACCATTCAGCTCTTTCTTACGCAGACAGATAGCGCGTATTGGAAGTACAACAGCCGGAGCGATCTCGCCGGACTCACCCCCGCGCGCTGCGAGGAGATCGCGAAAATCTATCGCGATGCCGGACTCGCTATCCACAGCATCGGTGTCTATACCAATCTGATGCATCCCGACGACAACGAACTGAACGCCAATCTTGCCTATTTCGAAGCGATGATGGAGGTGGGTGGTCACATGGAGGTACGTACTTTCATTACCGAGGCAGGCCACTACTACAATGCGCAGGTTCCCGCGCCGCGTGTGCCGATGGAATATCAGGACGATGTCTGGCCGCGCATGATCGCGACTGCCCGCCGACTGGGCGACATGGCCGCCAAGCACGACGCCAAAGTGCTGTTCGAGCCCTATTTTCAAAGCTTTTTTTCGAGCGCCAAACGGGTACGACTTTTTGTTGAAGAATTGAATTCGTCGCGTCTGCGCGTGTTGCTTGATCCTGCCAACCTCATCGAGCTCAACGACCTCGATGAAATGTTTTTGCAGCTCGCGCCTTGGATCGACTGTCTGCATGCCAAAGACCGAAAGTACCACACCAGCCGTGGCGTTGCGGCCGGCAAGGGCGACATCGATTACAAACGTTTCGTGACCCTGGCGGCAAAGCACACGCCGCAGGCTCCGCTGATCCTCGAATACGTTGGCCCGAAAGATTATCAGGCCGCCCGTGCGCACTTGCTGGATGCGATGCGGGCGTGCGGCATCCCGGAGCGCACCTAGATCGCAGTCTGGGCAACAGCGGGGTTGCATTACAACGGGGATTCGGGGTATCATCCGAGCCTGTTTTAAAAACAAACCCAAGGAGGGATAAATGTCCGAGCAAGTATTGGATTTGACGGCTGAGACCTTTGACGAAACCGTGAAGAGCGGAGTCACGCTGGTTGATTTCTGGGCGCCCTGGTGTGGTCCCTGCCAAATGCAGACACCGATTCTTGAGAAGCAGGTGGCGCCCGCGATGAGCGGCCGAGCCAAGGTCTGCAAGGTGAATGTGGATGAAGTTCAGGATCTTGCGGTGCGTTTCGGCGTCAAGGGAATCCCGGCGATTTTCATCTTCAAGGACGGTGAGGTCGTGCAGCAGTTTACGGGGTTGCAGCGGGGAGATGCCTTGGTATCGGCGTTGGAAGACGCGCTGGGAGTCTGAGTTTTTCTCTCTTCCGGGTTGACCGTCCGGCTAAATCCGTTATTATGGAACACTTTCCATGTTTTGAGGAAGTGGACTAAGGAGCAATGTTTCATGGCGATTAACAAGAGTGCAGTCAAGCGTACGAAGCAGGCTAATGCAAGCCGTCTGCGTAACCGGTCGGTGCGGAGCGGTGTGCTGACGGCCCGCAAAAAGGTGCTTGACGCCATTGGTGCGGGAAACAAGGAAGAGGCGCAGAAGCTGTATTCCGAGTATTCTTCGAAGTTGGACAAGGCGGCAAAGAAAGGCGTGATCCCCAAGAACAACGCCAACCGCAAAAAGTCGCGCGTGGCGCTCAGCATCGCTAAAATGGCGTAAAGCGCTCGCGTTCGTTGTTGTATTCACTCATTTACCGGTCGCCGCACGTCAGTGGGGGGACCGGATTTTGTGTTTAGACTACTGGCGAGGGCGATGTGCGGACGTTGAGAGTCAGGGACTTGGGACGCGACGCCGGATACCGCGAGGTGTTCTCCCTTCAGGAACGGATACATGCACAGCGGGTGGCGGGCGAGTGCCCGGACACTCTGCTGTTGCTGGAGCATCGTCCGGTCTACACGTTGGGTCGTTCTGCCGCCGAGTCGCACGTGCTCTACTCTGAGGAGCGCCTGCGTGCGCTTGGCATCGAACGGGTGACGACCACGCGTGGCGGCGATGTCACCTATCATGGCCCGGGGCAGTTGGTGGGCTACCCGATTTTGCATTTGGGCGAAGCCAGATTGCGGGTGTTGGAGTATATCGACGCGCTGGAGGAGACTCTGATTCGCGCCGTGGCGACGTTTGGAGTCGAAGTTGGACGCGACACGCGCAACCGCGGTGTGTGGGTGGGCAACGCAAAGCTTGCGGCGCTGGGGATACGTGTCTCGCGCCAGGTGACGATGCATGGTTTCGCGTTGAATGTGTCGCCCCGCATGGCGGACTACAGCGGCATTGTGGCGTGCGGATTGCAGGATGCTGATGTTACGTCGCTAGCTTTGTTGTTGGACGAGACGCCGGACATGTCCGACGTGAAGCGGCGGGTCGAGACCTCTTTTCGCGAAGTCTTCGGATACGGGGAGGAAACATGAAAACAAGGTGGCGCACGGTCGGCCTGATCGCGGTGACAATGTTGTTGGTGCCGCAACTCTTTGTGTTGGCTTACTACTTCCCGCTGTTGATCTCAGGTCCTCGGCGCTGGGCGTTTTGGCAGGTAATCGCGGGTTTGGGCTTGAGCATCTCGTGGGTCGCCGCTCCTTTTTTCGTTGTCGCAGCCGGACTCTACCGTGTGTTGATCCTGTGGCGTGTGCCCTATGGGGTTGTATTTTTGTGTATGTGGGCTGCGGGATTTGGTGGTGTGGCGCTCTGGAACACCCTGATCTTTGATCTGTTCAGTTATCTGCGCGCAATATTGCCGTTGCTACTCTGTTGTACCGTCACCGTCGGCTACATGCTCGCGATGCGTGTTTATAAAGCAGGTTTGCCGCCAGTGGCGCAGGATAAGAAAGAGGACGACTAACGCGGGCGAAGCCCGCAGCCCAAGTTAATTAGTGCATTAGTTTGTCCTGGAGCGCGCTGCCGCGCTTCGCGGCGCCCCTCAAAAAACCTTGGCGCCTTGGCGGTTCCCAAAACCGAGCAAGAGCACAAAGTAGCGTAAACGGGATGTAAAAATTTGGAGACAAGAGCCGCGCTGTGCGCGGGTCGCGGCACCGCTTTCCCTCCGCGCTGTGCGCGGAGACACTTAGTCGCCACTCTTAGTCGAACACACTTAGTCCCCCACACTTAGTCGGTCACACTTAGCCTAAAAAGAGCAGTTGAACTTTCACCGATCTTTGGTTTCTGGCAAGGCTCGGTTTTTTTGATCCGCAGATTTCGCAGATGCCGCAGATTTTTTGGGGATGGCATGACTACGGTAATAGCCGCAAAGAACACATAGAACGCAAAGGGTTTTGGAGGCTCGGGTCTTTTAACCCGGAGGCGCAGAGGTGTGGCACGGGCATCTTGCCCGTGTGGCGGCGAGTCCGCCGTCAATCGTCTAAATACCTGTCCCCTTAGTTGTCGTCCCTTAGTTGTCCCACACACTTAGTTCCACACTTAGTCGGTTGCGTTAACGACAAAGTGTTTGGACTAGGTGTAAACGACGAAGTGTCGCGATTAAGTGCGGCTCGTGGGGACACTCGCCCCCCAAAAAGCTTCGTGCCCTTTGTGCCTTCGTGTGAGGAAACAACTTGTTTTTTGTCGTGCTTGTCGAGCGTGATGCACTAATGCACTAATGAACTAATGCACCCTTCGGGCCGCGCATTCAACCGCGTTGAATGCGCGGCCCGAAGAGTTGATCTTGCCGGAGCAACCCGCCACATGTTATAGTCCCGCGCATTCGAAGCACGATGACCTTTTTTACTTTCGGAGCAAGGTTTGATGAAACTAGTACTCGGATGCGATCACGGTGGATTGAATGTTAAGCAGGCTGTCATCAAGATGTTGGCAGCGCGCGGAGATGCGACAGAAGACTTTGGGACGTCTACCGCTGATTCTGTCGATTATCCAGACTTCGCGATTAAAGTCGCTGAACAGATCGCCGAGAAGCGCGCGGATGCCGCGATTCTGGTTTGCACGACCGGGATCGGCATGAGCATCGCAGCAAACCGCTTTGCCGGTGTGCGCGCGGCCCTCTGCGGGTCAGTCGCCGCCGCCGTCAAGGCGCGCACGCACAATGATGCCAACGTGCTGGTCTTGGCCGGCACGATGGATCCCGAAGTTGCCGTCGACATTGCGCGGACTTTCCTAGAGACGCCGTTCTCGCAGGAAGAACGTCACGCACGCCGCATTGACAAACTTGAGCGCGGTGAACGCCTGTCCGAGATATCCCACCTTGCGGCGGCTGATCCCGAAGTTCACGCGGCGGTTGTCGGGCAGATCCGCCAAGAGAACAGCACGATCAATCTGATCGCCTCAGAGAACACGGTGTCGCGCGCGGTGCGTGAGGCCTCGGGCAGCGTGCTGACCAACAAATATGCAGAAGGCTATCCGGGGCGGCGCTGGTACAGCGGTTGCGTCCCGGTGGATACCGCCGAGACCTTGGCGATCGAGCGCGCCAAAACGCTGTTCGGTGCCGAACACGCCAACGTGCAGCCGCACTGCGGCAGCTCGGCCAACATGGCGGTCTACTTCTCGGTCCTCCAACCTGGCGACACGATTCTCTCAATGAGCCTCGACCAAGGCGGACACTTGACGCACGGCAGCCCGGTCAACTTCTCCGGCCAGCTCTTTAATATCGTCCCGTACTGCGTCTCACCGGAGACCGAGGTGCTGGACTACGACGAGATCGAAAAGCTCGCGCTGGAGCACCGGCCGCGTATGATCGTGGCTGGCGCCAGCGCCTATCCGCGTGTGTTGGACTTCCCCCGATTCCGCAAGATCGCCGACGCCTGCGGTGCGATGCTCATGGTGGACATGGCACACATCGCAGGTCTCGTGGCCGGCGGCGTACACCCGAGTCCGGTGCCGTACGCGGAATTTGTGACCACGACCACGCACAAGACACTGCGCGGTCCGCGCGGCGGTCTGATCCTCTGCCGAGAGACATTTGCTAAAGCAGTCGATAAGACGGTCTTCCCCGGCTTGCAGGGTGGCCCGCTTGAAAACATCATCGCGGCCAAGGCGGTCTGTTTCAACGAGGCGTTGCAACCGGCGTTCAAGGATTACGCGCACCAGATCGTAGCAAACAGCAAGGCACTGGCCACTACTCTCATGGCGCGTGGCTTCCATCTGGTTTCCGGCGGCACGGACAACCATCTGATGCTGGTGAATGTCGCGCGGAACGGTCTCACTGGCAAGGACGCCGCCGCCGCACTGGACGCTGCGGGCATTATCTGCAACAAGAACACCATTCCTTTCGACAAGAACAGCCCGTTCGTGACTTCCGGCATCCGCATCGGTACTGCGGCGGTCACGACGCGCGGCATGCAGGAGCCTGACATGCAACGGATCGGCGGATGGATCGCCGACATTCTCTCCGACCTCTCAAATACGGCGTTGATCGAAAAGGTGCGCGCGGAAGTCGCAGCCCTGACCGCTACTTTCCAAGTGCCATGAATATGAAAAAAAAGATCTATCTCTCCGGCCCGATCATGGATGAGCATCCCGATCTGGCTGCGACTTGGCGCGAACGGGCCAAGGAAGCCTTGCGCGACCACTTTATCCTGCTCGACCCGATGAGACGAAACTTCAAGGATCGCGAAGTCGATAGCGCCAATGAGATCGTCGAGTTCGACCTGCAGGATGTACGTGATGCCGACATCCTGCTGGTGAACTACAACAAGTCCTCGATCGGTACCTCGATGGAGGTTTTTTTCGCGGCACACAATTTGGGCAAATTCGTCGTAGCTTTTTCGCCCTTCTGCTTTCAGGACTGTTCGCCCTGGATGGTACGCTATTGCACCAAGATCCTGCCGTCGCTGGATGCGGCGATCGACTATATCCGCGATAATTTCATCTCGAGGCATGTGGAATAACGAATAACTAAGAACTAATAACGAATAACTAAGAACTAATAATGAATAACGAAGAAGTAAGAAGTGAAAGATGGCGGGATTGATTGGGAGAAGTGGGCGCCGAAGGATCGGGCGGTGCTCACGTTTATCCGATGTGACGGACGGCTTCTGCTGATCGTCAAAAAAAGAGGGTTGGGCCAGGGCAAAGTGAACGCACCGGGTGGCCGCCTCGAACCGGGCGAGACGCCTGAGCAGGCGGCGGTGCGCGAGACGCGCGAAGAAGTGGGGCTGACGCCCAGCGGCCTGCGTTCGGTCGGTCACCTTGATTTTGCCTTTATGGACGGCTATTCGCTGAGCTGTTGCGTCTTCACCGCTGACGGCTATGACGGCACGCTCACGGAGACCGACGAAGCAGCGCCCTTCTGGTGTGCGGAATCCGACATCCCGTACGATCGCATGTGGGCCGACGACCGGCTTTGGATTCCGCTGATGCTCGACGGCAAAGCGTTCGAGGGGCGCTTCGTTTTCGATGGCGACCGGATGCTCTGGCACCGGTTGACGCTTACGCGTCAATAACCAGCTCGGACGAGGCGAAGAAGGGGTCGCTCGTGCAGCGCATGCCCAGACGCCGCAGGCCCGCCTCGTCGCCAGGGGTCACCATGTGAGTTAGGTGTACCTCGCAGTCGCGCAGGTCGATCAGCCGTTCCATCGCGATCTGGGCGGCGGGATTGGTCGCGCAACTGACCGCGAGTCCGATCAGAGCTTCGTCAAGATTCAGGCTTGTGTACTTGCCCTTGAGGATGTCGTGTTTCATGTGTACGATCGACTGCACGACCTGCGGGGCGATCAGATGAATCTGATCCGGAATGCCTGAGAGTTCCTTGATCGCGTTCAGGACCATGCTTGCCGCCGCGTGCATCTGCTCGGAGTTTTTACCCGTAACGATCCGTCCGTCTTTGAGCTGCATGGCTGCGCCGCAGAATATCCCGTTACGTCCCTTGCCTTTTTTCATGGCATCTTGGCCCGCCTGACGCGCGGGCGTCACGACCACGCGGTCTTCCGGAACCAGGTCCAACTTTTGCATCAACAGTTCGATGCGATCCACGGTGATGTGTTCAGTCTGCCCGGACGAGAATTCACAGAGGTGACGGAAGTAGCGACGGATCACCTCCTGTTTGGCTGCTGCGCGGACGACCTCGTCGTCGGTGATACCGAAACCCACGCGGTTAACGCCCATATCGGTCGGCGATTTATAGGGACAGGGTTCGTGGGTGATCTTCTCCCAGATGGCACGCAACAGCGGGAAGGCATCGACGTCGCGGTTGTAGTTAATTGCCACCTCTTGGTAGGCCTGAAGATGGTAGGGGTCCACCATGTTGGCGTCGTTGATATCGACTGTGGCGGCTTCATAGGCGATGTTGATGGGGTGCTCCAATGGCAGATTCCAGACTGGAAAAGTTTCAAATTTGGCATAGCCGGCCAAGCGTCCTGCATTGCGGTCATGGTAAAGCTGGGTGAGGCAGGTGGCCAGCTTGCCGCTGCCGGGACCCGGTCCGGTCACGACCACGATCGGCCGTTCGGTCTCGATGTACTCATTCGCCCCGTAACCCTCGGGACTGACGATTGTATCGACGTTGGCGGGGTAACCTTGGGTCATGTAGTGATAATAGACCTTGATGCCGCGGTGTTCGAGGCGGGCGCGGAACTGCTTGGCGGCGTGCTGTCCGCAAAAACGGGTGATGACCACAGCGCGGATCAGCAGTCCCCAACTGCGCAGGCCATCAATCATTTTGAGCGCGTCGGTGTCGTAAGAGATGCCAAAATCCGCGCGCATTTTTTTGCGTTCGATATCACCCGCAAAGATGCAAAGCACGATCTCGGCCTTGTCCTTGAGCTTTTGCAGAAGGCGTATTTTGACATTCGGATCGTAGCCGGGTAGGACGCGGGCCGCGTGCATATCGTGCATGAGCTTGCCGCCGAATTCGAGATAGAGCTTGTTGCCGCTCTTCTCGGCGCGACGCTTGATTTCCTCGGTTTGCTCAGCGAGGTATGTGTCATTGTCAAAACCGATTTTGTTCATCATAAATAGCCTGCCTCTACGCGATAGGGGAAGAAACAAAAAAACCGATCAAGCGTCAGTGCGTGACCGGGACAGGACTATAGCGTAAAACAGGTGACGACGTAAACCCATTTCCTGAATTAGGTTATTTTGATACAATGCCAGAAGCAAAAGGAGGGGTAGGGGGCATGAAGAAAAATCGGTGGATGGTGCTGTTGTTTGTCTCGGCCGTTGCTGGCGCGTTGGGTGCCGACGAACTCGACAACGCCGTGTTGCATGGTGCGACTGATAGACCGGCCCTCCGGTACTACGATCCCGTCAATCTCGCCAAGCGCATTCCGAAGACTTGTTTTGTGAACGTGACACGTGCGGGACTCGGCGACTACTGCTGCCCGCCGTCGGGCATCTGGGCGATGTGGAACAACCTCTCTTGTCCCAAGCGCATCCGCTGGGTGCAGGGCTCGACCCACGGTTATGTGCCGAGCGAGCCGCACGATGAGATCCTCATTGAGGAACCCGCGCGCAACGGCGGGATCGGCGACTGCCGGATGCCGGAGAATGCGTTTGTCGTGCAGAACCGGCGCGGCTACAACTCCTGGCCGATGATTCAGGCGATGGGTGCGAAGCTCGTCTGTACCTACAGCCGCGACAACGCGCTTCCGCCGGATGGCCATACGACCAATCCGGGCAGCCGCGATTCCTATGCGAAGGTCTCCGAGGACGGCGGTAGGACCTGGTCGGCGGAGGTGACGATGGCGAGCGATCCGAAAATCGCTGAGGTGAACGAGGGCATCGGGCTTGATTCAACGGGCGCGGTGCTTGCGTGGGTGCGTTACTGGGGCGTCGAGGACAGTCGCCGCCATGAGCTTTACCGCTCGGCAGACGGCCTCTCGTTCACGAAGATCGCCTCGCTTCGCCCCGATCCGTTTCCGGTTCAGGTTCTTGACCCTGTCTTCGTAACCGGGCTCGGTCTCGTTTCCCCGTGGTTCGCCGGAAACTATCACAAGGACGGAGGCAACTCCTGGGGTATTCTTGTGAGTACGGATGACGGTCGCACATGGGAGCAGCGGACGATCGAATCTAACCTGCCGGTCAAGGAGTGGGTCACCGAATCCTCGATCGTCTCACTCGGGAACGGACGCATCCTTCTCATCGGACGTTGCGAACAGGGGCTCGGTACGCAGTTCCAGGTGACAAGCACGGACGGCGGAAAAACATGGACGAAGGCGCGCACCAATATCGGCGATGTGCGGGAGTCGACGCCGAGTCTCATCTACGATCCGAAGACGGGGCTTGTCGCGAACTACTACTATCACCGCGGAGCGCGGAAGCTCAAGCGCCGTGTCGCGAAGGCCGATTTCATCTTCACGCATCCCGATGCCTGGCCGGAGCCGGAAGTGCTCGCCGAAGGGTTCGAGCCCCGTATCTATGACGCGGGTAACGTGAAGGTGACCCGGCTTCAGGGGAAGACCGACTGCTGCGCCTGGTATACAGGCACGCAGTCAAACGCAACCGTTGTCGTGACGGTCGTACCGGTGCCGGGGCTTTGAACGCGGCCGTTTTGGGTAATCGGTTAGTGACAGGGGAGTGCGAAGGTCATGCGTTTCAGGGTTCCATTGCGCCACCATCGGTATCGCTATCGGTATCGGGATCGGTATCGCCGCCATCATTACACTTGCCGCTGCGAGTCACTGCGTGGGCGCAACAGTCGATTTCGAACCCGATAGCGATACCGATACCGATTTGGAGAACGTGAACGTTGGCCATACCCCGTGCACACACTCGTTCACGTACCCGTACACGATAACTCTTTCCCCCCCTGTCACACCCCGATTACCCGTTTTTGGTTGACTGTTGTATCATCCCCACCTAATGTGTCCCGACTATGGGAAATGGTGGGTTTTCCGGATATGCTGGCGGGTGATCGTAAAATGAAGAAAATAGCTCTAATGGTGATGATGGCCACGATGGCCTTGGGAGCGACGGCGGCGGTAAGGGTTTCGCTGGACGCTACAGGACAATTGCTCGCGTGCGAGGGAGCGAAGGTGACGAACATTAAGGTTGACCACGACGAGCACAAGCAACTCGCGCTTTCGTTCGACTTCGCGCCGACGGAGAAAGGGCCGGCCACGATCATCGTGGTGGGGTTGAAGCCACAGAATTGGATCCTGCACGAAGGCCCACTTCAGCTCGGCAAATACACCTTCGAAGAGTTTGCCAAAGGCGTGAAGATCGACGAGCCTGTGGCCGAGCGCCTCACCGTTGACAAGAAGGGCGGGCCGCAGAAGACGAAGGACTGGGCCGTTTGGCAAAATCGCCTCGTACATGTGAAGTCGTCCCTCGACGGCACCGACCAGCCCTGTTATTTCTGGGCGCCCGAGAAGGCCAAGGCCGAGGCCGTGCCGCTCATCGTGGGGCTCCATACCTGGAGCGCCGACTACCTGCAGCTCAGCCACTACAAGGGTGTACAGGCCTATGCCGAGAAGAGCGGCTGGGCGTTCGTGGGGCCGAACTTCCGTGGGCCCAACTCCACGCCGCAGGCTTGCGGTTCGGATTACGCGGTGCAGGATATCGTGGATGCCGTGAACTACGCGAAAGCGCGCGTGAAGGTGGACGCTTCGCGCGTGTACATCATCGGCGGGTCGGGCGGCGGCCACATGACGCTGTTGATGTGCGGACGCCACCCCGAAGTGTTCGCGGGCGGTGCGGCGTTCTGTCCGATCACCGATTGCGCACGTTGGTACCATGAGTCGCTCGAAGAGCATCCCGGTCGCGGTAAGAACTACGCCAAAATGCTCGTGTCAGCCTGTGGCGGCACGCCGGCCGAGAAGCCCGAAGAATACAAGCATCGGTCGCCGCTCACCTTCCTGCCCGCCGCGCGCGAGGCGGGCGTGCCGATTTACATCGTCACGGGTATCCACGACGGTTGGCAAGGCTCCGTGCCCGTGGGGCACTCATTCCGCGCGTTTAACGTGTTGGCCGACGAGCAGGATCGCGTTTCCGAAGCCGACATCGACTTCATCGAGAAGAATCAGGCCGTTCCCGAGGCGCTCAAGTACACGGGGGAGCAGGACCCCTTCTACCACGAAAAGATCCGCATCCACTTCCGCCGCACGTCGGCGAACGTGCGCTTCACGCTCTTCGAGGGTGGACACGGCGGCAGCTTCCCCGCAGGCTTCGATTTTCTTTCTCGGCAAAAGAAGGGGCAGCCCGCCGACTTCACGCTACCCGTCACGGGCAAGGGTTCCGAGGAGCAACTGCAGCGTTGAAAGCAGAGCTATGAACAGAAGAGGATTCCTTGAAGGATGCGCGGCAGTTGCGACTGCTGGCTGTTTTCCGTCGCCGATGATGGCGGGCGGCCGCGCTTGGGGCGGATGGAAGCGGGGACACTTTCAGATCCATTTCATTTATACGGGCGTTGCCGAGTCGCTGTTCCTTATCTTCCCGGACGGAACGACAATGTTGCTCGACTGCGGCGATTTCGCCGCGATCGAGCGCGGCGAGTTGGCTCTCCCTGTGATGCCGGACGGCTCTCGTCATTCCGCCGAATGGATCGCCCGATACGTAAAGCGCGTCAATCCTCACGGCTCGGAGGTCGATTACATGCTTATTTCGCACTTCCACCGTGACCACATGGGAACGTGCAAATGGTATTCGGATATCCTCCGTCGCGGTAACCGCGACTACTATTTGACAGGCTTCGCCCTTGCGGCCGAGTTTTTACACTTCCGAAAGGCGATAGACCGTGCCGGTGGCGTTTTTGACGGCTCCGAGCTTTTCGAGCCTTCGGAAAACCAGTTTCCCTATCTGCTCGGCTGTCTTTATCCATACCTCAAGGCGCGCGACGGACTCGTTGTGGAAAAGCTGCGGCTCGGGGCGACGGATCAGATTGTGCCTGTGCGCGGCGGGGTGGCGGACTTCTCGGTGAAGAACATCTGCGCGAATGGACGTTTCGCGTGTACGGACGGATCCGTCCTTGACGTCCTGCACCGTAACGGGAAAAAGCCCCAGTACTGGAACGAGAACCACCTGAGTTGCGGACACGTCTTCAGCTACGGGAAATTCCGTTTGTTTGCGGCAGGCGACATGTCGGGCCCCGCAAGGGATGCAGATGGCCAAGAGCACTGGCCCGAGGAAAAACTTGTGGAGACGCTTTCTGGACCTGTCTCGGTCGCGAAGATCAATCACCATGGCTTCAAGTCAATGCCGGACGTCCTCCTGCAGGCGCTCAGGGCGAAGGTCTATCCCGCGTGTACGTGGGACGTGCTCCATTTGACCGATGATGTACTTGCGCGTTTCGCGGATCCGGCGAACTGTGAGGCGGGCACCTTGCTCGTTCCCGGCTGCTTCGGGGCCGTGCGCCGCACGGACGCGAACGCCGCGGGACGCAAGCTTTTCCACCCTGCGGTCTACGACGGCGTTCATTCGGTTGTTGACGTTCCGCCGGGGGGCGAGACGTTCACGCTGACCCTCCTTTCGGCCCAAGATGAGGAGATGCGCATCGTTGACAAACGCGCCTTCAGGTCAAACACCTAACATGACGACTGTTGAGAAAAGCTCTTGCAAAACTCATCGTGACATGGGCGTCCCGCCCATGGAACACGGGCAAGATGCCCGTGCCACACCTACAAGTAAAGATTTTTGCAGGAGTCTTGATGATAGCAAGACTCCTTTGAGGATTGGGCTAGAATCGGCAAGGGCCAATAGGTTGCCGATGGTCGTGCTTTGGGCTCTTGCGTTGATAACAGTTTTGACTTATTACTTTGTGCCAGGATTTGCAGATTTGCTTGAGCCTTTGGCACAATGGCAAAGCAACAACGGGAGTTTGGCGGCGTTTGTAACCCTTTTCCTATTTTGTGGCCTGATACCGGGGATGTTTCTTTTGTCGATTCAATCCCTGCGTCCGCAACGTCCAGTTTTGACGGTTCTGGCTCAGTCGGCCTGGTGCGGGCTGTGGGGTATGGCCAACAACGGACTCTATACGCTGCAATGCCGATGGTTCGGAGACGGGACGGATATTGCGACGCTTTTGATCAAAACGGTATTCGATCAGTTTGTCTGGACGGTTTTCATCTTGGCGCCTTGCAATGCGACGTTTTTCTTCTGGCTGGCGCGCAACTTCTCTTTTCGTCGTTTGCGGTGCGAATGGCCGAAACGGTTTGTACACGATGTTTTCCTGCCGAATCTGATCTCAAACTGGATCGTATGGATTCCTGTTCTGTGCATCGTCTATGCGTTTCCGCTGGCTTTGCAAATTCAGGTGGCCGGTATTGCCAGTTCCTTTTGGGTGCTGATGTGCCTGCAAATCGGCAAGCGAAGTGCGGTTCAAGAACATGCGCGTAGGGTGTTTGGATGAAGAAGATTCCCTTTAAGATTGATCGCAATTCACGAGAGAACCTGCCCGAACAACTGGCGAACGGTTTTCGCGAGGCCATCCTCGGGGGCTACTACAAGCCTGGCGAGCGCCTGCCTAGTTTCACGCAGATGGCCGCCGAGCTAGGCGTGTCGATTCGTACGCCGCGGGATGCGATGAAACTGCTGGTGGATGCCAATCTCGTGCGTTCGCGTCCGCGTATCGGCTGTGAGGTTCTGGCGCGCGATGAACGCATCTGGAAGGGCCTTGTGGCCGTTGCCGTCAATTCGGCTTATGAGGGGTCGTATTATATTTCGGTGCTTATCGGTGCCATTCGCAAGGCGATGCTGGCGGCTGGCTATGCATTTCGTTCCGTGACGGTTGACGTCGGTCCTCGTGGCAAACCTGATTTCTCACATCTGGACGCCGTTCTGGCGGGGCCGCTTTCCTTTGTCATTGCGATTTATCCGGATGACCGGCTGGCAACGCGCATCCTGAAGAGCGGCAAGCCGGCGCTGGCTTGTGTCGACGTTCAGTCCGGCGGCGGCTTAGAGATCGTTCGGTTTTCAAGTGTTCGCAACCTGTTGTCGATCGCGCGGACGATACAAAAGGCAGGTGTACGGAGTATTGTCGTGGCCGAATATGCGCGAATGCCATTGCTTGACCGTCTTTGTGAAAAAATGGGCATTGCGCTCGAGTACCTGACGATTCGCCCTCAGGAGGGGGGGAATTACCTCGGTAGCCTAAAGAAACGTGCGATGGACGCAGTCATCAAACGCTTCTCGAAGGGCACGGCTCTTCCGGACCTCCTGTTGTTTACGGACGATTATGTTGCTTTTGGCGGTTTGGTCGGTTTGGCGAAGTGTGCCGTCCGCGTTCCCGAGGATCTGCGCGTTATCACGCTGGCCAATGTTGGCTGTGAGCCCGTATTTCCTGTTCCCCTTGCACAAATCCGCATAGACCCGCGCGCTGATGGCGCGGCTCTTGCCGCGAAGGCACTTGCGCGTATCGAGAATCGCCCGTTCAATCAAAATCTTCCCCTGCCGGAGTTTGTTCCGGGGAGAAGCTTTTGACTTTTATTCTGGTAACAATAATAACATTTTGCCATTGACTCCCGTTGTGTGTTATGGCATGATGCACCATGTGGATGATTAGGAATGTTTTGTCGGCTGGTTTGTCTCTGCTATTTGGAGCGTGGAGGCTGGGCTGGCAGTGTCTTGCCGCAGGAAATCGCTCCCGAATCCTTCTGGCTTGTCGAACAGTGAGGGAAAGAGGAAGACAATGAAGGGATGGAATTTGACGGTTCTGATGCTTTGCAGTTTTCTAGTCGTTGGGTGCCGACAACCACTGTCCGTTGTTAAGGGCGGGCAACTTGTACTGGCCGAACACGGCTGTCCCGCCCGTTATACGGTCGTCTTGCCGTCCGATCCCTCGCCGTCGCAGGTCACGGCGGCGCACGAACTCGTCCGGTATGTGAGCGAGATGACGGGCGTCAGTCTGCCGATTGCGACGAATACAACGCCAACGTGCGGCATTTTTCTGGGCAACGGCGCGGATGACCTCGGAGCCGACGGTTTTCGGCTGCGGGCAACACCGCCACATTTTCGCATCGAAGGTGGGCGTGTGCATGGGACACTTTTCGGTGTCTACGACTTTCTCGAGCGCTATTGTGGTTGCGAGTGGTTCTCGCCGACGACCAGTGTCATTCCGACCAAGAATCGCATCGTCGTTTCCGCGACGCTCGACGACCTCCAGAAACCGGCATTTCTCCTGCGTGACATGAACTGGACCGCCCAGCTCCACGATTGGCCGTTCACTGCGAAGCTGAAACTGAACGGTTTCCGCGTGGAGTATCCCGAGGAAATGGGGGGACGCGACCACCGCAAGGATACGACGACGGGCGGCGCGATCTTCGATTCGCTCACTCCGCCGAAGAAGTTCTTCAAGGAACATCCCGACTGGTTCTCGCTGATCGACGGCAAGCGTAAGGCCGAGCGTTCGCAGCGATGTCTTACGAACACAGAGTTCTTGGATTTCCTCGTTAATCAAATGCGCGAACGCATCAAGAAGAACTACCCTGCATGTAAGTACTATTCGATCTACCAGAACGACCTCAAGAACGCCTGCCAGTGCGAGAACTGCAAGAAAATCGACGAGGCGGAAGGGACGCCCATGGCGACGGTACTCCTGATGGCGAACTACGTTGCAGAGCGGATCGCGCCGGACTATCCCGATGTGAAGATTCTCACGTTCTCCTACATGTATACCCTGAAACCGCCAAAGACAATCAAGCCGCACAAGAACGTGATGATCAAATACTGTACCGATCAGGTTGACTTCTCGAAGCCGCTTGTCGAGTCGAGATGGCGCGGCAACAAAGAGTTCGTTGAGAACTTTAAAGTATGGCGCACGCTCACCGACCAGATCTACATCTGGGACTACTCGGCGAACTTCAAGTACCTCTTCATGCCGTTCGAATGCCTCCACTCGTTTCCGTCCAACTTCCGCCTTTACCGTGATGTCGGTGTCGTTGGCGTTTTCACGGAAGGCGACCACTACGGAACCCATTGTGTGGATGAGCCGCTCAAGACCTGGGTTATCGCGCACCTCTTGTGGAATCCCGACCAACCGATCGAGCCGCTTATCAACCGCTTCATGCAAGGTTTTTACGGCCCAGCGTCGGAAGTCGCGCACGGCTACTACGACGGGCTCGTCGCGCTTGAGCTTAAGCGCGATGAAACGGATGAGCCGCTGGTTATGTGGGGTACACGGCTCAGTGACAAGTACCTGCCCAACGCATTCCTCGACGAGTGGGCCGCGAAGTTTACAGCCGCGCTTGAACTTGTAAAGGACGATCCGGTTCGCTACGAAAACGTCTACTGGGCGCGCCATAACATTGAGCTTGCCCGCATCGTCCGCGCGGGGACGAGCGCCAAGTACTCGATTGCAACGGATGCCACCGCCATCAGCGAGGAATCGAAGCGCCTCCAGTCCGCAGCGAAGCGTATTCTCGCTGATTTCAAGCGTGTGAAGGGGCTCAACGGCTTCCGCAGCGAAAAAGAAAGCTACACGTTCGTCCGCAAGCGCGTAGAGACGGTGGCGCAGTTCGATCTCGCGAAAGCGACGAATGCGACGGGGGTGGCGGTTGTCCTCGCAGTCGACCTGAAGGCGGTTACGGCTCACAAGGCCGAACTCGTCAAGGACCCACAGGCCGTTGACGGTCAGGCGATCCGGATCGATGCGGCTTCGCCGGACGGCATGCACCATTGCATTGCGCTTCACGAGGACGCGTTCGTCAAGGACAAGGGAGGGCGTATCGGCATTCGCGTCCATGCCCGTGTCGATCGCACGGGTGTCGACGAGGGTTCCGTTTTTTCGGTTGGCACATGCGATCTCGTTCGGTATTCCAAGCGTGACATTCGTAATTTTCAGATCGACGCTTCCAAGGTCGTCGGCGACGGTTATGCCTGGTACGATATCGATGGCACTTGGTTGCCGGCCGGTAATGAAACACTTTGGATCGGGAACGGCAAGCGTCGCGGCGATGTTAACCCGTGCATCAAGGCCGTTTTTGTGGACCAGATTGAGATCTTTCGCAAGTAAGCGAACAGTTGTAAACAAAGGAGAAACACATGAAAATGAGATTCAGTTCACGGCTCGCGCTTGTTGTCTTTGGTTTGACCAGTGCGGCCTTCGGAGCATTGGAGCCAGACTTCTACGTCGACATGCTGACGTCGGATGGTGCAGGTAAGATCGATCCCGACTATTTCTACCATTCGGGGTCCTATCCCAAGACAGCCAAGGTTCAATTCGACTATCACTCGTGGAATTACTGCCGCGAGCCAGGTGACACAACCATCGGGCGGCAACGTGGCCTGCTCGGTTTTTGGGACACAAACAAGGGTGGTGCATCGGGTGTCCGTGCGGCTGGTACTTCAGAAATGGTCTTTTGGCACGGCAGCACGAGTGCAAAGAATTCGTCTGTCACAGGGACGTCAAATGGCCGGGCGCGAATCGAATTCGATTATCTCAACACGACGGCCAGTTGGTCCTCGTCCTCGACAACAAAACCGATTGCAGACGTGCTGAGACTGCCGAGTAATGTGGTGACCGTGCCCTACCATCTTTGTCATCTTGAAAATTGTTCGTATTATTCCTATCTCGGTATTTACGCATTTCGTGTGTTTGAACAAATGTCCGAGGGTGCTGAACCTGTCGTTGTTCGTGAATATCGGCCGGCGTGTGTGAACGGACGTCCGGCACTCTATGACCCGTATACGATGACGGCGGCCTATCCGACAACGGACGGCTTTACGATTCCGATGACGAACGTGATTACCGTCGCTACAGGAAAGACGCTGCATGTAAGCCGCCATTCCGCTACGCAACGGTCCGTGACACTGGAAACCGGATCGGAACTCGTCTTCGACGGTCTCACGACGTTGAAACCGACGGAAGGCGTGACGCTTCCCGCAGGGGGTGTCGTGACGGTGTCGTTGCCGGTCAGCACGGGTGTGGGCACGTATGTGCTGATCGATGGGCTCGATTCGGGTTTTGTTCTTTCTGGCTTTGTCCTCGGCAATTTGCCGACCGGGCTGGACGGCACCCTCGAAAAGCAAGGGAGCCAACTCGTCTTGAAGGTCTTCGAATCGATTCCGCACCCCGATGCGATCGGCACGAAACTGACGTCGGATGCGCATGGTTATATCGATACGGAATACCTCTTCAAGTCGACAACGCTGCCGAAGACTGCACGTGTCGTCCTTTCCTTCTCCGACTGGAACAGCGGGAAAAGCCCGGCGTCGACGTCGGTGGGTCATGGCGTTTTCGGATTCTGGTGTGGACTCGACCGGTCGGGTGCGCGATGGTATGGTGCGGACAGTCAGCGGTTCGGATCGGGAAACACTGGCTGGAGCGCATCCCATACTACGACGTATGGCGCACAGAGTATTGTCGTCGATTACAAGACGGGGGAGATTAGCTGGAACGGACATACAAACGATCTCGGCATTTCGTCGTCGGACAGTACTTGTCGCTATTATCTCTTCAACCTGTTTAACGGAACAGGGAAGTTTCAGGAGGAGAGTTCTCTCTTTGATTTCCAATCGATGCAGGTCTACGAAACGTCCGATAATTTTGCGACGGAGACGCTGGCACGGGATTTCGTGCCGTGTATCAACGGCGGCAAGGCCGGCATTTATGATCGCGTGACGGGCGCGGTTTACCATCCGACGGGCGACACGAACGGATTTGTCACGACCGAGACCCTGTGGCGGGTCGGCACAAAGGGTGATGTCGGCTACGTGGCGGCAGGAACGGCGCAATCCTTCGCCACTGGTGGCGACGGTTATCTTGTCCTTCGGCGGGCTGGTGGCGGCGTGTTCGCGTCCGGTAGCGGCGCCACGGCTTCGTTCGTCATGCCAACGTCGGCGGTCGAAGTGGTTTCAACGGTCGACAAGACGGTCGCGGCATCGGCGGTAGAAACGATCAACGAGCGCCTGTGCGTGCATGGGCTCTCTTTGGGTGCCGGATCTGAACTTGCCTTCGGCCCCGAGGGCGTTGTCTATGTCTCGGGAACGGTCTCTCCGCCGACGGACGGCGTCGTCCGTCTGTCTCTGAATGAGATTTCCGGTGCGGGTGTCTATACGCTTCTGCGCGGCATTTCGGGAGATTTTGACCTGACGAAGTTTACGGTCGGCACCGTGACAAGCGGATTTACCGCGACGCTGGAATGTTGGGGTGATGCGCTGGTTGTGCGGGTTGTGGACGATCTTGGCGGCGCACCGCGTTTCGTCCGGAGCATTCTTTCCGACGGAGACGGATGGATTGATACGGGATATACCTATCGGGGCGCTACCTATCCGAAGACGGCACGTGTACGTTTCGATTTCTACAACTACAATTACGGACGCAAGCCGGAGGCAACGACTGGATTTACCGCGCAGTTCGGCTTTTGGGGAAACAAAGCGGCCAGTAGCCTTTATCGTTCTAACGGCTCGGACCTGACATTATGGTATTCCAACGGAAGCTCGCAATCGTACAAAGCGTATGCCGGTTTTCCGAAATCCGGCCAGATGGTGCTGGAGATCGGTTATCGCACGGGTCTGGCAACGCTCACGATAGGAGGTGTGCCGACGACGGTCATGGCGGACATGCCCGTCTCGCCAAACGACTTCACGTCACAATCCTACTACGTTTGTGGTTGCAACGGGAACAATTCAACCTCGTATAGTCGTATCCATGCGTTTTCCATCTGGGAGTATGATAACATGGGACAGGAGGCTCTGGCGGTAGATTACGTCCCGTGCGTGAGTGCGGGGAAGGCGGCACTTTACGACCGGGTGCGTAAGATCGTGACATTCCCGACCTATAAGGAAGGCAATCAAGGTGCCGGATTCACCGTGTCCGACTGGGGTGTGATCACGCAACGTTTTGTACAGGTGACGCTCGTTTCGACGGAACCTGTTACAACGCCAGCCTTCGCGCCGCAGGGAGCGTACATGTTTACGGCTGACGGAACGGTGACGCCCGCGCGTTCACTCGAGTCTCTAACGCTCATCGAACGCGCTGCCGACGGAACAGAGGTCGGGCGGTCGGTGGTGACGCGGCCTGCTGTCGGCAAGGCCTATGATGTGACGCTGGGTACGGCTGCTTTGGTCGATGTTATCGCGGAGGATGCGGCTGATAACGTCAACGAACAGGATTTCGGTCCGGTGGTAGTCTCTTGTACCAGCGAAGCACTTTATCGGACGGTCGATCAAAAGACCTACGAACTGATGGTTTCCGGTGATGCGACTTTGACGTTTGCGGAGAAGAGTGGTTCTGTCACGGCGACTTTTTACGATGCGAACGGGGAGGTACTCGGTACGCAGGAACTGGTCGCGCGTATTGCGGCGGAAACACCGCTAGCCGTGACCTTAAACGGCGCACGATATGCTGTCTTGGAGGTATGTGCCTCGAAGAAGGGCTTCGTCATGACAGTCCGCTAACGAAAGTGGACTATTAAGGGATGATATGAGAATGCGTATGATGTTTGTCCCCGTCGTGTTGGCTTTCACGCTGACGGTGGCGGCTCCGTGTTGTTTTTGTTCCGCCGCGCAGTGGATTGCCGGCGGCTATCAGCGGCCGGACGTCGGAGATGAACAGGCTTTTTATCGCGAAACGCCGAATGATGTCCTTTTACGGACAGTCGAGCTTGCCGCGAAACCGGTCACACACGCGGTCTGGCGCGTTGCCGCGCCGGGCATGCGTGACCTTTTCGTCAACGGTACGCGCGTCACGCCGACGGCGCTTCCGCCTTGGACGGTCTACGCGAAGCGTGTCCTTGAGGAGTCTTTCGAGGTGACGGATCTTGTGAAAAGCGGAACGGCAAATGAGCTTCGGATTGAACTTGGCAATGGCTGGTGGAACCTGACGCCGCTGCTGATGTGGTACACTTACGACCTGCGCAAGATCCTTCCGCAGGGAACGCCCTGCGTGCGGGCGACGCTTGAAATCTCGTATGCGGACGGCACGCAAGACAAGGTCGTGACGGACACGGATTGGTCCGCCGCGTCGGGACGGATCGTCCGCAACTGTCTCTATCTGGGGGTACGCGAAGATGCCCGGCGGGGGTTGACGCCGACGGGGGCGGCGCGGGTCGTCGAGGGGCCTGCAGGGCGGATCGTTCCGGCGGACGATTTTCCGAAGACGATCGTCTATGCGAACTGGAAGGCGAGGAGCGTTTCGCCGGCCGGAACCAACGCCTGGCTCGTGGACATGGGCGTTAATGCGGCGGGGAACTTCCGCGTACGTCTCCGCGACATGCCGGCGGGGACGCTGGTGCGTTTCCGCTCGGGCGAGCGGCAATATACGGATGGCACGCTGAATCCGATGACGGCGGTCGCGGGGCAGATCAAGAATCCGAAGCGGGGACCGCTCTTCGCCGTCGCCGAGCAGTGCGACGAGTGGGTCGCGGACGGCTCGGCGGAGGCGATCTTTGAGCCACGCCTCACGTTCCACGTCTTCCGCTACATTCAGGTTGAGGGGCTTCCCTATCGTCCGCGCCCCGAGGACTTTGAGATGCGCGCGTGGTCTGCGGATGTGAAGGATGCTTCGCACTTCACCTGTTCCGACGCGCGACTCAACAACCTTCACGCCGTCTGCCGCCGTACGTTCCGCTCGAACTTGCAGAGCGTGCAGTCCGACTGTCCGGGCCGCGAAAAATTCGGCTATTTGGGCGACATCGCCTGCACGGCGGAGTCGCTGCGTGCAAACTATGCGATGCTGCCGTTTTACCGCAAGGTCGTACGCGACGCTCTTGATGAGGCCGAGGACGACGGTCTTATCACGGAGACCGTGCCGTTCGTCGGTATCGCTTCGCGCTCCGTCTATCCGGACAAGGGGAGCGAAGGGCAGATGGTCGCCAAGGGTAAGACGCGTGCCGCGCCGATGGGGTGGGCGACGGGACTCCCCGTTCTTCTCGATGTGATCGTCCGTTATGACGGCGACTTAGAACTGCTCGCGGAGGCGTATCCGGCACTGGTGAGGTTCATTGCGAAACTCACGGAGCGTTATCCCGACGATGACCTCCCTGACTGCCTAGGCGACTGGATTGCGGTAGAGAAGGCGGACTGCGGCCTCAGTTGCCTTGCCCACTGGTACGAATTTCTGACGAAGACGGCACGGTTCGCGCGTCTGCTTGGCAAGGACGCGGACGCCGCAGCGTTCACGGCGCACGCGGAGCGCGTCGCGGCGAAGTTCCGCCAGAAGTATGTGAAGCCGGACGGTCTCGTCAACACGGGCAAGCAGGGGGAACAGCTCTTTGCGCTTTATCAGGGTCTCCTTGATCCGAAGGACGAGCGGGCGGCGTACGCACGACTCAAGGCCGATATCGCCGCGCACGGTGATTCGCTTACGACCGGGATCTTCACGACGCAATACCTCTTCGAGTATCTCTCGTCCCATGGCGATGCCGAGCTTGCGGGACGCGTGGCGACGCATGAAGGTGCGCCGGGGTACTTCCACATGATCGAGCGCGGTGCGACGACGCTCTGGGAGGACTGGTTCGAGAAGAAGTGCGAGAACGCCTATTCGAACTGTCATCCGATGTTCGGCAGCATTGAGCAGTGGTTCCTGAGATATGTTGTCGGCATTGCGGTCTGTGAAGACGCCGTCGGCTGTGACAAGGTGCGGATTTGCCCCCACGCCGTCGCCGGACTCACTTCCGCATCAGGCTGGCTCGATACACCGAAAGGACGCATTACCGTTTCCTGGCGGCTCGTGAACGGCAAGATGAAGGTCGAGCGTTCTATTCCGCCAGGCATCACGGTCGTGGGTGGTGGTGCCGCTCCGATGGGCGAGTTCTTTGACTTTGCTGAGGGTCGCTGGGATCGTAGCCGCTGGCTTTCGCCGCGGAACCCCGACTGGGACCGTGGCACGCCCATGGTTCAAGAGAAGGACGGCCTCGTCAACTGGAGCGATCCGGCCTGGACTGACGAGGAGATCTTCAAAAAGCACCAGATCGACACCTTCTCGGCGCTGGTCCTGACGAACGT
>Ga0209719_1001972_pt1 | contig 23067 bp, 15 predicted proteins | sample AD_JPNAS2_MetaG_FD_184421 | JGI IMG/M metagenome (GOLD analysis project Ga0209719, IMG submission 184421) | Active sludge microbial communities of municipal wastewater-treating anaerobic digesters from Japan - AD_JPNAS2_MetaG (SPAdes) (version 2) | ecosystem: Engineered > Bioreactor > Anaerobic...
TGCGCAATTCCAACGCTTATCACATCCTAGCCATAGGTGGGTGGCACCACCTGTGGCTAAAGTGCCAAATACGATTTCATTTTAAAAGAAGCAACGGTTGATCGATATGAGTTAACGCAAAAAACGGACGAGGGTTCACTTCATCCCCAACCGGAAGGTTGGGGTATTCGTGACCCTCTGCACTCCCGATGTAATAAAATTATGGTCCCGTCGCTATCTGCAGGATATATCACCCTCGATGATTATGTTCATGACGCTATCGAACTTCAGAGCCTGGCACCAGCCAGCCTTTTCAAATATCGACATGAAACAGACGCCAATCAGCTTCTTGTATTTCATCTTGGCGAGAAAATCTGCCATCTCCTCGGCCTTCACTCCAATCTTGGGCATGGCCATTCCACCCAGAACAACCACGGCATCGGCCTCAAAGCTGCACTTCTCTCCCAACTCCATCCCCGATTCCGTGGCAACCAGCTTCCTGGCTTTTTCACTATCAAGGCCGGGAATGAAGGCCATCTCCTTTTCTCGCACTGGATAGCCCAGGAATAATGCAAAGGGAGTACAAAAACCAGGTGACCCCACGAAAATTATCTTCTGGTCATCCTTGACCAAATCCCTAAAACCGTTCAGCATTCCGCCCAGGCCCTTGACCTCTTGAATCTTCTCCATAATGATCGATTAATCAGTTTCCGCTCATGGGCAATAATGTTTTGGTACCCTGGGCAGCATCTGCTGCTTTTATGCTCGAATTGCCCTCAGGTTACCTCAAAATCATCTTCCGATCATCTTTTGCATCAATGACATGATCCCAGGCCGGCTGCTCCCGCTGCTTCCAGGACCCGTAGCCTCCAGCCCCATGGAGCCCATCATCTCCTTATTGAAGCGGTCGGAGATCTCATCGAATATCCTCTTATAAGCGATGCAGTGAGGATCGACTCCCATAATGATCCCATCTGTCGGAGCTATGGCATTGTAAGGGCAGCCCCCCCGGCAGTAGCGCAAGTGCTTGCAGCCCTTGCAGTTCACATCCACATACTCTTTGAACTGACGCATGCGCACTCCTGCGGGGGAGGCGGCCAGATCCGCCTGGCTGGGGCGGTCGCGAACGTTTCCCATGACGTATTCGGGCATTCCCACAAACCGATAGCATGGATAGATGCTCCCATCTGGGCCCACGGCAAAGGTATTCTCCATGCAGTCCACAAAGGTGCAGACGGTACCCCTTCCGGTGAATACGCACCTCGCGTAATCGTTGATGTTTCTAACCTCGATTCGATCCATATTCTCCAGGTATTTGTCCAGGAGATAGACCAACAGCTCGCCATACTCCTCTGGAGGAAGGGCCCATCGGTCTGGCTGGTCGCTGCGCAGCGATGGGAGGGCGGGGTGGAGCTTGAGGACCAGGCCGTTTTCCCGAAAGAAGTTGAATATCTCCTCTTTGAACTGCACTGAATAAGAGGTGAATGTGCAGATGAACTGCACCTGCAGGCCATGTTTTTTGGCCAGCTCATATCCGGCCATGGTCTTCTCATAGTATCCACTAGACCTTTGCAGGTCATTGAGTTCCTGAGGGCCGTCAAGGCTCGAGCCAATGGGAATCTCATGCTCTGCCAGGACCTCCGCCAGCTCTGGGGTCAAGAGCCACAGGTTCGTCTGCAGGGCGAAGTTGGGGCTGAGATGCTCAAGCTCTCTTTTGAGCATGGGAAGGGCAGCTCTGTAGTAATCCGCACCGGCAAGCAGCGGCTCTCCACCGTGAAACGTGAATGTAACCGGATCATCCCTAAAATCGCGCAACCATTCTACGATCTCCCCTACTGTCTCGATGGTCATTCTCGGGGATCCGACCTCGGAGCTCCAGCAGTAGCTGCACTTGGAGGGACAGCCTAGGGTGGGTATGATCATGACATGAAAAGGCCTCTTCTGTTTTCTCATCTTCTTCATCTATTTTTGCCCCCTCGCTTTGTTCAAATGCCCATGGCATTGATGGCCTCGATCAGCTCTCCGAATGCCTCGACCTCCAGCTCTAGGACTTCCTGGGCGTTCATGGAGATGCTCATCTCGCCGTCCACGGTGAGAGTATCTGGGCCCCGAATTATCATCCTTTCCCTGCCGTCTTTTGACAGGACGCTCTTGATCTCTTTCTCATGGGCCATGGTTCGACCGGGAATGATGACCGTGCCCATGACCTGGTCAAGATCAAGGCCTGAGAAGTCCTCAATGGTAATCAGGCAGCCGATGTCCTTTTCCACCGGCAGGATGCTTACTTTCTCTCCTCCCTCCATCTGACTGAAGATGCCCGTGAGCAAAGGAGCAGCCACCCGGCTGGTGATGATGCTCGCCCCTCTCCTCAGAGGGGGCAGGCGGGATATGATATCTGGATGCCTGGACAGAGCGAAGGGCGCGCCGGTGACCGGATCCCATAGAGGCGTTCCAGTTACCCGGAAGCTGTGCATCTCTGCAGTATGGGTGACCAGGTCTCTGAACTCCTCGATGGTATGAGGGATTATCCCTGGCATAATTGGTCCATTTCCCAGGATCAGGCCCTGATCACGGCGATTGGCAAACCTCATCAAGATCAGGCCTCGTGCTCCCATCTCCTCCAGGTCATTGCAGGTCTTCTCCAATTCATGACCGTCGTTTACGCCCGGAATTATGACTGCGGCGCAGTAGACCTCGCAGCTGTGGCAGAATGTCTTCAAATTTTCCAGGGCGACCTCAGGATGCTTGTCTCCCATATACTTGCGTCGAAGCTCGGGGTTGGTGGAGAAGACGGTGAAAGAGACCTCGTTCACTCCGGCATCGATAAGCTTTGCCGCATCGTCCTTATCCCGGAATCCCTTTCCGCTGGTGTAGCCAAGGCTAATGGGCACTATTCCCTGGCCCACCATCCTCGCCAGTGGTAGAAGGTCTGGGTAGCAGCTCAGGTCGCCACCCCCGCTGATGGTGACCTTGTCCGGCATGCTGCCCATGCACCTCTGAGCCACCTCGAACAAGACGTCGTTCATGGGCTTGAAGCCTGGATAGCCCTCCATGATGGCGCGGGCGCAGTAGTCACAGCCCTTCTTGAAGGGCATGCAGTTCTTGCAGCCGAATGGTGGCACCTTTTTTACCCCTTTAAAGTAGCAGTAGCTGCAAAATCCCCTGCAGTCCAAGCCTGGCCTTCCACCTACATCTGCGAGTACGTCCATTCCCATTTCGATCTGCCAGATGGTAAATAAGCCTTGGGGTAACCCTGAAAACAGGCTTTAGAGGAATGAGAGGGGAAAACTAGAATTATTGGGATGGATGAAATTGTCTATGCTTAAATAAATATATTGATTTTGATAATTTAATAATCGTACTGGATAAAATGCTTAAATATGGGAAAGTGATATATACATCCTCGAATACATGATTAAGTTAGAGCAGAAATCATAAGCGAAAGCCTCAACTGCCTTAAGAAAAAAGAGCGGGATTAAAGCCGAGGGACGTGATTCTAATGTTGAGGAGTATCGAAAGGGCCAGCATTGCAGAATTTGGGCGGAGGTAACCTTTGTACATCAAAGAGGTTGAGCTCAAGAACTTCAAGTCATTCGGCAAGAGCATCAGGGTTCCTCTGAAGAACGATTTTGTAACGGTGACGGGGCCGAATGGAAGCGGTAAATCCAATATAGTCGATGCTCTCCTCTTCGCCCTCTGCCTTTCCAGTTCGCGGGCCATGAGGGCGGAAAGGCTGCCCGATCTCATCTACCGGGGGGATAACGGGAAGAATCCGGATTTTGCCCAGGTAATAGTCAGGCTGGACAACACCAGCCGCCATTTTCCACTGGATCAGGATACGATCGAGGTCTCAAGAAAGATCAAGATAAACCGCGACAAATATGCCTCTTCTTATTCCTTTAATGGCAAGTCCTGTGGCCAGGCAGAGCTTTTGGACCTGCTGGCCAAGGCGGGCATAACCCCAGAAAGCTACAATATCGTCATGCAGGGGGATGTGACCCGCATCATTGAGATGACGGCTGTTGAGCGGAGGAAGATCATAGACGAGATCGCTGGCGTCGCAGAGTTCGATGAGAAGAAGAAGAAGGCGCTGGAAGAGCTGGATGTGGTGCGAGAGCGCGTCGAACGGGTTGACGTCATTCTGGAGGAGGTAGGCGGCCAGCTGGACCGATTGCGGGCGGAGCGGGATAAGGCTCATTCCTACCAGGCGCACAAGGACGAGCTGAAAAGGCAGGAGGCCTTCCTCCTATTGGCCAGGCTCAAAGAGGCATCTGGAGAGCTGGAGAGCCTGAACCAGGAGATATCCTCCCTCCAGGGCAAGAATGATGAGATCAAGCTGCGGGCAGATGAGGATCGCTCCGAGCTTGCCGTCCAGGAGGAGAAGCTGCAGAACCTCGGTCAGGAGATAACCCATAAGGGAGAGGACGAGCAGATCGAGGTCAAGCGGAGGATAGAGGAGCTGAAAGGGGAACTCGCCCGCGAGACCAGCAAGATCCAGATGGCAGAGAAGGCCCTGAACGATCTGGATCGCCAGCAGAATGCGAGCTTCATTCAGCTGGGTAACCTCTCTGGGGAGGAGGAGGTTCTGGCGGAGAAGATCAGAGACGCAAGCATTCGCAAGGCCAGCTTAGAAGGAGAGCTTGAAGATCAAAACGACCTCCTCGAGGAGGTTGAAGAGAGCTTAACCCGTGAGGACGCCCAGTTCTCCGCCCTTAGAGAGGAGCTTGAGAGAGCGAGGGGGACCCGGGAGGAGGCCAAAGCAAGGCTTGGAGATCTGCTGCGAGAGCGGGACCGTCTGCTGGATGCCACGAGAAGGGGGAGCCTGGAAAGAGAGGAGCTCTCCGGCGCCATCAAGGAGGCCATGGATGCCCTGGCCGGCAGCGATCATGAGGCCGAACAACTGAAAGAGGAGCTGGCCGGGCTCAACAGCCGAGCGATGGAGCTGGAGAAGGATCGGGATGACCTGGAGAGCGCAAGACTCAGGCTGCGCCGGGAGATCGCCGAGGCAGAGAGGGAGATGAATAAGCTGCAGAGCGAGTTCGCCCGCACCGACAGCCGGATTAAGGCGGCAGAGGACAAAGGCGGATTCAGCCGGGCGGTGGACGCCATCCGCACTGCTCTCAAGAATGGTATGCTCCCCGGCCTTTATGGCACCGTAGCGGAACTGGGGAACGTTCAGTCGCGCTTTTCTGTCGCTTTGGAAGTGGCTGCAGGAGCGCGTATGCAGAGCATTGTCGCCGCCACGGACGAGGATGCCGCCCGGGCCATTGAATATCTGAAGAGGTCCCAGATCGGCAGGGCCACGTTTCTCCCCTTGAATAAGCTGGACCGGGGCAGCCCTTCGGTCAAGCCCAACTACGAGGGGATAGTTGACTATGCCTTCAGGCTGATCGACTTTGATCCCAAGTTTCAGGGGGCTTTCTGGTATGTATTTCGCGATACTTTAGTGGTAGAGAGTTTAAACCACGCCCGAGCTCTCATGGGCCGCTACCGGATGGTCACTTTAGAAGGGGATCTGGTGGAGAGGTCCGGAGCGATGACCGGAGGCCACTATAGGACCAGGATGAAGTTCGCGGCAGAGGAGGGAAAGAAGCTCCTGGAGCTATCGGAGAGGATTGCCAACGCCGATGCCGAGCGCGGGAAACTTCTGGAGAGATTGGACCGGATGGAGGAGCAGATCTCCCACATAACCCGAGAGGTGGAGGAGCTGAACCGGTCCATCTCCAAGAAGACCTTCCAGGCGGACGAGATGGCGGGGTCAAAGCCCCGGCTGGAGAAGAGCATCTCTGAGAAGCGCGAGCGGCTCGTGCAGATGGAGAGCGAGTTTCTCAGCTATAAGGGAAGGCTGGACGCTCTGGAGGGGGAGATCCGGGAGTCTGAGGCGACCCTGGCATCCATGAATGAGACGATAGGCCGGATAGAGGCCGACCTTTCAGGCTCAGCGATCCCCGAGCTGAATCGCAAGGCAGACGCGGCCAAATCGGAGATTAGAAGGCTGCAGGACCGGATAGCCGAGATCGATGCCGAGATCCTCAAGGACAAGATCCGGGAAGAGGGCATAATCGAGAAGCAAAAGGAGATCTCATCCAAAAAGGAGCTACTGGAATCGGAGAAGGCAGAGGCAGCAGAGCAGAAGGAGGCTGCCATGACCATGATCCAGAGCCTAAATTTGGAACTGGATGGGATGAAGTCCAGGGAGGCGGAGATCGAAGTGGAGCTGCACGGCCTCAAAGGAGTGCGCGTAGAGCTTCTTGAGAAGACCATCACCATGCAGCGGGCTATCGACAGGATGGAACGGGAGATGGACCGGATTCAAGCTCGTCTGGATGCCAGCCTCTCCGCCAGGGATGTCATCCAGATGAGGGTGGAGGGACTGCGAAGAGAGATCGAACAGAGCGGCGTAGACTCGACCCAGGAGCCGCCGGATAGCAATACCGTGGCTGAGAAGATCCGGGCCCTGACCCAATTCATGAGAGACCTGGAGCCGGTGAACATGCTGGCCATCGACGAGTACGATCATGTGTTGACCCGTTATGACTTCCTGGCTCTGAGGAGGACCACTCTAAGGGAGGAGAGGGAAGCTATCATCGATAAGCTGGAGAGGTATGACCAGATGAAAAAGGAGGCATTCTTATCCAGCTTCAATGAGATCAACAAGAACTTCAAGAACATATTCCAGGAGCTATCCCGGGGAGAAGGCGACCTGATCCTGGAGAACCCGGAGGATCCCTTGAGCGGGGGGATGACCATCAAGGCCCGGCCGGCGGGAAAGCCCTTCCACCGCCTGGAGGCCATGTCCGGAGGGGAGAAGAGCCTGACCGCCCTCTCCTTCATCTTCTCCATTCAGATGTTCCGGCCTGCGCCCTTCTACGCTATGGACGAGATCGACATGTTCCTGGATGGAGCCAATGTGGAGAGGGTGGCAAAGCTGATCAAGAAGATCTCTGCCCAGGCCCAGTTCATTGTGGTGTCCCTGAGAAAGCCGATGATACTGCAGTCGAAGTTCACCCTGGGCGTGACCATGCAAGAGAACAACATCACCACGGTGACCGGCATATGCACCAGCTGAGGTAGGACTTGTCCGAAGATCCATTCATGAAGAATCCCCGCGATTTCGAGTTCGGCGAGCCGGCGGAGGTTCTGGTGGAGCTTGCTCGTAGAGGGGATATCGATCCCTGGGATATTGATATTGCCAGGACCACAGAGAAGTTTTTGCAGTACATCGACTCCCTGGAGAAGAGAGACCTGCGAATACCGGCCAGGACACTCCTTTATGCCAGCATTCTCCTGAGGATGAAGTCCGACTCCATGGAAGGGCAAAAGGAGGTGGCAGATGAGGAGCCAGAGCCTGAATTGGAGGAGGTGGGGGAGGAGGTCTGGGAAGAGGAGAGGGAGAGCACCCTTCCCCGCCCGCCAGTGAGGAGGCGCACCAAGAGGCCGGTAACCTTAGAAGAGCTGATCTCGGAGCTGAAGAAGGCGGAGATGGTCGGCCGGAGAAAGGCCATGAGGGACCGCTGGCCCTCCACTGAGGAGAAGGCACTGGACCTCTCACACGATGAAGGGATCGAGGAGAGGATCAGGTTCTTGGGACCCATTTTGGATGATATGTTCATGGAGAAGAAGACCATCACCTTCCAGGATATTAACAGCAGAGATGGACTGAATGAGGACGGGGTGACCAACTACGTCTCGCTCCTCTTCATGGCCCAGAGAAAGCAGGTGTGGCTGGAGCAAGAGGAGATATTCGGGGACCTATTTGTGAAAAGACATCCCTGAGTGATCGCATTATAGCGGGAATAGTGCCTGTTAATGCTGGCCGCCGAGCCTGAGCAGATCCTTAGCACCATTGATGATCGTTACGGCCTATGGTCCGAAGAGCTGAAACTGGGCTCTAGCGCATAGGACCTCCAGCTCCATATTCCGAGTGAATATCTGTGGCTTAATCCACCTCTACATCGTCCTCAAGGCCCAATTCACGCAAGGCACTTCTCATCTCCTCAACTTCCTCCATAGAGGCGTCTGAAATGTCCACGGCTACCAGCAACTTCAGACCTTTGCGAGCGGCAAACTTGGATAGGATTCTGTTATAGAATTGGGTCCATTTTTGATGAGGTATCTCGCCTGCCCAATGAGGACTTAAGGCCTTGACGATGAGATTCGACGAGCTACTAACGCCCTCCGCGCTCGCTGTGATCGTAAAGAAGCCCTCCTCCATTCCCGCCTGAAAGATCCCGTTAACATCGATTGTGCCGCCTGTGGCCCTCCAGTCTACCCCGGCCAATGGCATTTCAAGGCCATCTGCATCCAGGCCCACGGCGACAAATGTCTGCGTCCTGCCCGGCCCTATATGCGCATCCTGAGGAGAGACAACAATCCTCTTCAATGATCTGCCCCCTGCAGAGATGACGACACTGGCAGATCCAGTAGCATCTCTCGCTGCAGCATTCACAGAATAGGTCCCTTCTATATCCCCTGCCCTGAAGAGGCCGAGCTGATCGATGCTTCCCCCGGTTGCCTTCCAGTCTATGGCATCAGTCTGTACCTCTTGGCCCCGGTCATTCATTACTTTTGCAGAAAATTGGACCTCATCTCCTGGCTTGATGCTGATCTGCTCAGGAGTCACCACTATTGTGCACGGTCCTGACCTCTTGGGAGGCTCCTTTGCTATGAACCATTCCTCAGATATCTCCACATCATCCGGCAAAAGATCGGTGCGGTAATAGATGGGATCGTATTCGCCTTCTTCAGACTGGCCAAAGTAGGCTAATATCCCGTTAGAGACGCCTTTGGATATGGCTTCCTTTACTGCTTGCTGATTGAGCAGGCGGGGGTAGAGAGGGGATGCGAAAAAAGCATCTCGGACGGACCTGGTGGACCAGATAGAGAAGGCAGGTGGCCAGTTCTTGACCAAGAAATTGGGGCTGATGCTGCTTGTGATAATATCCTTCTGCTTTAGCTGCAATAGATAGAGGTCTACAATGGTCCTGGCTGCGCTGGAATGAATTAGGCCGAGGTCCATTAAGTATATCCTGTTATCTTTCCCAAGGAGTGCGAGGTTCTTGTAGCTTCTCCAGACTGCCTCCTTAAGGTCTCGTTTAGCTTTGCCGATCTTCTCATTTACCTCTCTATTCTGCCTCTCATTGAGATGAAGCTGCTCAGATTCAAAGTGGATCTTCTCCCAGGCCAGAGCATTGCGAGCTTCGCTTGTCAGGCTGGCGTCGTTGTCGACCAGGGACCAGATGAGAGCGCTCTTGTAAGTCCTGGAGGAGGCACCATGATCTTTAGTCATTGACTCTATCAGCTCTATTGTCCTGCTGTCCGGTCTGCGGTGATCGGGGGACAGGACAATCAGGGTCAGGGCAGGAGTATCCGGGATATCGCTGCTATTTTCCGGGAAGAATACCGGCTTTATGATGTTGCCCTCATTAAAGACCCTGAAGATAGCATCTCTCAAGCACTCATCAATCTCCTGTTTGGGGACGCTTGCCTTGCGGTCGGCGTGGATCTTGGGTAGCTGAATCTGCAATCCGAATCGGTAGCTTGTCCCGTAGGCCTCCAGATAGTAGCAGTTGACAGAGAGCGCATCCAGGACGGTTTCGATGTTTCCGATGTCAAGATCAGGCTCAGCCACTGCAAGGCGGATCTCGGGAAGAGTGGCCTCAGTGCCGTGGGTCTGGCCGCCATTGGAGGCAAAGAGAATGACCGTCGCCACCTTTCGGTGCAGGCGGGCTTTCTTGATGGCAGAGCTGGCCTCATTGTCCAGTCTTACAGCATGGGCTTCTTTCCGTCCAGCAATGTCAGTTGTGACAGATCCCTCCAGGCGGTCCTCGCCAAGCTGCTCGAATATGGCAGCCCGGAAGATGGGATCCTCCAAGGGAGCGGTGCCAAGGCCGATCAGGGCGTCAGAATGAGCGTCCGTGTAGCTTTCTTGATATACTTTCGATACCCAAAGAGCAAGAAGGCGGAGGATGCCGCGAGTCCTCTGGAAGCGGGGAAGGGCCTGCCACTTCGTCTCAAAGACGGAGAGGACCATAGGGTGAAATGGATATGCCGCTTCAAACATCTCTTCTGCATGGTCGACTGGAAACCAGCCAGGAACCTGATTCCTGTGGGCCTTGACCCAGGTGGCGTATGCTTTGCAGGTCTTTTTGGCCTCGTTGCCCAGAAGGATGGTCCCATCGGGAGAGATCTCCTCCGGACTCCATTCAAACAGCCTGCGACGTATGATCTGAGAGGTTTCAGCCTCGGCAGATATCATCACTGCTTTGCCGTGCTTATCCATGATCTTCTTGAAGCTGTTGTAGTCGGAAAAATCGGCCTCGTTCATCTCCATCTGTGAGCCTGGTATGGAGACTACTAATACCACTTTATCCTCGCCGCTGGCGACGTTTGTGAGGTTCTGGATGAAGTTGTAGAGCTGATCGGAGAGGCCTGAATCGCGGTTTCGGCTGACATAATTCATCAGCTCGTCCATGAGAATCAAGCAAGGGCGATCTTTTGGCAGGAAGCTGCGGATTACGTCGCCTCCCGGCGCTATCCTCTGTCTGTCGTGCTCTTCCACCAGGTCGAAACCCTGCGTGCCGCTCAGTTGGAAGGCGATTTCTCCCCAGGGGGTCTTTCTCAGGGGCTCGCCCGATGCCCCGCCTCCTTTTCCAGTTATGGAGTCAAACTCAGTGCCCACAAAGACGGCTATCGCTGCTCCTGGCACGCTATTGAGGCCTGCTTTGGCCAGGATCTTGTCCACACCGGGCCATCCATTTGCGGCCGGGCCGTTCCTGGCCAGATGGTAGAGTAGAGTGAGAGCATGAGTCTTTCCTCCGCCGAACTGGGTAGCCATGTTGAAGACGGCCGAGGTCTCAGTCTTGATTCCCGAAAAGCGACGCTGGACCTCTGCTGCAAGGGCGGTCAGGTTCTTGGTCAGATAAGTCCTCTCAAAGAACTGCTTAGGATCCTTATAGTCGTCGGGTGCTTTGCCATCCCTGACTCGATCGAGGTTCACAGCGAACTCTGCGGCGTCCAATGGTTTGCCTTTGCGCAGATCAACACGGGGTGTCGCAGACTTGTGCCAGGGTGTGAGTGCCATCTATTGAATCTCCAAGGATGAAAATGGCTACAGCACATTAAAGTTTCCGGTGTTTTTATGAGCGAAAGCCATGACATCCATAGTGAGATACTCACTGTGGGGGACAGGCGGGCTATCCAGCTTGTTTCCCCTGGCGGCAGACATCCAGCCCAGGCGATCGCAGCTCTTGACAACGGCCCTGGTAAGGCAGGCGGTCCAGTCCGCCAGCCTCTCGTCCAATGCTGCAGCCCGAAGAAGTTCTGCGTTCTCATGGCGCTGGACGGTCTGCATGAAGGCCTCTTTCCACTGATTCGTATCTATCCCTGAGGTCAGAATCGTAGTATTCGGCAATTGGATCATCCATGCAATCTGTCCCGATGCTATCGTCCACCACGGAATATGATAGCAAAGTCAAGGCCAAGTGTTTTTTTTTAGAGTCCAGATTTGCTTTGTAGGAGGGATGCTGTCTGTCCGTATCATTCCTGATTAGCAGTCCCAATCGGGTCAAAATTCGAAGAGCCTTTCTCGTGCTGGGCGCAGAGGCTTCTGCCAGCTCCTCCAGGTCCTTAGGCCGGTAGACCTGGAAAGGATCGGCTACTATCTGGGCTATGATCCATGATAGATGGGAATCTCCAAAGAGCCCTGCAAAATGCTGCATATCTATCTCTTCGATCTCTTCAGCCATTGGTTCTCCTTCTGAATTACAAATATTTCGCCGTTTGCCTCTCTGTTTTCACAGCCCCAGTCCCTTCTTCCTGGCCAGCACTCCCTCCACCCACCGCCGCTCATCGCTTCCGGCGGGATAGAGGGCGGAAAGGGACTGGGCTAGGCTCCAGAGCCCCTGATCCTGGCCGATATCCTCTTCAATGAACCGCTTGAGGGCATCGCTCCGGCCAGTGGAGAACAGCAGCATAGCCTGATGCAGCCGGTCCAGTACTGTGGAGCCGGGAGCAGGCAGAGCAAGCTCGCTTGCTGGAACCGTCTCTCTCTCAGCTCGGGCCAGGCTGCCGGAAAGTGTGGTCTGCAGCTCCTTTTTCCTCTTGCGTTCCTTCTTGACTGCAGGAGAGCCCTGGCCGAATAGATATGCAGATCGCTCCAAGACCGGAAGGAGACGGGCCTTGTCGCCCTTCACCTCGACCAGGGTGGATAGGGTCTCCAGATGGGCCCCCAGGCCCTGCGCTATTTTGCGGGCAGCATCATACTCCAGGACGAATCCCGACATCTTGCCCCCTTTTCCCGAGACTCCATCTTCTCCTTCGCTTGCATCTGCTTCATTATCATCAAAGCTGCCGCCATTGCCTCCTGTGGACAGAGTCCAGAGCCACATGGCAGTGAGCCTGGCATCTTCCTCCAGGCCCGATCCATCTGCGCCCTCGAAGATCATGCCCAGAGCCTCGCGGGAGACCGCCGCCCAGACCTCTTCCAGGTATTCCTTCAGGGTGACAACCTCGCCGCTGGCCTTCTCCACGCGGGAGTAGCGGCTGTATATCTCCAGTGCCGGCCCCAGGCAGGAGAAGATGGCATCAGCGCCCACGACGCCCTGAGCGGCCAGGCCAGGTAGCCAGGCGTGAATGCGCTGGGGAAGCTCGGCCAGGACATCACGCCAGTCACCCACGTCGTCTTCCGTGACAGTGCCATCCGGATTCTCACGAGGACGGCAGACGAGATGGATTGAAGACATTAGACGAGCCTGGCCTATTCCTGCGATTTTTGTGGCCATTTCCGTATCGATGGGCCAGGAACCTGTAACTACCCAGCCTGCATTCAATATTGCAGTCAGCACAGCTTCCCAACCAGATGTGGACTTATTGGCAAATACAACGACACCGATGCCCATCGGGTCCAATATTCTTCTGCCTTCAGCCAATGCCAAAGTCATCCTTTGGAGATAAAAGACCTCATCTTTAATTCCAATCCCTTCTACTGGCGTTGGCTCGACAATTATTTCATCCGATTTTGGAGTAAGGTTGGTCGCGAAAAGACTTGAAAACACATCTCTTAACATCCTTTTGAGCCAAACATAAAAGAAATCGGATAACGTCGCATAAGCAATGGCATCATAATATGGTGGATCAGTTACGAAAGCTTGAGCAGAATCATCTATTAGTTGGCATGGAGTGACAGAATTGCAATTAGTATGTCCTGAATTATTACAATTAATATCAAATGAAGTTGCCTCTCGCTCTATAACCTGCACTACCCAGTTCAATGCAGTATCCCAGTCACCACCTGAGCCGGAAAAGGGATTCACCTCGTTAAAATCCCAAACCATAGTTAATGCTTGTCGGCCAAATGCGCCCTGTGGATTTTCTCTTGAAGTATCCCATCTAGCAAGTGTTGATAATTTATCCACTTCCTTATCGAACACTAAAGCTAGGCAAGCTTGTGTGGCTGTGGATAGTCTTTTTTCAGGATTAGTTGCTGATAGCTCCCTATGTTTTTGAACTAACCGAGCTAGTGTTATCAACGCTAACCCCTGTCTAGGCGTAAAAATTTCCCCCCACTCAGACATACCATAGATTGACAAGCGGTTTATAGAGTGAGGCAAAGGATTCACTAATTCATCTGGAATTTGGGATAAAGGCCCTTTATGAATATTCTTAGCTGCCTCTAGCATCACTTCTGCTTTTTTAACAGCTTCAACATCCCTCTCCACTGGAAGCCTGTAGAAACGTCCCTGCTGCCCCGGCCTCGTCGTCACCACGCAAAAGAGCCTGGCATCGGCTGCCCCGCCCCGGCGGGCCTTGAGCTGCTTTCTGACCGAGGCCACGGGCGTGGTATAGCCGCATACCGGGCAGGTGGCCGAGCCCCGGCGCACTGTGCCCTCGCTAACATCCTGAGGCTTGGCCTCCTCAATGATCTCGAAGTCAACCCGCTTCTTCTCGTGGTCAGGGATGAATTTCAGCGCTATCGAGCGGCGGCTCTTCCTGGCCAGCCAGAGCGACCTCATGAGCGGCACCTCCGCCCCGCAGCCCGGCCCCTCGCAGGTGATCGTCCGCGCCCAAAGGTATGCAATCGGCACAGCCCCATCCGGGTCTTTCGGATAAAATTCACCCAGCTCTTTTTCCGCCTCTACCTTGATCCACTCCCCCCACTTGCGCACCTCGTCCGCCAGCGTCTGGCCATACTTGGGAATGTACTCCAGCACCACTTTGTTGAGCAGGACTGCCACCGGATTCAGGTCGCTGGCAAAGGCATCCGCCCCCACCCGCAAGGCTTCCAGAGGTATCGAGCCGTCGCCGGCGAAGGGATCCACTACAAGCGGGCGCGTTCCCGGAGCGCCTCCCAGGGCCTCATGAGCGGACTGGGTCAGGGCGCGGGCCGTCTCCAGATACTCCTTTTTGGTCGAGTTGTCCCAGTTGGCAAAATCGGCGATGAAATCGAGGAGCGCTTTGCGCAGCGCCAGTGGCTCGGAGAAGTCCAGGTCAGTCCTGCCGATGGGATTCCAGAACCGGGCCATGATGACCGCGGCATCCTCCCGGAACCGGAGCGGGCAATCTTCCTGAGCCGGGTCGGGCCAGAGTGCGGCACAGATCACCGCTCGGCAGGCGGCTAAAGGCCGGCGCGCCCACCAGATGTGCAGGGTGGATATGTGGCCGTGGCGGATGGACTTCTCCCGGCGGGCGTGGGCGCTGATCTTCTTGATGGGCAGGTCGACCTCGATGAGGCGCTTGGGGTAAGTGAGTGGATTCATCATTATCACGCATTATTAAAAATTATCAAATAGGCTTCGTTGTTTCCTGCTTTCCGTGAGATCTATCTTCACCTCATGGACTCTGTCTAAAACCTTATTTTCAATAAGCTGGGGTTTTCTTTGGAAGTAGCGTGATGCAGTTCCTTCCTCATTTATCACGTTCTGAATTCTCAATGCCTCTCTGTGCTGAGCAAGCATATTGCTCATCTTAGCCATCTTTATCTCCAGGGATGGATCACGAGTATATCCATAGGTTTGTGGATCGAACAAGCGTGAACCTTTCTGCGAGCTATCCATCTTGATCCTTCTTTCCGCAGGAATCTTGGATTGCTTATGATTTGCGCCGAGTATATCCATTCCAAAAGTGAGGGTTACGAAATCCCTGGCAAGTGTTATATTTGCCTTTCCGCTGAATCTTCCTTCAAAAGAATTTATGTTATAGATGAAACCCTCATCAAATATACCAAGACTATGCAAACCTCTTTGAAGTGCTTTTATCCAGGATGGATTTGAATAAAGAGATGATCCATCGCTATCTATGACGAAGGAAGTAACATCATGAGAATGATACAAGTCAAGGACTGTGGGGAGGAATTGTCTGGGCAGCCTTGCGGGAATGATGCCAACAATAGTTTTATTATTTAAAGTCTCTACAATTTTTAGATATTCTTTGATAAATAAAATAAAATTGCTAATCAGCTGCTCGCCTTCGTAGCTCTTGATGATTTCGGGACATAACGGCATAATCGCTAAATCGCTGTTCACATATTGCAGGTCGGCCAAGGTGGCCATCGCATTCTTTTCAGGAACCTTGCACTCTTTGTAGGATAGAAAGAAGAGATTGATCATGTCGTCTTTTCTCTCTCTTCTCGCATCTTTGTTGAATTTCATTTCTGTAGATGCATTTGAGCTTATCAAAGAGATCTTTTCCAGGTCAATTCTGTGAAATACTTCATTTAAACCTGCAACAGGAACTGTTCTATTTAAGGACTTGATTGGTGTGGTGATGGACTTGTCAGCAAATCTGATCTCCATTACACGCATCAGAAGATCTTCATCGACATTATTTACACGGAGATTTGCCTTCATTTTAAGCACCCACTCAGTTCACCAATCAGCTTGTCAGAGATACGGAAAGTACTATTCTTTATATCAGATATGATCAATTTTATATCATCTTCTGAAAACCATCCTTTTTGGCAGAGTCTCTTAATCAAGCCTATCGTACCTGTGAAATGATAATTATGAATAGCTTCGCCTATTATCTTCAGGAATACTTCAGACGAGATTATCTCACAAATTTTCTCTCTCATCTTGCGATCGTCGGTAATAAAAAAATAAGGATTCCCTGTTAGCTCATAATCAAGCAACGCAAGTAAGAATGCCGATAATTCGCCTTCATGCAAATATGGATATCTGTTTACTAAATAATCAAGGGCTTGATCGTATTTCTTATCTCCGGTTTTTCTGAATACATTTATATTTTTGTAATTTATATCAATAGTTTCTCGAGAGAATCTTTCTGATGTCTCTCTTTGAACACAGTCAGTGGTAACAAGAATATACTCGTTCCGGCATACTTCAATCATTTCGATGGATCTTATCTCATTGATAAACGCTGATATTGCAGTGTTATCAAGAATCTTTGACGTGGTCACTCGCGCCACCTAATATTTTTATTCTTCAAGAGTATATCGAATTCTACAGGGGTTAATCCTGCAATCTCTGCCGCTTTGCTAAAGCTAACCTTGTTTCTTCTAAATAGTGAAATGGCAAAATCTTTCCTTCTAGGTTTTAGTTCGTCCCATTTAACAGACTCACTTATATATTTCGGATAAGATACGTAAACAAATGCCAATACTTCTTCGTCATTGAGATCATTCAAAAATCGTTTGAAATCATCTATCACCCTGGCAAGCTCTGGCTTGGGTTTAAGAGACGAATATGCATTCAATCCTGATTTGGTGAGCCGAAAATTGCTGCCGATGGTCTGCACATAGCCAAGCCGGATTAATGATTCCAATACATTATCCAGGGTTTCGCTATATGGGCCAAAAAGATGTGGCTCAAAGTGCAATAAACCTTGAAAATCCTTGAATACATTTGAGATAAGAAACATTAATTTTTGAATTTTTATTCTACTTTTTAAGGGAGAGTTATCTACCGCACCGATCGCATACAGAACCAATTTCTCCTCGTCATTCAGGTGGAACTGCGAATTCTTTCCCATGATTAACATCTTTTATTAATATTATCAGCTACTAACATCCTAATATAACTCGTTATCTTGGCAATTCTACTTCAACCTTTGGGAAGAATGGATCTTCCTACCGCTAGAGCAGTACCTTATCTCACTACGACTACAATATCTAAGCGCTTTTCGGAATAAAGTTGATCGCCATGCGCATCGCGAAAGTGATCGTTCCACTCCATATTCTGCGTCATGACTCATGCAATTTCATTCTAACTCGCCCTGAGGATCTTCTCTGAGTCCACATGATAATGCTCTATCTTCACCAGCGGCTCCCACCCCAGCCTGCTCGGATCCTGGATAGAGTGTATCTCCGGCTTCGAAGCGCAGTTGAAGACCACATAAAGCCAGTAGTCATTTTTCAGCCTCTCCGCCGTCCTGTACTCATTGGATGTCAGGGCAATTTCCCCGACCCCTGCCCGCCCTTTGACCTCGATGAACCTGACCTCGACAGCGGTCTGGGGATCTTCTGGATGGGGTCTCCTTGATATCAAATCAAAACCACGACTATCCTGTTCCACGCTCTCCACCTTCCACCCCCGTGCCTCCTCATAAGCTATCACCGCCTGAACTGCAATCCTCTCCACTCCCTCATCCTGAACCATCTGCACCATTCCCGGCGACCTTCTATCCGGATGCGGAAGCACCCAGGCCCGGCCATGATGCTGGATATCGGAGATGGACAGATTGTGCTCCTGCTTCAGCTCTTTCCTGCGCCGCTCCAGCCTCTCATTTAAATCGTCAATCCGATCGTCAGTCGATTTTATGCTGGCTGCGATGGGCTGCGCCGTCTCACCCCTCTCCCTCTTCTCCATCAGCTCACTTAGAATCAGGTTTTGCCTGACAATCAGCTCATTGAGGCTGATCTCCATGTGGCGCTCGATGGTCTCGATCTCCTTCGTCCTCTGGGCATTTATCTCTTCCAGAAAAGGTACCAGAGCAATGTGAAAGAGGGACTGCTCTATCTGGTCGCGATCTGGCAGTCCATTTCCCTCCGGTATCTTCACTTCGCTCGTCGAGGGAATCAGATCCAGAAAGATCGTAGGCTGCCGAACGGCCAGGGTGCCGGCCATATCCGTCTGGACCACGAATATGCGTCGATGTATAACGTTGCCGCGACCATCCTTGACCGCCGCTGAGTACACATCCAACCGGGAAGGCTCTTTGCTGTAAAGGTCAAAGAAGATGGCACCCTTTCTCAGATCCTCCTCCACCTTCTGCAATGCATAGATTCTGACCGCCTCGAATAGTGGATGGCCTGGAGTCACCCATTCCGCTGTGGAATCCCTGGCCAGGAGGGTTTTATCAAAGACTATCTGCTTGTACTCCTTTCCCAGCTTGCCATACCTTCCTTCATGCGCCTCGCCTATCTGCCAGAGGCTTCGGGGAACCTTTCCACTCGATCTGTAGATATGCGGAGTTTGCTTTGTCTCTTTCAGGGCTATGCCGGCCAGGGGCGCAGCCTTCAGGAAGAAGTCCTCTATCACCTCTGGAACCAGGCGCCTCTCTTTCGCCTCCTCAGACTTGCTCAGGATCGCAGATAGGTTCAGCTCCTTCTTTGCCAGGCCCTCCAGAGTGTGCTCGGTGATCCTCCGGAAGCGGTCTATGTCCACCTCCTCGATGATGCGGCTCTTGATAGCATCTTCCGAGGTGATATTGGCATACATATCCCGCAGCATTCGCTCAAGCTGGTTTGCGGGAAGGACATCGCCCAGAACGTTGAATACCTTGCCCGTATTCTGTGGATCAAGATCCTTCTCTATCTGCTCGATTCTCTGGAAGAGCTTCTGAAGAACCCGCCCTTCACGTGTCTTTATCGAGACGAAGTTCAGGATCAAGCAATCCTTTTCCTGGCCATACCTGTGGATTCGGCCCATCCTCTGCTCCAGCCTCATCGGATTCCAGGGTATGTCATAGTTGATCATGAACCAGCAGAACTGAAGATTGATGCCCTCCCCTGCCGCCTCGGTGGCCGCCATGACCTGGCAGTCCTCCTTGAATATCCTCTCGGCATTAATTCTCGTGCCTGCAGTATCCCTGTCCCCGATCTTCATGCCGCCGTGAATCTGGGTGACGGACAGCCCCCATTCTCTCAGCTTTCCTAGCGGCCGCCCATCCTTTCCATCCCCTGCCAGGTATTCAAGAGTGTCTTTATGCTCTGTGAACAGCAGAAGCTTCATCTTAGGATCTGCAAAGACGCCCTGCTCTTTCAGAACTTCCTTAAGCCTTTGAAGCTTGGACTCTACCTCTCTCTGCTCTAAAAGCCGGGCCTGATCGATCAGCTTGTCCAGCTGGAATATTTCCTCTTTTAGAGCATCAGGATCTATAGAGGCGACAACGCTCTCCAGGTCATCGAATATTTTTTGCTGCTCTTCCTCTGGCAGCTCATCATAATCCTCAGGCACCTTCTTGAAGATCTGCATCTGACGGTAGCCCTCAGGATCTTTTAGCACCTTCTCTCTCTTGTCCCTGATCCTCTCCAGACTGCGCCTCAGGGCATAGATGCTGGAGGCGAACCTCCTTTGCAGCATGGCCATGGTAAAGCCGAGAGCTCGGCCTCGGGCGGAGTCATCCTCTGCAGCCTTAATTGACTGCTCCTGAACATACTCGGCCAGCGAATTGTACAAATCCCATTCGTCACTGTCGATTTCGAACTCAATTGTCCTGACCAGCCTTCTCGTGAAAAGGCTCTTGACCTTGCCGGTGTCAGGATCGGGGAATGTTACCATAGCCTCTTTTACCCTGCGAAGATAGAACGGTGCCTCATGCCTCCTCATCGCCTCTTCCAGGCTCTTTATATCGGCATAGACATCTTTATCCAGCAGCCGCAAGAAGAGGCTGAAATTTGCCGGATCGCCCTTATGAGGGGTCGCGGTCATGAGCAGGAAATGATCGGTTCTATCGGAAAGCGCCTCGCCTAGTTGATAAGCCATGGTCTTGTGGTCCTGGCTGTAGGCACTCATCTTATGAGCCTCGTCCACAATTACAAGATCCCAGTGACTGCGCAGAAGGCTCTCTTTGGCGTCCTCAATTATGGAAACCCAGGGCATAGAGGTGACAATCTGGTTTTTCTCTTGCCAGGGATTCGAGCCATAGTTGGCCCGTAGAATATCGCTTCTCAATACCTCGAAATGTTCTTTGAATTTGTCCTGCATCTCACGCTGCCACTGAAAGGTAAGGTTGGCAGGGGAAACGATTAGTATGCGCTTTATTAGGCCGCGAATTTTCAATTCCTTTATCAGCAGACCGGCCATGATGGTCTTGCCAGCTCCTGGGTCGTCTGCCAGTAGGAAGCGAATGCGTGGAAGCTTCAGGAAATAGTCATAGACTGCCTCCAGCTGATGAGGTAGGGGATCCACTCTGGCAATGGAGAGAGTGAAATAAGGATCATACTCATGGGCTAGGGCCAGGCGCATGGCTTCAACGCCGAGGCGGAAGTTTCCTGCATCGCCATCAAAGGGCTCATTTTCTGGAGTCGTCTCTAGAGCCGCCAGTTGCTCACTGAATAAAATAGGATCATGGAGTTTGCCAGTGTTTAGCCCCTTTCCAATCAGTTTTATGGCATCCCCCATGGGAATCACTGTGATAACCTGCACAGGTTCTGAGAATAGTGATCCTCGGAGGATCATGTTTGGCTTAATATCAATATGGTCCATGATCATCATCCCCTCACAATTTCAAACCAGAATTGACCTCAAAGATCATATTACTGGCTGAATTACGTGATTTAGTGACCGCGGATAGCAAGATATCTCTTGCGGTCAGAATCAGCTATGCTTAATATAAAAAATTAATTCTACTGCAGATATTACAGATCCAGCATTTTCAGGGATCCCTTTTCGCTTTTCCCCAGTCTAAGCAGAACGTCTCTGGCCAAAACTTAAATCCCTCGGGAAGAGATCATCTTTCAGGTCGATCTGATGACGGATTCCAGCGCTAAAGCAGTTATCGAAGCCGCTCTTTTTGCTGCAGGCAGGACGCTCAGTCCCCGAGAATTGGCGGATATCTCCGGCCTCTCCCTCCAGATGGCCGAGGAGGCTGCCCGCGACCTAGCCCAGGAGTATGCCAGTCGCAGCTCGGGAATAGAGATCAAGAGCATAGGAGATGGCTATTCCATGCAGGTCCGCTCCATGCTGGCGGGACGGGTTCTCTCCTTCGCTCCCAAGGAGATCGAGGCGCCCCTGATCAGGACCCTGGCCATCATCGCCTATAAGCAGCCCATCAAGCAGAGCGAGCTGGTGCAGATCAGGGGGAACAAGAGCTATGAGCACGTGAAGGAACTGGAGAAAAGAGGCCTGATCAATGCGGTCAAGCACAGCCGGACCAAGCTTCTCACCACCACTCCCGGATTTGCCGACTACTTCGGCATCACCTCCTCCAATCCCGAGGCGGTGAGAAAGGCTCTTCTGCAGAACAAAAAGCTGGTAGGGGTCAGTCCCATGTACAGGACCCTCGCCCTGCGCCTGGGCCTGGACTATCTGGTGGTCAATCCATACAACCCAGGAGAAGAGGACCTATCCCGGCTCGAGGAGATCGACCTTCTGATAATTGCTCCCGGCTACCTGGAGCGGGTGAGAGAACACTACTGCGGAGATCTCATAGAGGCAGGTGTTCGCACCCTCTCCCAGCTTAAAGAGAGCGCAGAGCAGATAGTCCGGGCAGCAGAATCGGGCGATGTGGAGCCACTGGCGGCAGAGGTTGACCGGCTCCTGAAGAGGTTTCGCAAAAGGGCGCAGAAGGCAAGGCCGATCAAGCCTCTGACTCCCATGATCGAGGATATCGCCCGCGATCTCCGTTTGGATGTTCAGGAGGAGGGGCTGAGAGCAGCGCCCAGCTCTGCCCAGATGGAGGCTGAGATTCAAGTTCCTGTCCACCAGCCCTACGATATGGACATAGTGGAGAGGATTGTGGAGCGCTATGAGAAGATCCTTATGGATATTGATGGCGTTTCTTCTGCTGATGCCAAGCCAGATTAAGGTGACTCATGCCAGCCATTTCCTAACTCATTCACAGATCATTATGGCGATAGGCTAGAATATGGTTCTTCGCCCAATTATGGAAGTGGGATCCGGCAGAGATTATAGCCCCTCTGCGTCTCTGTGGTTTGGCTGAAAATTTTTGCTTTCTTAAGAGCTATGCAAAAAAAGTTGCTTTCAGCCCCCAAAAAGGAAGTGGGCGGGCCCAATAATGCCTTTACGGGATCAAGCTACTGGATTTTACTATCACTGCTGATTGGCAACGATCTTGACGTTATTGGTTGCCTCAGACAGCCCCAATGCTATAGCATCCCTGTTGCCAGCGCCGATCTGATCGATATTGACCTTATTGCAGCAATCCAGACAGCTGGGTGACACATTGGCATTTGTCGGGCTGTCCTCAGAGCAGCAATTGCAGTCTCCTGAATTCTGATTCTTCTTGATCAGCAGATTGTTTGTAGCAATAGGATCTATACCGGGACCAATGGCTAAAGCCCGATCGTTTCCAATTTTCAGAGTATCTATATTGACATCTGTATATTCTGGAAATACAAAGGCAGAAGCTTCCAATTCAAGTATTCCACCATACTTTCCCAGAATATCTATTGCGCCGTATCCAGCACCCCCCTGAGCAAATGAGGGAATTATAAGAACTGCCAGAACGAAAGGCAATGCAAACCTCTTTATCATTATTGTCTTACCCCCTGAATCATGAGATTCCATTCATACTAATGCCTAATTATATTTATACTTTTGGTCTGCATATATCTGTTCTGCATATAACATGTTCACAATTTTGGCGCTATCTATGAATATGCCTTCAAAGAGACTTGATACCATGTCCCTGGGCATAATCGTCTTCTACCGGATGGTTCTTTGCCACAGAGGGAAAAACGTCATCATGATCTTATAAGGCCCTCTCGAAAAGTGAGCCTGTCTGAATGGAACGGTCGAGGAATTGCTGCTGCCGGTCTAATGACCTGATCAGCGATGACTTCCTCCCTACATCTCTCGTTAGCCGACGAGTCGAGTCTCCTCTTTGAATAACGCACTCATTCCGATCTCCTTTAATCTTGCAGAAACAGAATCGGTCATATTGAGATAC
>Ga0209719_1002001_pt1 | contig 22785 bp, 14 predicted proteins | sample AD_JPNAS2_MetaG_FD_184421 | JGI IMG/M metagenome (GOLD analysis project Ga0209719, IMG submission 184421) | Active sludge microbial communities of municipal wastewater-treating anaerobic digesters from Japan - AD_JPNAS2_MetaG (SPAdes) (version 2) | ecosystem: Engineered > Bioreactor > Anaerobic...
TAGCAACTTTTATTCCAGAACCAAACTCTCTAACACAGTATTTATAAAGTGTGTTGTAGTTTATTTTTTTATTAAGTTCTTTTTCAACCCACGCATGTAATTCTGTATAGCCACGAATACCATTTGAAGGATTGTTTAATAAAACTTCAATTTTATCTCTTTCTTCAGCAGTTATCAGCGAAGGTTTATAACCAATTTTTTTGTGGGAAAGCAGTAAGTCGATTCCGCCTTTCAAATATTGAGTACGCCATGTTTGGACACTATTATGATTTACTCCTATAAGGTCTGCTAAATCACGTTTTGAGATGCCTGTGTCTTCATGTTTCTTTAATTCTATTAACATTTTTATTCTTGGCGACATGAATAAGGTACTAGACTTTAGTAATTTACGTAAATACTCAAAACTTTCTTTTACTGTTATAATTTTAGGTGTCGCCATATTGATTTATATTTTAGTTCAAAATTACAAAATAAAAATTAAATCACAAAATTTTTTGAACTATTTATTTAATGATTTTTCACAACCAAAATCCCAAAATTATCTTTAGTCCAAAGTGATTAGCTTGTAATTTACTTCCATCGGTATAATTAAGGAATTTGCGACCATATTGCAGACCAAGGCATAAACCAAACTTATTTTTAAATGCAAAATTATAGCCTGGCTCAATAAATACTGCTTTATGGCTATGTTTATAAAAAACGTTTTTCAAATACAAGAATCCTGGGGAAATATAAAATCCTGTGGGAATATTATTTTCAAATTCACCTCTGTGGATATATACTGGTAAACCTATTTCTCCACCCACACTAACTAAAGCTCCACCAGTAGTTCTAAAACCATAATTTAACTTGGAAATAAGTCTTATGTCAACATTGTTTATTATTGGAATTTCTATTGTCAACGGAAGAACATTCATATCAAAAGCTCCGGAAGGATATTCTTTATTAAAATTTACAGAAGGATTTATTCCTAAAAACACGTGGTTTTGAGAAAACAAACAAAGTTGCGAGCAAATTAAAACAAAAATAAAAAATGTTTTTTTAATCATATCAATATCTAGAAAGGATAACCTATACCAAAATTCATTGTGAAATTTCTTAATCTAAAGTCTTTAAATGCCGAAAGCCATCTGTCGCCCTGTGCTAAACTTGGGTCGTGAATTGGAATTCCAAAATCAAATCTAATAACAAAAAACGAAAGATCGAGACGTGCTCCTAAACCTGTTCCTATAGCAATTTCATTATAAAACCTGTACAAATTAAATAAAGCACCTGCACGGTTATCGTTTTTATCAACTGCCCAAATATTTCCTGCATCTAAAAACACAGCTCCATTTACAAGTGAAAATATTGGAAAACGATATTCGAGATTAAAAACAAATTTCATATCTCCAATTTGATCGTAATTTCTATTTGGATTTGAATAAGTTCCAGGTCCTATAGATCTTACACGCCAAGCTCGTAAATCATTTGCTCCACCAACAAAATATTTTTTAATAAATGGTAGTCCTGAGGTAGCAGAATTTCCATAAGGTAAACCTACCCCAACAAATCCTCTGTAAACTAAACTGTGTTTTTCATCAAAAACTTGATAGTATCTATAGTCTAAATCTATTTTAGCATATTGTGCAAATTCTAATCCCAAAAACTTGTATGAACCATCAACTGGTTCTATGTTTAAGCCTTTGTAAGCCAAGTAAGGCAAATTACCACTTGTTTCAAGATTTAACCAAAGGTATGAAAAATCGCGAGACTTGGTTAAACTTTGATTATTAAAAATAAAATTATAGCTAATAACTGAAAGTAGTTGGTCTTGATATGAATATTTTATATATAAATTTTCTATTTGTTTTTGAAATTCGGGATTAAAGTCTAAAATTTTAACAGAATATAACTCTATAGGATTTACCATATGAGTTATATAATTATTTTTGCCACCTTTCCACACATAACCAAAAGCGGATTTTGCAATGTATCGAGTATAATCAGGACGTTGTTGATAGTTTAAAGACATTGTTATATGTGTTTTAGGAATATGATTTTTCGAAAACTCATAATTATCCCAAAAAGGCACTAGTAGTCTAGGAATATGTACACCTAAGTCGAAACCATATTCTAAAGTGTTGAAAAATTTTAGCCTTTCTGTGTTTTCTTCTGCCTTTAAAGTTTGAAAAGAAAGCATAGCTTTAGCAGAAAACATTTGAGCTCTTTTTGCAATATTTTTATTATTATAAGTTATCGCTCCTCCCATACCAATATTTCCCGAAGTATTATTGCCTTCAAGCTCTAAAGAATAGTTTTGGCGTTTTAATGGTGTTAAATAAATATTTACATCTAAAAACTTTTCTTTTTGACTATCCAAAAACACATCTTCAGAAGCATTTAATTTTATATTTATTATCTTAAATTGCTTTAAGTTCGCAAGATGGCTATGTGTTTTCTCAACATTTACAATATTATATCTATCACCTAAATTTAAAAAACAAGACTGTAAAATTACTGATGGTTTTAATTGTAGTTTTTCTTTATAAAATAGATTTATTCCGTTTATATTTTGTTTGTTAAAAGAAGCCAAATATTGTTCCGTATTGTTTGCAGCTTGTTTTGGATCATAATCAGAATAAATGTTTATGTTTCTTATCGTTTGATAAATAAATCTTTCTGAATTATAAATATCATCTTCTGCAAATGATTTTCTCAATGAAATTTTTAAATCAACTTCATGCTCATTTTTAGTTGTATCAGCAAAAAAGTGGACATTGTTTATTGTAAAATAATAATATCCATTTGTTTTCATCATTCTCACTATTCTTTCTCGCTCAGATTGAAGAATATCTGTATTAAAATTTTTACCTACAGCAACTAAAGAATTGTCGCTATCTAAAGTTACGAGTTCCTTAACAAGTGGGTCTAAAATATCATATTCAATATTTTTTATTACCCAAGCTTCTCCTGTTTTTATATTGTATGTGGTGGAAATTTTCTTCTTTTTAACACTTTTTGTAAATTCTATTTCTGCATCATAATAAGATTGTGCTTTCAAATAAGAATACATATTAGCAATAGATTTTTCCGAAACAAATTCATCATAAATCACAGGCTCTTCGCCGAGATTAGAAAGCCAACGAGTAATATAAAATCTGTCTTTTGGTTTTTTACCTTTTGCTTTTCTTTTTGCATTTCTCTCATCGTCTTTTACTTTACGTTTTTCTTCTCTTAGCTTTTCTTTATCTTGATTTATACTATTATAAACCATCAAATAAAATCTAAAACCAAAAACTTTTTTGTTAGGTTTTTGTCGTAAGGAGCTTTCTAAATCTTCTTTATCAATGTCTGGAGAACCCTCAATATTGATTTTTGTGCTAGCTAATAAATAATCTCCTTCAGCTACGTGTTTTGTTGACGAGCAGGAAAATGATAAAACAAGAATTATAAATATTAGAGAAGTCCAATAAAACCTTGAATTTATATGTAAAAACTCATTTTCCATTTTATGCAAATATAAAACAAAGTTTTTTAGAACTCGGAAAAAAATTATTGAATATAATTTTATTTTAAAATTAAATTTCAGCTATCATTTGTTTAAAAATTTGTGTCATTTTCGACTCTGCTGCAGATGCTACTTTTTGAACTTCTTCGTGGGTAACCTCAACAATTTTTCCGGGAACTCCCAAATCTGTGATTATCGACATTGCAAAACATGGCAATCCCAAATGACGAGCAGTAATAACTTCTGGAGCTGTTGACATTCCAACTGTATCAGAGCCTATTATTCTAAAATATTTATATTCTGATGGAGTTTCAAAAGTTGGACCTGTAGTTGCAGTATAAACTCCTTGAGTTACTTTTATTCCTAGTTTTTGAGCTATTTGTTTAGCTTTTGCAATTAAATTTTTGTCATAAGCTTCACTCATATCAGGAAATCTAGTTCCAAATTCTGGCTCATTTTTACCAATTAGTGGATTTGGCACCAAGCAAATATGGTCGGTAATTATCATTAAGTCGCCTATTTCAAAATCAGGATTTACTCCACCACTAGCATTTGATAAAAACAATGTCTTTATACCTAAATATTTCATCACTCTAATAGGAAAAACCACTTGATCCATGTCGTATCCTTCGTAATAATGAAAACGACCTTGCATAGCAACAACATTTTTGCCACCTAATTTTCCAAATATTAATTTTCCACTATGCCCTTCAACTGTAGAAACAGGAAAGTTTGGTATTTTTTCATAACTCAAACTTGTTTGAATATCTATTTCTTTTACTAATCCGCCTAAGCCAGTTCCTAAAACTATACCTATTTCAGGCTCAACCTGAATATGCGTTTTTATATAACTTACAGTATCTTTTATTATTTCTAACATAACTAAAAATTTGATTATTAAATTGTTTAATATCTTCTTCGCTTCCCAATTGTTCCACTTTTATCGGGACGCAATATAACATTTTTTTTGCTTCTTCAGTAAAAAATTTATTTTCTTTAAGTTTTACTGCATCTTTTTCTGTTGTAACAATTAAACTAGGTTCTTTTGTATTTTTAAATTCTTTTTCAATTTTTATTATATCTCGCTTTTTAAAATTATGATGGTCGGGGAACTTAATGTGTGTTACACTTTTTGAATTTTCTTTAAAATAATTATATAAATTTGTATGTCTTGCAAGTCCTGAAAACAAAACCACATTATATTTTTTCAATTCAGAAATAGGTATAGTTTTTTTATTTTCGTTAAAAACTGATTTCAAATCTAAATAATTATATGTGGTAAAAAATAAATATTGATAAGGATAAACCTCAGATTCTTTAATCAAAATACGTTTTTCAATTGGTTTTAATTTATTTGGGCATTTTGTATAAACTACTATATGTGCTCTGTGAGCAGAACTTCGAGGTTCTCTCAAATAACCTAAGGGCAACAAAAAGTCTTTATTAATAGGATGATTAAAATTATTAAGTAAAATTGATAAACCTGGTTTTACTTTTCTATGTTGAAATGCATCGTCTAAAATTATTAATTTTAAATCTGGGAATTTTGACATTAATTGTGAAATTCCCTTAACTCTATTTTCACAAACAGCAACAACCGCATTTGGAAATTTTTGTTTTATTTGTAAAGGCTCATCACCGCACAATAAATACGAATCGTCTGCTTCAACTAATCTAAAACCTCTAGTTTTTCGCTTATAACCACGACTTAAAACTGCTACCTGAAATTCGTCTTGTAACATTTCTATCAAAAACTCTGTGTGTGGTGTTTTTCCCGAACCACCAACAGAAATGTTCCCAACAGAAATTATTGGCATATCAAACTCATGTGATTTTAAAATTTTAGAATCGTATAAAAAGTTTCTAAACGTAACAATACTCCTATAAATCAGCATTAAAGGAAACAAGCATACAATTTTCAATATTTTAATAAGTTCTTTCATGAGTTTGAAATGATAAAAATATAACATTAAAGTATAAAAACAAAATGTTAATATAATTTATTTGAAATTTTACAGCTAATTTAACAAATACGTTTTGATATTAATCTGTTTTGTCTTAACTTTGCACTACATAATAAAAAGAAAAATAATTATGTTATTGTCAGATTATGTAAAAAAGATTCAAGAGTATTTTGAAAAGTACAGAAATGAAGAAGAAACTGAGCCAATGTCAAAATACATGAGGTATAAATTTCCATTTATGGGTATTTCGGCTTCTAAACGAAATCAACTTTTTAAATTGTTTTTTAATACTTTTCCCATTCCAGCTTATGACGAAACAAAAGCTATTGTTAGAGAGCTTTTTAACTTGCCAGAAAGGGAATATCACTACTTTGCCATACATTTGCTAATGAAGCACAAGAAAAAATGGGCACCAACAGATATTATATTTTTTGAAAGCTTAATTTTAAACAAATCGTGGTGGGATAGTGTTGATTTAATTAGCAGTAAACTTATAAATCCTTTTTTCTTAAAATATAGAAACCTAGAAGAAGCAATTACGGATTCGTGGTCTAGCTCCCACAATATTTGGCTAAAACGAGTATCTATTATTTATCAAAATGGATATAAGCAACAAACTAATTTGGATATTCTAACAAAACATATTCTTGAAAATGCAGACTCTAATGAGTTTTTTATTCAAAAAGCCATAGGCTGGGCTTTAAGAGATTATTCAAAAGTTGATTATAAATGGGTGATAGATTTTGTTGTGAATAATACAAAATTAAAACCTCTGAGCAAACGCGAAGCTATTAAATGGATGGATAATAAGGGTTTAATACAATAATTATTTATATTTTTAAGTTATCTTAATAATTTTTTTTAATCAGAAATCGCTTTTTTTAAGCAATATTTCATTAATTTGGTATATATTTGCAAAATGTTTAATTTGAACTTTAAAAATATTTTAATTTTACTTGTAATAGTTGTACTTGCTAATTCTTGTGGCGAATATTCAAAATTAGTTAAAAGCTCCGACTATGAATTAAAATATTCAAAAGCAATAGAATATTACGAAGCTGGAGAATATTATAAGGCTCAAGCTCTATTTGAAGATTTAAAAGGAATCTATAGAGCAACCGACAAAGCTCAAAAAGTTGCATATTATACTGCTTATTGCTCATATGGATTAGGTGAATATTCTTTAGCTGCTTACTTGTTTAAAGATTTTGTTAGAATTTACCCTGCCAGCGAACATGCCGAAGAAGTTAGTTTTGTAGCTGCGTATTGTTATTACTTAAACTCTCCAGAAATTTCATTAGACCAAACTTTTACAAAAGCAGCTATTGCAGAATTGCAATTTTTTATAGAAAAATATCCAAATTCTGAAAAACGTGAAGAAGCAGAAAAACACATTGATGAATTACAAATTAAACTAGAAACAAAAGCTTTTAATAATGCAATGTTGTTTTACAATATAATGGACTATAAAGCTGCAACCACAGCTCTTAGAAATGTATTAAAAGATTTTCCCGATACAAAATATCGTGAAGAAATCATGTTTACTATTATGAAAGCAAATTATCTTCTGGCAGAAAACAGTATAGTTGAAAAACAATACGAAAGATACCAAGACACAATTGAAGATTATTATGCTTTTGTTGATAAATTTCCAAATTCAAAAAAAATTAAAGAAGCAGAAAAAATATTTACAAACTCAGTTAAATTTATAGAATCTAAAAATGGACTTTAAAAAAATTGACGCTCCGGTTTCTACCGCTACAAGAGATATTGTGGAAATAGCTGAAAAAACAGGTAATGTTTACGAAGCTGTTGTTATTATTGCAAAATTTGCCGACCAAATTAATGCAGAATTAAGAAAAGAATTATACGAAAAACTTGAAGAGTTCGCAACCTATACAGATACTCTTGAAGAGATACATGAAAATCGCGAACAAATTGAAGTTTCTAAGTATTACGAAAGATTGCCAAAGCCATCACTAATAGCTTTAGAAGAATTTTTAGCTGATAATATTCACTATTATTACGCAAAAGAAACTGATAGCGATAACTCAGCAGAAATAATTTAAAACTAATAATGTTAAAGGGTAAAAAAATCTTATTGGGCATTACTGGTAGTATAGCCGCTTATAAATCTGCAAGCATTGTAAGACTTTTAATAAAAAATGGTGCAGAAGTAAAAGTGGTTATGACTCCTCTATCTAAAGAGTTTATAAAACCTCTTACTTTAGCAACTTTATCAAAAAACCCAATATTAGTTGATTTTTTTAATCCCGAAAATGGAAGTTGGAACTCTCATGTTGATTTAGGTTTGTGGGCAGACGCGTTTCTAATTGCTCCTGCTACAGCAAATACCATGGGAAAAATGGCAAACGGAATAGCAGACAATCTTTTGCTAACTTGCTATTTGTCAGCAAAATGTCCTGTGTTTATTGCTCCAGCAATGGACTTAGATATGTTCCTGCATCCTGCAAATCAAAAAAATATAGAAGTTTTAAAATCTTACGGAAACTTTTTTATTGAACCAAAAACTGGAGAATTAGCAAGTGGCTTGATTGGAAAAGGAAGAATGGAAGAACCCGAAGCAATTGTACAATTCCTTGTTGAGTTCTTTGAAAAAAAAAAGACTTTAAAAAATAAAAAAGTTTTAATCACTGCCGGACCAACTCAAGAAAAAATTGATGCAGTAAGATTTATTAGTAACTATTCTTCTGGAAAAATGGGATATGCTCTTGCTGAAGAATGTGCTAATAGAGGAGCTGAAGTTACTCTTATCTCAGGACCTGTTCATATTCAAGCAAAACACAAAAATATCAATAAAATAAGTGTTGTTTCGGCAGATGAAATGTTTGAAGTCGCAATGCAAAACTTAAAACATGTTGATATAATAATTCTTGCTGCTGCTGTAAGCGATTACAAAGCACAAAATATATCTAACAACAAAATTAAAAGAGAGCAAAACAACATAGAAATTAAACTTGAAGCTAATAAAGACATTGCTGCTGAAATAGGAAAATTAAAAACTAAAAATCAAATTAGTATAGGCTTTGCTTTAGAAAATCAAAATGAAGTAGAAAATGCACAAAAAAAATTGAAAAAGAAAAATTTTGATTTTATTGTGCTAAATTCTATGAATGATAAAGGTGCTGGTTTTAATTTTGAAACTAATAAAATTATGATTATCAACAATAATAATGAAATTTTAAAGTTTGATTTAAAAACAAAAGATTTGGTTGCTAAAGATATTATTAATAATTTAGAAAAAATTTTAAACTCTAAATCATGAAGAAAATTATTTTAATAATAATATTATTTGTTTTTGTTTCGCTTTCGAAAGCACAAGAACTTGATTGCAGAATTAACTTAGATCATTCTAGAATACCAGGAACTGTAAACGAGAAGCTATTTCAAACTTTACGACAATCTTTATTTGAGCTTATAAACAACTCGAACTGGACAAACCATGTTTATTCACGAGACGAAAGAATTGAGTGCAATATATACATAACTGTTGAAGAACAAATTTCATCTGACGAGTTTAAGGGAAAAATTCAAGTAAGCTCATCTCGTCCTATTTATGGAACTTCGTATATGTCGCCAGTATTTAACCATATAGACGAAAAATTTCAGTTCAAATATGTTGAAAACGAACCTTTAGAATTTAATATCAACACTTTTTCTTCAAACTTGATTTCTGTAGTTGCATATTATTGTTATATAATAATTGGAATGGATTATGATACTTTTGGAAATAATGCAGGAACTCCATATTTTCAATTAGCCGAAAAAATTGTTCAAAACGCTCAAACTGCACAAGAACCTGGTTGGAAAGCATACGAAGACCTAAAAAACAGATATTGGTTAGTTGAAAACCTTTTGAGTAGCCAATATTCGGAAATGCGAGATTTTATGTACACATATCATAGACAAGGAATGGACAAACTAGCTGAAAAACCAGCAGAAGCACGTAGTAGTATAGAAAGCGCAATAGAAAATTTAAAAAATATTCATAGGAAAAAACCTGGCTCTTTTTTAATGAGCATATACACAAAAGCTAAAGGAGACGAAATTGTTAATATATTTTCCGAAGCTTTTCCTGATGAAAAAGCACGTGTATATAATATTATGAAAGAAGCCGACCCAGCAAATGCAACAAAGTACGAAAAAATAATGAAAGAGCCTAACTATTAGTATGTTAAAATCGTTGCAAATAAACAACTATTTATTAATTGACAATTTAGAAATTAATTTTAACTCAGGTTTTTCCGTAATTACAGGCGAAACAGGTGCAGGAAAATCCATTATGTTAGATGCAATTTCATTATTACTTGGTAAAAGAGCCGACACAGACGTTTTAAGCGATAAATCTCGCAAATGTGTTATTGAAGCAAGTTTTGTTTTAAATGAAGAAAAATTCAAAAACGATTTTCTTAAAAACGATTTAGATTTTGAAAAATCTACAATAATAAGACGAGAAATTTTACCCGAAGGAAAATCTAGGGCTTTTATCAACGATACACCTGTAACTCTAGCAGTTCTAAAATCAATAGGCGATAAAATCATAGATATTCATTCTCAGCACGAAAATCTTAATTTAAGTTTGATGCAATTTAGAACGCAAATTATTGATATAGCAGCAGGAACTAAAGAAATGTCTGAACAATTTGTAGAAAAATACAATAATTTAAATAAGCTTGAAACTGAAATTGCAAAACTAAAAACACAAATTGCAAATAATACAAACGAAAAAGAGTTTTCTAAATTTCAGATAGAGCAAATTGAACAGGCAAAAATAAATGACGAAAACGAACTTGAAGAGCTTGAAGAAAAAGCTTCGTTTTTAGAAAATGCTGTAGAAATAAAAGAAAATCTTTACGCTTCTATAAACCTTGCTAGAGACGTTGAGTTTTCTGCCGAAGAAAGATTAAAAGAAATAAAAAATTTACTTTCTAAACTCTCTCAAAAACACAAACCTGCCGAAAGTCTTGTTGATAGACTTGATTCTATTTTAATAGAGTTTAAAGATATTTATTCTCAAATAGAAAGCGATTTATACAAAGCTGAAATAAACCCTGAACTTTTAGAAGAAATCAACGCTAGAATAGACTTGATAAATGGACTTTTGCAAAAACATAAACTTGCTAATATTTCAGAATTAAAAAATAAATATTTAGAATTACTTAATTTCATAAATTCTAGTGATAGCTTAGAGCAAGAATTAGAAGAAAAAGAAAAAGAATTCAAAAAATTAAAAGCCGAAACTATTGAGTTTGCTGAAAATTTAAGCGCAAAAAGACAAAAAGTATTTTCAAAAGTTGAAAAAGAAATTACTGAACTGCTTGTAAACTTAGGTATAAAACATGCTAATTTTATTGTTGAAAACATTAAAGACAACAAACTTAGTTTACATGGTTTTGATAATATTAATTTTTTATTTTCAGCAAACAAAGCTGTTGTTCCACAAGCAATTGAGAAGATAGCTTCAGGTGGAGAATTTTCGCGTTTGATGTTAGCTTTAAAATCCCAAACTGCACACGCAGCTGCTGTTCCAACAATTATTTTCGATGAAATTGACACAGGAGTTTCTGGCGAAATTGCAAACAGAATGGGAAAAATAATGCTCGACTTAGGAAATAGTTTCCAAGTTATTGGTATTACACATTTGCCACAAGTAGCCGCTTTGGGAACAACTCATTATAAAATTTACAAACAAAGTGATGACAAAAGAACTTACACCAAAGTTAAAATGTTAAATCACGAAGAAAGAATTACAGAAATAGCCAGTATAATGAGTGGCGAAAAGCTCACTAGCCAAGCTATTGATAATGCTAGAATATTATTGGAAAATTAGTGTTTTACTACTCCTCTGCAGGATTTTCAAATTCATCTATTCATTCTACTCGCTCGGATTTAGCTACAATTTGCTCGTTTTCAACACCACTGATGCTTGCTCCAACGCCCATGATGCTCGCTCCAACGCCTCTGACGCTCGCTCGGATTTAGCTTCGCTGAGCTCGTCCTGCGGACTTCGGTTGCAATCCTAACATTTCCTGACTTCGACACGCGCCACCCACGTTTTTTACAACACGCTGTTTTTCAGTCTGTTATAAATTTGATTTTACTCATTTGGGTGACGCAAGCATAAAAAATCTTGTATTTATTCCACTTTTATAAGAAATAAAAAGAATAAATCAGGAACAATTAGTGTGTAGAGTAGATAAATAAACGAAAAATTTACAAAATTTATAACAATTGATGTAAATGGGAATGAAATTTCTATGGAGAAAGCTATGTCTCTATGGAAAAAATAAATAAAAACTCACAAATAGTGGTATTCGTGCCAAATTTTATTTTTTCTAAAGCGTGCTTAATACATATTGCATTTATTTTATAACTTACTAATTGTATAAGGAATTGAAAAAGATTTTTCAATTGAATTATATTGACCTAAACGCGAATAAAGCGTTAAGTATTGCAAAGACGTTTACAACGATAAAAGTTAACTTATCAAAAATTAAAGAAATAATCACTAAAATAATGTTTTTGACAAAATGTCATAAGCAAATTGCACCTGTTTTTGATAATATTTTTTGAAAAAATCATTTAGGGTGACGCATTGTCGAAGTCAGGAGCTCGTCCTGCGGACTTCGGTTGCAATCCTAACATTTTATTAAAACCTATTAACAAACAGTTGATAAGTTGTTAATAAGATTTGCTGTTTTTAATTGCATTAATATGGTTTTGTAATTAAATTTAAAAAAATCTCATTAAGTATTAATTTAAAGTTAATTAGCCATGAAAGCAAAACTAATTTTATTTGCAATATCCCTAACAATTAGTGGATTTATTGTAGCACAATCATCTAATGTGCAAATTATGGACATCCTCGTATCTCCCGTTACGATGATAGATACAAGTACTAATCTTCCCATGCAAACCAATGGAGAAAACCTTGCAATCTTATGTAAGACCAATGATTTAGCATCAGTAGAAAATGTAATAATTTTATTTGGCACAAGCGAAAATCTTGGAGACGTTATTACCGTAAATGCAGAAATTGTAGAAAATGATGGCGCATATTATCTTTCTATTGGTAATGAAATGCAAAAACTGCAAGAAAACGTAATTTCTGCAACAATTGAGTTGTCGCAACAGCAATTAGAAGCATACAATTTCATTACAATGTATGTAATTGATAATGCAGAGCAACAAAGTAATCATTTAGTATTCACCAAATAATTTTAAAATCATGAAAAAAATATTTTTACATATTATATTAATGGTGATTACTGCAACAGTTTATTGCCAAAATGTTTATGTTGTAACTAAAACAACAGACCCCAACCCTTTCGAACACAAATTTGATAATATTGATAGCCTTTGCGACCCTGAAATTTATGGAACTTTGCAATGGGCGATTAACAAAGTGAATAGCAATAGTGGCGATAGCAGAATTGAGTTTAACATTCCTGGAGTTGGACCTCACGAAATTATTTTGAATTATTATTTACCACAAATTAAAAATGCTACAATAATTGATGGAAGTACTCAAAATGGTTATAGTTATGGTAACCCACAAATTATTATCAATGCACAACATAAACACAATTCTATTTTTGATGTTTATAGTACTAACATAACAATCAAAGGTTTAAAACTGACTTCTTTTGCTCAAAATGGAATTTTATTGCATGATTGTTCTAACTCGTTAGTTTTCGAAAACATAATTTACAATTATTCGACTACCTCGTCAAAAACTTCATACTCTGGATTATTTATTAATGGTTGTCAAAATGTTGAAGTATATGGTAATAATATTGAAGTTGCTCTTGACGAAACTGTTGACCCAGTAACAAAATCATATGGAATTTATTTATCAAAATCTGTTAATTGCACTATTGGCGGAACTGATGTAAGCATGACAAACACTATTAAAAATTGTAGAAACTATGGTGTTTTTTCAAGAAGTTCGCAACAAATAAAATTTTCTGGAAATATAATCTTTGACTGCGAAAAAGCAATATATTTAGATGCTTCAAACGACAATATACAACCACCTATAATTAGCGAATACACCAATGGAATTCTTTCAGGAACAGCTTTACCAAATAGTACTATAGAAGTTTTTGGAAGTATTGGGGCTGAAAATGCAAATGAGTATTTGGAGAGTGTGATTGCTGATGAGAATGGGGATTGGGGAGTATTTATTGAAACTTCAAACAGTTATTACATAACAACACAAACAGATATAAATTCAAATTCTTCTAGTTTGAGTAATTCATTTTTAATATCTCAAAACATTAATTGTTCTCTTGATTGTCCAGTAAATCCAGTTCCAAATTACTATTATCATGAAAACGGATGTAATTTAATTTGCAACTCTAATATGGTGTGTTCACCTGGAAATGAGTGTGGCTTTGAAAGAACACCTCCAGGTTGGTGTTCAAGTCATGGAACTGCTAATGGTATGCATTGGAATAATGCGCCAACTTTTCTACCAATTCAAGATCAAAATCATGGTTACATTACTTTTTCTGGTTGCGGAGGTGGCGACCCATTTGATCCTGAAGATCCAACAGCTCTATCTTGTCCATATCTTCGAGGTGAAGGTGTTATGACAAAATTTTTAAGCGATTTAGTTCCTAATCAAAGGTACAAACTATCTTTTTATAGAGCTCATAAATGGAGCGTAGAAGATTTTTACATAAAATTTATTAAAACAGAATCCGTAGGTTTGCCAGATGGACTTGATAATTGGACATTGCCAGTAATAGAAGAAGAAGAAGGTATATGCGAAACGCTATATCATGAACAACCTGATTTTCCAAATAATTTCGTTTGGACTTATACAGAAATTGATTTTGTAGCCTCAAGCCCATATAATGGACTATGGTTATATTGTGAAGTTAATACTCCACATCATTATGGAATAACTTTTATCAATGGAGTAAAGTTAATTCCAATTTTAGATGACACTAATGAAATAGTTTTTGGCCCAGCTTGTGTGAATGAAGGTAGTCCTCTACAATTATCTGTTTTAAACCAAGATGCAATTAGTTTCAATTGGAGTGGTCCAAACAATTTTCAAAGTGATATGGCAAATCCTATTGTTTCTACTTCTGCAGATGAAACTATGGCAGGTATATATTATGTAACTGTAACATTTGCACACGATTGTATCTATACTGCAGAATTAGAAGTACCTATTAGCAACATAAAAGTTAACATTAAACAGAGAGGATCTAATTCTTCTGGATTTCAAAATATTGTAAACAATGAAATCTCATTTTGCCCATATGAAAAAAAATACCTTCGTGCAGTACCTAACCCTTACCCAGCATATAGTGAGCAACACCATTATGAATGGAATACTGGTTTTATAGAAAATACTAATCATTCAACAATAAATATAACTGGAGAACCTCCTTTTACATATAGTGTAACTGTAACAGACAAAAATGGTTGTGTTGCAACAGATTATGTTACGGCAAACCATTATCCTGTCCCAGAATCGCCTTTACCATTTAATACTGGACCTTACTGTACAGGTGAAAACATTATGCTATCTGTTTCTAATCCTAACCCAGATTATGCTTACTCATGGTCATGCGAGCTATGGACTTATAATCCATCATATTTTTATTTAGAGTCTCACGAAGCCATTCGACCTAACGCATTAAATAATTTTTGTTGTGAATCTAATCCTGATAATATGTTTAATTACTCTGGCAATTATATCGCTACTGTTTCAAACGGACTATGTAAAGCATCTGCTACCACATATGTTGATGTGATTCCTGATCAAACTTGCTTGATTGCAGAGACAAATTGTCCTTTATGCATAGGTGATGTTCTAACTATATTGTTATATTCTAACAACCACCCAAGTAATGCAAGTTGCTTATTAGCAGAGTCTGAAATAATAATTGAAGGACCTAAAGGCATATATGATTATGAAATCACATATGATTATGAATTAATAACAGGTACAATTCATATTTATGATCTTACCTTTTCAGATGCAGGAACATTCACAATTACAATAAATTCTCCTAATAATTGTTCATCAATAGTGCGTTATGTTGATGTATCTTTTTTCCCTCAAACTTGGGTAAATATAGATAACGTACATAGTTATTATTGTATTGACGAAACTATTGTAGTAGTACCTGAGCATTCTGATTGTATAGTTGATTATCAATGGCATGCAAATGGAGGGTTTTCTAGTAACGAGCCTGTTGCAACAATTAATTTACTAGACGGCACAGGCGGTAATATATGTTTGCAGATTACTGTAACAGATGTTAATGGATGTAAAGCAACAGATAACACAATTCTACATATACGGGATTTTTTTACATACGATCTATATACATCTGCTACATCTCCTATTTGCAGTGGTAGTCCATTGAATATTTCAGCCTATGTTTCTGGACCATATACTTATTTGAGCGAGTATCATTGGACGGGTCCAAATAACTTTAGTTCTAATAATCAAAACATTACTATTGAAAATGCGCAGGTTCATAATTCAGGAACTTACAACTTGTATACAAGTAACTACGCAGGTTGTGTAAATCAATCTTCTGTGGAGATACTTGTAGAAGACTGCTCACCAGCTTTTAATCTTTCTTGTACAACAGTGCCTGTAACCTGCGTTGCGTCTTATAACGGAGCTGTCGAAATCCAAATTTCGGGAGGACAAGCACCTTATGTAGCAAAAATTTATAGAAATAATAATCTACTTAACACTCAAACTTTGAGTACAGATGGAAATCATATAATAGACCTTCCAGGTGTTGAGCCAGGTGATGAACCATTAATTGTAAGTATTACTGACAACGTAGGTAGCTATCAGGAATATGCAATTATGGACGGTCTAACTTATGCTTGGGACTTGGTTTTGTCAAACAATAATCTTTACCAAAATTACAATTATGAAAATATGGTTATAGGAATTACTAATAATTGGTCAAATCAAAGACTTGACTTCTTTAGAGATTTTACATTTACCAATTGTGTAATTTATACTGCAACTGATCATTTTCAATCTTGGGAATCAACAGAATGGGAAATACACTATCCAAATACTGTAAAATTCAAAAACACCAAAATAGAAAGTGGATGCCCACACTTAATGTGGAATGGAATTGTTGTTGATTATTCGCCTAACCAAGCCATAAATGATCATGCTAAGATAGAAATAGAAAATTGTGAAATTTCCGATGCTATTGTAGCTGTAAAAATTATTGATGGAGCTACTGCGAAAATTAAAAAATCAAAATTCCTCAACAATCAAAATGACCTATTCTTTTATGGCGCACGTAGTAATGAAAATATTGTATATAGAAATAATTTTGAAACAACAAGACTATTAAAAAACAACTTAAGAACTCCTGAAAGCCACGTTCAACTGTATAAAGTTCCAAAATTAGTATTTAATGGAAACACATTTAAAAATTCAGTGGATTTCAACTTGCCAGGATACGAAACTTATGAACGAGGAATCGGAATTCACGCTTTTCAAAGTAGCTTTACAGTTACTCCTATAAATTTTTTCCTTAACTCACCTATTAGCCCTGGGGCAACTAATAAATTCGAAGGATTATATTATGGTATAATTGCAAAATCTGATTATTTTCATTCGCCAATAATACAACACAATACTTTTAAAAACAATTATCGAGGCGTACATTTAGTTGCTACAAAAGCTCCAAGATTAATTTTTAACAATTTTACAAACACCATTGATATACCTCCTGTAACACAAACAATTGGCATCCCTGTAAACGAAGAACCCGAAACTTTTGTTTCCTATGCTGCCTATATAAATTCTTGCTATAATTATAGAGTAGAGGAAAATACCATAAAGGGAATACAAGCAGGCATTTTTGTATATAATACAGGATTAGCAGAAGGACAAACAATCTATCGCAATAAGTTCGGCGATACCCCACTAAGTGGCAACAATTACAACATGTTTGCAGGAACTCTAATTGTAGGACAAAACTCTGATTATGAAATGTTAGATCCATACAACACTGGATTAAAAGGACTCGAAGTCCGTTGCAATAATTTTACTTCAACAAATTTTGCTATTGGTGTAGTAAATGGAAATATGAGAAAAAATCAAGGTTCAAACTCTACATCAACCGACTTGCTTGCAGGAAATCAGTTTCATAAAATTCCTTTAAATAACGGAATGGATTATGCTGTACAAATTAATCCAGGATTTGAACACTTAAACCTTGGAACATATAATTATTGGCAACATGATGATAATCCATCTTATAGCATTACAAATGACTTTTATAGGCAATTGTCTGCAAACACTTTAGGAGTAAATTCGCATACAAAATGGGGTGTCTATTACACAGCTCAATCATGCGTTTCTAACTATCAATCTCAATTCCCCATTGTAATTGATGTAATTTTTGCTCGAATTGCAGATATTCATCTCTCGCTATCTACAAAAAAAGCATCACATAACGAGTTGGTTGATAGGGGAGACACAGAATATATGAAAGGAATTGCCGAAAATATTAGTCCTCGCAACTTTAAACAATATGTACCTATTTTGTCAAACGATGGTTATTTGAGCAACGAAGTTTTCGAAACTTTATTAGCTAACCGCAGGGCTCAAAAACCTGTTATTACATCAGTACTTATTGCAAATTCTCCTCTACCTGAAGAAATTATGCAACAAGTCGAAAGTTCAAACTATTTAAGTAATGGACATAAAAAGAAAATTAGAAATTATCAAGATGGAATAAATGCAAGAGTTGTGTTAGAATATAGTATTGCTGATCTTGAACAAGAAAAAGCATCAAAAGAATCGCAATTAATCGATATTGCAATTAACAATGATAGTTTGCCTGAAATAAGAGATTCAGTAATTACATACTTTAACTCACAAAGCAATAATCATAAAAATTTAATGAAAATTTATAGTTTAAATATGTCAAAACAAGATTATTCTGCTTCGATTTCAAACTTAGACGACATAAGGCAACTTGCATATCTATCGCAAAACGAACCAATTTCTGATGAATTAATTAAATATTGTGATATACAAGAACTATTTATTGGTTCATTACAAGATGATAATGCGTTGGCAGAACACAAGGATATGTTGTTAGAAGCGGCATTAGATGGCTCTGCTTTATACTCAGCAACTGCTCAGGTTCTTTATGAAATTGCAGCAGATACCATATTTGCCGAGTACACTCCTTTGCCTAATCCTGTTATGCAGCCCAAAAAACTTGAAATTACTGAAACAATAACACAGGAAGAAAACTTTTTACCTTTAATTAATGTGTATCCAAACCCAACTGATGGTTTAATAAACATTGATTACGATTTCGCAGCACTATACAGCGAAGGCAATGACTTACTTCTTGAAAAGACAGGTATTCATAAAGAACAAAATTGCGAAAAAGGTGAATTAAGTATATATACTGAAGATGGTAAATTATTACAGCAATTTAGATTAAATGAGGAGAAAGATAGCTTTACAATAAATATTAAAGACTATACTCCAGGCAGTTATTTGTTGATTATTAGAGATTGTTACGGTAATAGCGAAACTGTTAAAATTGCTAAATATAAATAATATTATAAAAACACTGCTAAAATAAATTTAGCAGTGTTTTTTTATAAATTTGAATTATGAAAAAACTTAAGTTAATAATATTTCTTTTTTTTATTTGCACAACTACTTTCTCTCAGGCTGTCTTTAACAAAATAATTCAAGATACTACAAACCAAATTGTTACTGGGGTTGTTACACTTGATACTGGATTTGTTTTTATTGCTGGAACAAATAACGAAGAATTGATTAGATGTTTTGCTTTTACTTATGTAAACAGTAATGGTAATAAAGAATGGAAAAAAATTTACAGCGACTCTCAAAATCAATTATGGGAAGGATGGGATGATAATTTAAAGAGTTTTAATAACAAATTTTATTTTGTAGGAGGAAAAGTTAATTTAAACTCTGACGAAATTGGATTTAATATTTATAACTTTAACAATAAATTTGATATAATTAGTCAAATAGAAGTTTTTTCTAATTCTCTTGAAAAAAGAGCATTCCATTCTTTAAAAACCATGGATAGTAGTTATTATGTAACAGGCCAGATATATGATTATAACAACGAAAAGTATAGAATGTTGTTTTTAAAAGCCGATAGTCTTGGAAACTATTTATGGCATAAGATTTTGGGTAATTATGTTTACGAATACGGTAGCTATTTATTAGAAACTTCAGCAGGTACAATTCTTATCGGTGGTGAAACATGGCTAACTAATATTTCAAATGCAAAATGGTATTTAGTAAATACCGATACTGCTGGTAATATAATTTGGGAAAAGTATTTTGGAAGAAATAATTATAATAATGGGTATATTACTTGTCTCTACGAATCGAATGACTCAAATTTTATTATTTCGGGTAGTTATCCTGTCGCTAAATATGGTGGTGGTACTGGTGAATATATTTGGGATGCTTGTCTGCGGAAAATTGACACAAATGGCAATTTGCTGTGGGAAAAATTATATAGAAATTATTCTTGTCACCCAACTGGCACAAATATAGACTTGTCTGGCGCAATCAAAACTGTGTTAGAATTGAACAATGGAGACTTAATGCTCTGCGGTTCGTCTCAATGGTATTATACAATTTTAAGAGGCTATTTGATAAGAACTGATTCCAAAGGAAATATAAAATGGAAAAGATATTATTATGCTGACGATTATACTTCAACATGGCAGTATTTTTCTTCATTTAAACCAACTTTTGATGGCGGTTACATAATTGCCGGATATGGTGATGACTATAGTAATATAGGTTACGACCCTCCCCAACAAGCTTGGCTTGTTAAAACCGATAGTCTTGGTATGGATGGTTTATGCAATATTGAGCCAGATGAACTAAATTTTGATTTTGATATTATAGAAGTTCCTGAAGGAATATGCATGAACGATACTATTGAAGTTTATGTGCATATTGCCGGAAAATCTGCTCCTTATACTATAGAATTTAGTACCGGACAGATTATCGACAGCATATATTATCCTACTACTTTTGTGCCTGTTGAAATAGGTCTTACCGACATAAATCTTGAATGGGGTGGAGAAACATATTTTGAAGATACAATTACCGAAGCTACACTTAGCAACCACGAATGGGGACAATGTATTGTAAAACCTGTTGAGTTTTATACACCAAGCACATGGGGTCCACAGCAATTACAAATTACTGTTACAGATGCGTATGGTGAAAGTAAAACTATAACAAAAGAAATTTTTGCAATACAATGCCCTAGCGTGAATGTGAGTGCAAATGTATCTTATGATGCAAATATATATCCTAACCCTGTTTCAAAAACACTAAATATAGAAATTACAGATCAAGATTTTTTCAATGCAGAAATATTTGATTTATTAGGTAAATCTGTACTTTTAATAAACTTAAATTATGGTAATAATAAAATTGATATAACTAATTTGTTACCAGGCTCTTATTTTGTAAAATTTTTAGGGAAAAATGGAAAAACTAAAACTAAAACTTTTGAAAAAAAATAGCTATATAAGCTATACGTTATACTCAGCAACTGCTCAAGTTCTTTATGAAATTGCAGCAGATACCATATTTGCCGAGTACACTCCTTTGCCTAATCCTGTTATGCAGCCCAAAAAACTTGAAATTACTGAAACAATAACACAGGAAGAAAACTTTTTACCTTTAATTAATGTGTATCCAAACCCAACTGATGGTTTAATAAACATTGATTACGATTTCGCAGCACTATACAGCGAAGGCAATGACTTACTTCTTGAAAAGACAGGTATTCATAAAGAACAAAATTGCGAAAAAGGTGAATTAAGTATATATACTGAAGATGGTAAATTATTACAGCAATTTAGATTAAATGAGGAGAAAGATAGCTTTACAATAAATATTAAAGACTATACTCCAGGCAGTTATTTGTTGATTATTAGAGATTGTTACGGTAATAGCGAAACTGTTAAAATTGCTAAATATAAATAATATTATAAAAACACTGCTAAAATAAATTTAGCAGTGTTTTTTTATAAATTTGAATTATGAAAAAACTTAAGTTAATAATATTTCTTTTTTTTATTTGCACAACTACTTTCTCTCAGGCTGTCTTTAACAAAATAATTCAAGATACTACAAACCAAATTGTTACTGGGGTTGTTACACTTGATACTGGATTTGTTTTTATTGCTGGAACAAATAACGAAGAATTGATTAGATGTTTTGCTTTTACTTATGTAAACAGTAATGGTAATAAAGAATGGAAAAAAATTTACAGCGACTCTCAAAATCAATTATGGGAAGGATGGGATGATAATTTAAAGAGTTTTAATAACAAATTTTATTTTGTAGGAGGAAAAGTTAATTTAAACTCTGACGAAATTGGATTTAATATTTATAACTTTAACAATAAATTTGATATAATTAGTCAAATAGAAGTTTTTTCTAATTCTCTTGAAAAAAGAGCATTCCATTCTTTAAAAACCATGGATAGTAGTTATTATGTAACAGGCCAGATATATGATTATAACAACGAAAAGTATAGAATGTTGTTTTTAAAAGCCGATAGTCTTGGAAACTATTTATGGCATAAGATTTTGGGTAATTATGTTTACGAATACGGTAGCTATTTATTAGAAACTTCAGCAGGTACAATTCTTATCGGTGGTGAAACATGGCTAACTAATATTTCAAATGCAAAATGGTATTTAGTAAATACCGATACTGCTGGTAATATAATTTGGGAAAAGTATTTTGGAAGAAATAATTATAATAATGGGTATATTACTTGTCTCTATGAATCGAATGATTCAAATTTTATTATTTCGGGTAGTTATCCTGTCGCAAAGTGGGGGTCAGGTGTTGGTCAGTACGATATAGATGGTTGTCTTAGAAAAATTGATATTAACGGTAATCTTATTTGGGAAAGATTTTACAAAAATTATTGTAAGATTGAAAATCCAGATATGATTATTATGGAATGTGAATTGAAATCAATGATTTATAAAGGTGAAAATTTGTATATACTTGGAAATAATAGAGATCATAGAGGAGCATCTAGAGGATTTTTACAAAAAATTAACGAATTAGGAGAAATTTGTTGGAGACGTAACTATTATGCTATAGATACAAATTCTACATATCAATGGTTAGTTTCTTTTAAACCAACAAATGATAATGGTTTTATTTTGGCTGGATATGGTAATGAATATAATACTCATGGTTACGACCCTCCCCAACAAGCTTGGCTTGTTAAAACCGATAGTCTT
>Ga0209719_1002010_pt1 | contig 22661 bp, 17 predicted proteins | sample AD_JPNAS2_MetaG_FD_184421 | JGI IMG/M metagenome (GOLD analysis project Ga0209719, IMG submission 184421) | Active sludge microbial communities of municipal wastewater-treating anaerobic digesters from Japan - AD_JPNAS2_MetaG (SPAdes) (version 2) | ecosystem: Engineered > Bioreactor > Anaerobic...
ATTCCACCTATAAATAAACCCTTTTCCTTTCCAAACCGCTTGTCATTATTTCCAAACCGTCTGTCACAAAAACCCCAAAAACGCCCAAAATTTCCAAACCATCCAAAACAACCCATCTCTCCACCCTGCACACACTTATCCCTCCATCCCCATTTTCCAAACCCCCTGTCCCCCCATAGCAAAAAAGCCCCTGCAAAACGGAGGCTGCCAAACAGGATGGACGGGTTTTTATTCGCGCCCGATGGAGATATAGGTGAAACCTTGTTCGCGCATGTTCTTGGGCTCGAACTGGTTGCGCCCGTCAAAGAAGACGGGGGATTTGAGGGCTTGCTTGACCCGTTCCAAATCCGGATGGCGGAACTGGTGCCATTCGGTGACCAGGATGAGGGCGTCGGCGCCTTCCAGAATGGAATACTGGTCCTCGCCATAGCTGATGCCGTCCCTGTCACCGAATATTCTTCTGGCTTCGGTCATGGCGGCGGGATCGTAAGCCCGGATTTGTGCCCCGGCCTCGAGGAGGCTGTTGATGATCACAACGGATGGAGCTTCCCGCATATCGTCGGTTTTGGGTTTGAAGGCCAGGCCCCAGACAGCAAAGGTCTTTCCAGCAAGGTTTTCGCCGAACATCCGCTTGACCTTTTGTGCCAGAACGAGTTTCTGCCCTTGGTTGATCTCTTCCACGGCTTCTGTAATGAGGGGTTGCAGACCGGCATGGCGCTGCATCTGGATGAGGGCGCGGATGTCCTTGGGAAAGCAGGAGCCGCCGTAGCCGACGCCGGGATAGATAAATTTATAGCCGATGCGGCTGTCCGAACCGATGCCGTTGCGCACTTCGCCGATGTCGGCGCCAAGGGCTTCGCAGAGACGGGAGATTTCGTTCATGAAAGATATCTTGGTGGCCAGCATGGCGTTGGCGGCGTATTTTGTCATTTCGGCGGAGCGGACGCTCATAATGATGATACGTTCGCGGGTGCGGTTGAAGGGCAGATAAAGCTCGCGCAGCACTTCCCCGGCTTTGGGGTCGTCAGCGCCGATCACAACTCTATCAGGGCCCATAAAATCTGCAATGGCAGCCCCTTCCTTCAAGAATTCGGGATTGGAGACCACCGCGAAGGGGATTTCCACCCCTCGTTCGGCTTGAACTTCCCTGATGGTTTTGGCCACGAGGTCGGCGGTACCAACCGGGACAGTGGATTTATTAACCACGATCTTGTACTCATTCATGCTGCGCGCGATGTCCCGGGCTACAGCCAGAACGTATTGCAGATCTGCTGAGCCATCCTGGTCCGGAGGGGTGCCCACGGCAATGAAGATCACGCTGGAGGCCGCAACTGCCTCAGCGATGTTCGTGGTGAAAGACAGACGTCCAGCGGCACTGTTAGTCTCCACCAGCTCCTGCAACCCAGGCTCATAGATGGGTATTTCATTCTTTTGCAGTCTGGCTATCTTGGCAGTGTCGTTGTCAACGCAGACCACCTGATTTCCCATGTCAGCGAAGCAAGCCCCGCTCACCAAGCCCACATAACCTGAACCTACCATTGCCACTTTCATGATTTCTCCTTTCTGACCTTGAACCAGGTCACGGTTTCCCTTATCCCGTCCTCAAGGGAGTAGATAGGGCTCCAGCCAAGCTCTTTGAAGGCTTTGGAATTGTCCAGCATGGAGCGACGCAGATCACCCTTGCGGGCGGGTCCCTTCAGAGGCTGGATTTTTTTACCCAACTGCCAGAGAATGGTTTTATAAAGTTGCGAAGTGGTGGTCTCCTCGCAGGTGCCGATGTTGAAGACTTCATTGCTTCCGCGGTCCAGCACTGCCAGATTTGCGCGAACCACGTCTTTCACATAAACATAGTCGCGGATCATTCCTTCCGGGGCGTCCGGATAGGCATAAATGGTGGGGGCGGAATCCTGCAGCAGCTTTTCTACAAAGATGGAAACCACACCCGCTTCCCCCTGGGCAATCTGACGCGGTCCAAACACATTGGCATAGCGCAAAACGGTGTACTCCAGTCCGTACTGGTGCTGGTAAAAGCGGAGGTAGTTTTCCCCGGCGAATTTGTTGATGGCATAAACGGACAGGGGCTGGGGCGGGTAATCTTCTGTGGTGGGATACTCTTCCGCCTCACCATAAATGGCTCCGCCGGTGGAGATAAATATCACTTTCTTAATGTGATGCTTTACGCAGTTTTCCAGCACGTTAACCAGACCCAGGATATTGATCTGGGCATCCAGCAGGGGCTCCGTGACGGAGCGGGGAACGCTTATCTGGGCTGCGTGATGGTTCACAACATCCGGTTTTTCAGCGGCAAAGACCTCGTCCAGGGCGGGATCGCGGATATCGAGTTGGTAAAACTTCACCGCGGGATTGAGGTTGGCGAAGTTTCCGCTGGAAAGGTCATCCACCACCACAACCTGATGCCCCGCTTCCAGGCAGGCATCGGCCACATGGGAGCCAATGAATCCCGCCCCTCCAGTGATCAGGATCTTCATCTTTCTTTCTCCACAATCGTATATTCGCCCAGGATTTTAACGTTGCGCGGATCAATCTTCACTAGCACGGCTTGCCTGAGGATTTGCACCTGCAAACGCACCTCATCCAGCTTGTCGTGGCTTTCCACAACACCTGTCACCCCTTTCAGCGGCCCCTGCATGATCTCGACCTGGAGTCCTTCCGAAAGCCAGATGGTGTTTTGCAGCTCGATCTCGGGCAGTCGGCTGAGCTTGATGTTCCGCAGTTCCTGCAGAAGTTGCTCCTGCTGGTGGACGCGGATGAAGGACACCGTGTAGCCGGAAATGAGCAGGGTCTGGCGGCTACGGGAGTCCAGCACGCAGAAAAGGTAGCTGGGAAACATGGGTTTGGTGAAACTCACCACCCGGCGCTGGTAAACGCGTTTGCTGTCCATCTGGGGCAGATAGTAGGTAATGCCGTTGCGCCGGGCGTATTCAGCCAGTTTCTTCTCGCAGCGCGGTTTGGTGTGGATCACTTCCCAACGCTGTCCTTCCGGTGCGGGAGCCAGCTCTCCGAAAAGCTCGTCAATCAGAACCGGGCTGTGGGTGGCCATCCGGGTCAGTATCTGTAAAAGTCAGGCTTGTAAGGGCCTTCGATCGGAACGTTGATATATTCAGCCTGATGCCTGCTCAGATGGGTAAGCTGAACCCCAAGTTTGTTCAAGTGCAATCTGGCCACTTCTTCATCGAGGGTCTTGGGCAGTGTGTAAACCCCGATCTCATGTTTGTTTTGCCAGAGTTCCAGTTGCGCCAGCACCTGATTGGTGAAGGAGCAGCTCATCACGAATGAGGGATGGCCGGTGGCGTTGCCAAGATTGACCAGCCGGCCCTCGGAAAGCAGGATTATCGACTTGCCGTTGGGCAGGTGGATCTTGTCAACTTGGGGCTTAACTGTTTCGCGCGTCACCCCTTCCAGGGAAAACAGCTTGTCCACCTGGATCTCGTTGTCGAAATGGCCGATATTGCAAACGATGGCGTGGTCTTTCATCTTGAGCATGTGGTCAACGCGGATCACGTCACAATTCCCGGTGGCGGTCACAAAGACGTCCGCCTCTTCCAGCATGTTTTCCACTGTGTTCACCTCAAAGCCTTCCATGGCAGCCTGAAGCGCGCAGATGGGATCGATCTCGCTTACCACAACCCTGGCGCCAAAGCCGCGCATCGACTGAGCGCAACCTTTGCCGACGTCGCCATAACCGCAAACCATCACCACCTTTCCAGCCACCATCACATCGGTGCCGCGCTTGATGCCGTCAGCCAGGGATTCACGGCAGCCGTAAAGGTTGTCGAACTTGGATTTGGTGACCGAATCGTTCACATTGAAAGCCGGAAAGAGCAATTCGCCGGCAGCCAGCTTCTGGTAAAGCCGATTAACGCCGGTGGTGGTCTCTTCGCTTACGCCTTTCAGGTTCTCAGACACCCTGTGCCATTTCTGGGGATCGTCCTCAAGGCCAGAGATGAGCAGTTCCTGCACGATCCTGAATTCGGCGGTTTCAGCGTTTGCTTTGGGCAGAACACCGGAAGCCGCGAATTCTTGTTCAAGTCTGTATCCTTCATGCACCATCAGGGTCGCGTCTCCCCCATCGTCCACAATGAGGTCAGGCCCGCCATCCGGCCAGGACAGCGCTTTCAGGGTGCAGTGCCAGTATTCCTGAAGGGTTTCTCCCTTCCAGGCGAAAACGGGCACTCCGCCGGCAGCAATGGCCGCCGCCGCGTGGTCTTGGGTGGAAAAGATATTGCAGCTGGCCCAGCGGACTTTCGCACCGAGTTCCACAAGGGTCTCTATGAGAACCGCTGTCTGCACGGTCATGTGCAGGCTGCCGGTGATCCTGGCGCCCTGGAGCGGCTTCTTGCCGTTAAATTTCTGGCGCAGAGCCATCAATCCGGGCATTTCAATCTCAGCCAGCTTGATCTCTTTGCGGCCAAAATCGGCCAATGTGATATCAGCCACTGAATATTCCATGTTTTCCATCCTGTGAAAAAGTTAAGTGCCGGACCCAATGACTATGGCTCCGGCACGGTTTAATCAGTTATCTTCTGTGGGACCCGCCGCCGCGTCCGGAATTGCGGCGGTTGCCGCCCCTGTCATCACGCCTTGGGGGACGTTCGTGCTTGGGAGCGTTGGGATCGGGCTCAGGATTGCCTTCAACGCCTTTCATGGTAAGCGCCAGCTTGCCTTTGTCCATACCCAGGCTCTTCACGTGGACGATATCTCCCAATTTGACCATGTCTTCCGGATGCCCGATACGTGTGTGGTGCATCTGGGAAACGTGGACCATGCCTTCCTTGGCGCCGCCAAGTATCTTCACAAACACGCCGTAAGGCTCGATCCGGGTGACGGGACCTTCAAATTCTTCTCCAACTTCTGGATCGATGGCGATGCCTTTGATGATCTCCTTGGCTTTCATGATCGAATCCTTGTTCGGGGAAAGGATACGCACGGTGCCGTCGTCGTTGATGTCGATCTCCACCTGGCAGGCTTCGATGATCGATTTGATCATCTTTCCGCTCGGCCCGATGATTTCGCCAATCTTGTCCACGGGGACCTTGAAAGCTTCAATGCGTGGAGCTGTCGGGGCAAGGTCTTCCCTGGGTTCGGGTATGCATTCGCCCATGATGTCCAGAATGCGGAAACGTGCTGTATGCGCTTTTTCCAAAGCGATGCGCATGATGTCTCGGGTGATGCCTTCCACCTTGATGTCCATTTGCATGGCGGTGATGCCTTTGCGGGTGCCGGCGCACTTGAAGTCCATGTCGCCCAGATGGTCTTCCAGGCCCATGATGTCGGTGAGGATCACATATTTGTCGCCATCCATGATCAGACCGTTGGCAATTCCCGCCACCGGTGCCTTGATGGGAACGCCCGCGGCCATCATTGCCAGGCAGCCGCTGCATATTGAAGCCTGGGACGAGGAACCGTTTGATTCCAGGGTGTCAGCCACGATCCGTATCGTGTATGGAAAAGCCTCGCGGTCCGGCAAAACGGCTTTCAGGGCGCGTTCAGCCAGGTTTCCGTGCCCCAGTTCGCGGCGTCCAACGGGACCCATTCTGCCAGCTTCGCCCACGCTGAAGGGCGGGAAGTTGTAATGCAGGTAAAAGTGTTTCTTATACTCGACCTCGAGGCCATCGATAACCTGTTCGTCGCTGCCGCCGCCGAGGGTGACGGTGCCCAGGGACTGGGTTTCGCCCCTGGTGAACAGCGCGGAGCCATGCACGATAGGCAGAACGTCGATTTCGCAGGTGATGTCGCGGATGTCATCCAGGCCGCGGCCATCAACGCGGTGGTGTTTTTCAAGAATGGATTCACGCACGTAGCGGCGGATCAGCTCTTCAAATGCAGCTTTGTACCATTTTTCATTCTCTTCGAAGCCTTCGGGATCCTCTTCCAGAGCCTTTTCGAGCAACTCCGCTTCAGCGGCGTCAAAGGCGTCCTGGCGTTCCTGTTTGCCAAAGATGACGGCGGCTTCGGCGATGCGGCTTCCGTAGCCGGCTTCCACTTTGCCCATGATCTCGGCCGGTATCTCCAGCAAAGTCACTTCCACTTTTTCTTTGCCGATTTCGGCGGCCATATCCAGTTGCAGGGCGCAGAGCTTTTTAATCTCTTCGTGCCCGGTGTAAACTGCATCCAGGATGGTCTCTTCACTCAGTTCCAGGGCTGAGGATTCCACCATCACCACCGAGGTGGCTGAAGCGGCCACGTCCAGGTCCAGCCTGGAATTTTCGTCCATCTGGCTCTTGTAGGGGTTCACAACAATCTGCCCGTCGATGTGGCCGACTTTCACGCCCGCGATGGGGCCGTGGAAAGGAATGTCGGAAAGGGTGAGGGCCAAAGAAGCGCCGAAAACGCCAAGGACAGAGGCGTCGTTCTCCCCGTCGTAAGCGAGGACGTTCAGAACAACGTGCACTTGGTTGCGGAATCCCTCAGGAAACAACGGCCTGATGCTGCGGTCAATGACCCTGGCAGAAAGGGTTGCGTCGGTTGTGGGACGGGCTTCGCGTTTGAAAAAGCCGCCGGGGATCTTGCCGCTGGCGTACATTTTTTCGATGTAATCAACCGTGAGCGGGAAGAAATCCTGGTTTTCAGCAGGCTCTTTGCTCATGGTGGCGGTAACGAGGACAGCGGTGCCCCCGTAACGGATGAAAACGCTTCCGTTGGCTTGTTTGGCCATTCTGCCGGTTTCCACGTAGAGCGGACGTCCGCAGAAATCGAGTTCGCGTTTGACAATGTTGAAGTTATGCATATATTTCTCCTGGTTGTTCCGAGGGAGAAGAAGCAATAGGCTGAATTCCCGGAGTGGCTTTCAGCTTATTGCTCGTACTCCCCTGGAGGTTGAAGTCTCGTGTCCGGAACCGTTCCGGACGTTTAGATAAGAGAAAGGTGGATCCCGCCAAAACAATTTAGTGAGAATCCACCTCGTCCTATTTTGGCGGAATTTATCTGCGGATTTTAAGCGCTTTGATCAGCTCGCGGTAGCGGTTGATGTCTTTCCGCATGAGGTAGTCAAGCAAGCGCCTTCTCTGCCCGATCAGTTTCAACAGCCCGCGTCTGGTGCTGAAGTCTTTGGAATGCTCTTTCAGGTGGGTCGTTATGTCATTGATCCGCCGGGTGAGAAGAGCAACCTGAACTTCAGGCGAGCCGGTGTCTGATTCATGGAGTTTAAACTCTGCCATGATAGCCGTTTTGGCCTCAGGTTTAAGTGCCATTTCATTCTCCTATGGAATTTTGTGTCAGCTTTTTGGATGCAGGCGATTTGTCCAGTTCTTTTTTCCGTTCCCTTGCAAATATAATGTTTACCCATCACGATATCCTGACGGTCAGACCCTTAGCGCTTGATTCCATCCCGCTCCCCCGCCTCCCGGTAAATCCTCGCATCGGATGCGGGTATCGGGCGGGAGGCGAAACTGAAACACAGTATAGGGCCTTAACGGCCTGAGGATATCGATTATCCCGACCACGGGCTGTCGTCGAGCGAAGGATGAGCTTCGACGGCAGCAATGAATGAACCTTCCGATACTTCCTGTCGTCCATGCTCCCTGCGTTCGCTGTACGCCAGGATACAGGATACGTCATCCCGGACGTCACCGAGCTTGCGAGGTGACATTGATCCGGGATCCACGAAGGGATATGCAATGGATTCCGGGTCAAGCCCGGAATGACGTGGGTTTGAGACTGGGTGGGGGTTTATGGGCTATTCCGCCCCGGTCTGGATTCCGGGTCAAGCCCGGAATGACGTGGTGGGCTGGCGTCGAGCGAGGAACGAGCATCGACGACAGTAATGAGTTATCCTTTTGATACTTCCTTTCATCCATGCCGACTGCGTTCGCTGTAGGCCAAGGGCAACATCGAAATAGGGACTTTACCCGTCCATAAAAAAAGAACGCCCGGAAAACCCGGGCGTCTTTACAATCATAACTATGTATATTTATTGCAACTTGCCGATGAGTTCGTTAACCCGGCCGAGCCGGTTGTTGATGTCGTTTATAGCGGACGATTCGCTGGCTCTGTTTCTGGCGCTGTTCAGGTGATCCCTTGATTTGCCAAGCAACGATTGGGCGTTGCCTTTGGCCGCGTCGCGCTTCTTTCTGAGGTCGGTGGCTTTTTTGCCGACCGCGGCTGAGGCCTGGCGGTCCAAATCCAGATAGGTGTTGTAGGCGTCGGTGCCACGAGACTGGAAGACCGAAGCCAGGATCACATAAGGCTGATACAGGCTGGAGTCTTTGGAAAGGGTGAGGTTAGCGTTGGTTTCCGCGTCGTTGTATTTATTCTGGGAGAGGTAGATGGCGGCTAGGTTCAGGTAAACGTAAGGATTGTTGGGGTCAACCTTCTTGAGGGCATTGACGGTTTCGATCGCCTTGGAATCCTTGTTGTCCGTGCGGTAGAGATTCACCAGGTTCAGATAGGCGTTCACGTTGTTGGGATCGTTTTTGATCAGGCCTTCGTATTTGGCGATGGCGTCCTGGATGCGTCCGCTCTTCTGATAGGCAGTTGCCAGGCGGCTGCTGACGAGATCGTTGTCCGGGGCCAGTTCAAAGGCTTCTTCGAGGAGGGGAATCGATTCGGCATAGCTACCCTCATCGTAAAGCATGAAAGCCAGGCGAACGTTGGCCGCCGAATATTCCGGATCGATGGCAAGGGCTTTCTGGAATGAGGCTTTGGCCTTGGCGGAATTGCCCTGCTGGTCATACAGGTTGCCCACGGCCAGCCAGGTTTCGGCATCGTTGGAAGCTTCTGCGTAACCTTCCATCAGGGCGATGCGCTTGGCGGTCTGGTTTGTTTTTTCATAGATGTCATTCAACGCGCGCATGATGGTGAGGTTCTTGGAGTCGATTTCATAGCCTTTCACGAAGGTGGCTTCTGCCAGGTCGATACGGTCGGTTTTAAGGTAGGTGTTGCCAAGGAAGATATAGGCTTCCACCTTGTCAGGCTTCAACGCCACGACCTGCTTGAGCGATTTTTCGGCTTCCACGTAGTTGCCGTTGTTGTAATAGCTGGTGGCGATGTTGAAGATCTTGTCCATCTCGCCGGAGATGAACCCGTCGAGTTCTTTCATCATGCTTTCGTCCAAAGCCTGCCAGCGGGAGGTTTTTTCCTTGCCAACGTTGAAGCTGATCTGTTTGAGTTCTCCGGAAAGGGTGCTGTACATACGCATTGTGATGTTATAAAGGCCGCGGCTTTCGCTCACATTGCCTATCAGGATCACATCGGAAGCGAGGTTTTTGGATATTTCCACCATCTCTTCCTTCTCGAGGTCTTCCACGTCCCTGTATCCGGTTTCGCGGAAGTGCGCTGCCGTTTCGTCCATGTCCAGAAGAACGTAATTGGCATATTTGTCGAAAGTGAGGTCAAGATCTCTCACAGTGAGGATCTTGGTGATATAACGGCTGGAACTGTCCAGCGCCTTCAAGGGCAGGATCGCCACTTTGGTGGTGATTTCAGCCTTGGGCACGGCCTCAGTGACGGTTTTGGTGCCGGCACAGGCATAGAGGCCAAGCATCGCGGCGAGGACGATTACTATCCATTTTTTCATTAATTCCTCCCGGAAATTATATTTCTCTTCTATTGTCGCAAAGCATTTCCAACGGCCTTATCTGTCAAGAAAAAGCTGCCGGATAAGCCGTCAGATTATTCTCAAACTGCCGTGGTTGATCGTTTCAATCCTGCCTTCATTGTCTCTCAAAAGCAGGAAACCTTCGTCTGAAAGCCCAGATATCCTCCCCCTCAGCATTGAGCCGCCGGATTCAAGCTCCGCCTCCCGCCCCAAGCCATACAGGTGTTTGCCGCAATAGTCAAGATATACCTCCGGCGTGGCAAGCATGGCGGAATGGTTGCGAATACTTTGAACCACCAAGCTGGCAAGACAGCTGTTGGATATAGGCATCTTCATGTAGGAGGATAGATTGGCCGCATTCAGTTCAAGTAATACATCATCCATTTCGCAGTTGCTGTTCAAGCCCAGGCTAACCAGGTAACGGGAGGGATTTTGCCGATGCTGGCAGAGGATCCCGGCCAGTTTTTTATCCTCCAGATAGAGGTCATTGGGCCACTTCACGCTAAGCTTATCAAGCCCGAATGACCGGGAAAGCACGTTGTGAAGACAATAACCCACATAGAGCGGAAAAGAAGGCACAGCCCGGGGATAATGGAAATCAAAACTGAGCCAGAGGCCGCCCCGGGGAGAATGCCAGGTGTTTTCGTTGCGCCCGACCCCGGCGGTTTGGCTTTTGGCGCGGACAATCCAGCGGTCGGAGGCTGAACCGATGGAGGCCAGCCTGTCATATTCCAGAATGCTGTTGTCCAAAGTATCGTATAAAAGCCTTGTGATCATGAGATATACATCGCGTCGCCGTAGCTGAAGAAGCGGTATTTTTCGTCAACCGCGAGCTGATATGCCCGGCGCACCAATTCATGGCCCGCAAAGGCGGAAACCATCATCAGCAGGGTCGATTTGGGCAGATGGAAATTCGTGATGAGGGCATCGGCGACCTTGATCTCACGGCCGGGATAGATGAAAATGTCAGTCCATAGCGAGCCGCTTTTGAGGCTTTTGCCATTCCAGAAACTTTCCAGGGTGCGCACGGAAGTGCTGCCCACGGCGATAACGCGCCGCCCTTCAGCTTTGGCGGAGTTGATTTCCGCGGCCGTTTCCTCCGGCATGGTGCAAAACTCGCTGTGCATCTTGTGGGCGTCAACGCGCTGGCTTTTCACCGGCAAAAAGGTTCCCATCCCCACATGGAGGATCACCTCCACCACCCGCACCCCTTTTTGCTTCAGCGCTTCCAGCAGTTCAGAGCTGAAGTGAAGTCCGGCGGTGGGAGCAGCCACGGAGCCAGGAGATTTAGCATAGACGGTTTGATAGTCACCGCGGTCGGATGAATTGTCCGGACGCTTGATGTAAGGCGGCAGAGGAACGTGTCCAATCCTTTCTATTTCCTGCCAGTAAGTATCCGGCTCCCCGAATTCGATTTCCCGCAATCCGTCTTCGTCAGCCAGAGACAGCCAGCCTTTCAAGGTTGGTGAGAATCGCAGCCACTGCTCGGTTTTGAGCCTTTTGCCGGGATGGACCATGCATTTCCAGCGCGCTTCATCCAGCTTGTGCAAAAGTAGCACCTCTATCCTGGTGCCGGTGGATTTTTCCCCGAAGAGGCGGGCGGGAATCACCTTGCTGGAATTCAAAACCAGCACCTCACCGGGAGCGAGGAGACCCAAAACATCCGAAAACCTGCGGTGGACAATGTTTCCCGTGGACCTTTCCACACACATCAGGCGGGAACTTTCACGCCGCGCAAGGGGATGCTGGGCGATAAGCTCCGGCGGCAATTCATAGTTGTAGCTTTCGACGTCAAGAAGGTCCGGCATGGCCTGAAAGTCTTGGCGGGGGATTGGATTTGGATTCAATTGCCGGTTTCGGGCGAAGCGGGCAGGGGCGCTGAGGCGCCTCCGTCGATCACCAGGTTCTGGCCGGTGAGGTTGGCCAGTTCTTCACTCAACAGCAGTTCCGCCACGCGCTTCAGTTCCTGCATGGAGACGAGTTTTCCGGTGGGGCTGGCCGCCCGGTACGCAGCGAAATAGCGTTGGCGGAAAGCCAGGTATTCACCCTCGTAGTCGCTTTCAAGGTCAGTTTCCACCGGGGCCGGAGAAATGGAGTTGATCAAAACGTTGTCCGGGGCAGCCTCCAAAGCCACGCTGCGGACCAGATTCACGATCGCGGTTTTCGCTGCCGCGTAGGCAGAGCCGCTGTGCAGGCCGGTTTGGACCACGTTCGAAGCGAACATCACGATCCGGCCAAATCTACCACTCAACATACCCGGCAGACAAGCCTTGAGGACATTATAGGCCATGCTCACGTTGGCGTTAAAAACTTCACTCCAAATAAGGGGCTCGCCCTCAGCCAGAGTTCTGGCGTCGTAGCTGCGTATCGCGGCTGTGTGCACAAGCCTGGCCGGAACGGTGTCCAAGGCCCGGCAAGCTTCATCCAGGACGGCTTTGAAAGAGGCAAGGTCGCGCAAGTCGCAGGCTTTGATCATTATCTCCGGCCGGGAACTCAGCTTTTCCAAACGCCAGCTATCAGAATGTATCAACAAGAGCATCGGCAAACGCGTTTCCGACCATGCCTGGGCGAGGTAAGACCCCACCTGGCCGTTGGCGCCGGTGATGATCAGCAATTGCTTCATGGCTTTACGATCCGCTCCACAAGACGCAGTGCGACTTCAAACTTGTCGCCGCTCAGTTGCAGGGGTTTTTTGTTTTTGGTGTCCCCGGCACTGATGACAGAAAGCGTGGTCTGGTCAGCCCCCGCGGTGTCCAGATGATTCACGCAGATGAGGTCCAGGTTCTTTTTCTGAAGCTTTTCCCTGGCGTTGGCGATCAGATTGTCGGTCTCCGCGGCAAAGCCCACCAGCTTCTGTTTCTTGGTTTTCTGTTTTCCGAGTTGGGCAAGGATATCCGGCGTGGGTGCCAGTTCCAGGTTGAGGCTGCCGCCTTTCTTGATCTTGTGGGAAGATGCTTTGAGCGGCTTGAAATCAGATACGGCGGCACATTTCACGATTATCCGGCAGCCTTTGGCAGCCTTGATAACGGCGTCATACATCAGTTGCACCGTGGGTGCGAAGATGGCCTGATGCAGATAGTAGGGAGGGGTTTCTTCCATCAAACCGTGGACCAGAGTGACCTTGGCGCCCCTGAGGGCGAAAGCCCTGGCGATGGCCAGGCCCATCCTGCCGCTGGATTTGTTGGTGATCAGGCGCATGGGATCTATCGGCTCTGCTGTGGCGCCTGCGGTGACCAGAACGCTGATCCCGTCAAGGTCTTCAGGATATTCCAAATAGCAGCGGATGGCATTTGCGACCTCCGCGTTGGGAGGATACTTTCCCTTGCCCTCATATCCGCAGGCGAGCAGCCCTGTATTCGGCTCCAGAACATGGTTTCCCCGCACTCGCAGGATGTTAAGGTTGGCCTGTGTGGCCTGACTCTGATACATGTTCACATTCATCGCCGGAACGTAAAGAACAGGCTCGGCATGAGCCAGCAGAGTGGTGGAAAGCAGATCGTCGGCAATGCCCTGGGCCGCTTTGGCAAGGATGTTGGCTGTGGCGGGAGCCACCACGATCAGGTCCGCCCAGTCCGCCAAAGTGATATGCGGAATGGGATCGGCGTCCTCGAAAAGCTGGCTGTGCACGCTGCCGTGGGTGATGGCGGCGAAGTTGATCCCCGCCACAAAGCGCGAGGCGTTTTCAGTCAGGATGGTCTTCACGCTGTAACCCGCCTTGCTCAGCTTGCTGGCCAGGTCGATAGCTTTGTAAGCGGCGATGCCGCCGCTCACGCCAAGTAGTATGTTTTTGTCCATGAACCGCTCTTTAGATGTTTGACGCCATAATTTTGTCCTCTCCGCATTGTGTCAATCCAAAACATCGGCCTCTGCCCCACTTCAATGCTCCAGGTGCCACACCACGGCTGCTCCGGGCTTCAGATGCCAGACCGAACCCTCCTCTCCAAGCCCGCCCAAGCTGAAAATGCGCTCCGCGCCATGCTCCGGGCGATACTTCCGGGTCACGGTAGAAAGGTTCAGCACCACTTTTACGCTTGCCGATGAATCGTATCGTTCCCAGGCCAGCATGCCGTCAGGAACTTCCAAAAACGCGAATTCCCCCTCCGTGAAAAGCTGGCAGGATTTGCGCAGGCGGATAAGTTCCTGATAGAATCCCCGCAGTTCAACAGCCTTATTATTCCGCTCCCAGTTCCAGTTGAACGGCCTGCGGTTGTCCGGATCCCGGCCTCCTGCCATGGCTATTTCGTCACCGTAATAGATGTGGGGAGCGCCCACGAAGGTCATCTGGAAAAGCAAAGCCCGTTTCAGGCGTTCAATGTCGCCTCCGGCCAATTCAAGGATTCGCACGGTGTCGTGGCTGCCAAGCAGGTTCATCATCGCGCCAGCGGCCTGGGCAGGGTATTCTGCCAGCCCCGCTGAGACGCGGTCACAAAAGCTTTTGCGGTCTGTGATGCCCAGGATGAAAAACTCAATGACGGGGTCCTTGAAATGGGCATAGTTCATCACGGAGTCGAAATAGCGGTGATTCACCCAGCCCCGGGCGCTTTGCCAGATCTCGCCAACGATCCAGGCCTCCGGCTTCAGCTCTTTCACGTGGCGGCGGAAAAGCTCCCAAAACCAGTAGGGAACTTCATTCGGCACATCCAGGCGGAAGCCGTCCATCCCCATTTCCAGAAGCCACCAACGCGCGCAATCCAGCAGATGCTCCACCAGCGGCTGATTGGGAACGGCCTGGTTGATGTCTTTCACATAGTTCTCGGCAGGATGGGCGCGGCTGAGGTCAAAATTGAGGTCCGGCATGTCCTTGATGCCCCACCAGCTCTGGTAATACTCCTTGGGCTGGAAATCCGGCGGCAACGGCTCCGGCAATGGCCATTTGTGCCAGTCATACCAATTCCAGTAGTCTGAATCCGGGCCCTTTTCCACGCAGTCGCGAAAGGCCCAAAAATCCTCTCCGGTGTGATTGAAAGCAACATCCAGAATCACCCTGATTCCTTCTTCATGGGCGGCTTTCACCAAGTCCAGCAGCTCAGAGCCCGTGCCGAAATGAGGATCGACCCTCTTGAAATCGGCGGCATCGTATTTGTGGTTAGACCTGGCCTGCCAGAGCGGGTTGAAATAGATAACGTTGATGCCCAGTTCTTTCAGATAGGGCAATTTCTGCCTCACTCCGCGGAGGTCGCCGCCGTAGAAAGACCACCAATCCGGCTTTCCTTCCGGAAGCCAGGGGCTTTGCTTCAGGCCGCTGATGTTGTCCCAGTCCCGCACCAGATGGAAGTATTCGCGCTGCGGCGGCAGCAATTCGCCTTCCGGTGGCGGGGTCCGGCAATCCGTGTAGTAATCTTCGCTGAAGTCGGGATCGTTGCCGGGATCGCCGTTGCAAAAACGGTCGGGAAAGATCTGGTAGATAACGGCGGAGCGCACCCAGTCCGGAACCGCGAACACCGGCAGGCTGGCAGTCTCTAACTGCCTGGGTGAAAGGCTGTCCGGATCGAAGGAAAATCCTTCCGCGCCGTAGCCGAGGGAAAGCCCGTCTGTTTCAACCCGGATCAGCATCCCCACCTTGGGAAGGGAAGTTTGGAAAAAGCAGTGCCAGACTGCATTTTTGCCGCTAACACCCAGGGGATGGAGTTTGTATTCCACGCCCTCAATAACTGCCGTCATATCAGCTTCCAGCCCGGGATGCCAGATGAAGCGCAGCTCAAAATCCCCTTCCGAAATGCGGTTTAGCTCCAGATAGCGGTCCCGGCGTGAGTGCAGCAGGGAAAGGTCCTCCCGCAACTGGTTCCAGCTAAGGCGTGATGGCCCCTCAGGATCAACTACCAGCAGGGAATTCTCGCCTCCAAAGGGGTCCGGCTCTCGCAAAGGATTGGCCGGGTCCGGCATCCAGATTCCGTCCACTATCAGTTTGTAGCGGTGGCGTCCCGGCTCCACCGATAATTTGAGGATGTAGATGCCGCCGTGGTCAATCAGGTCGAGAATTGCCCAGCCGGTGAAATCTCCGGCCAGTCCGACCAGATGCTTGCCCGCCGTGGGAGCCTGGTATTGAAATCTGATTTCGGGCATGCTGGAAAGTTCCGCGCCGTTTTCAGGCCATGCTTTTTATGCCGCTGGCTTTGCGCGGGGCACGTTTCGGCTTGGATTCAGGCTGGGTTTGGCGCTGGCAGAGGGCTTTGAGATACTGTCCCGTGAAGGACTCCGGATTTTGCATCACCTCTTCCGGGGTTCCCGTAGCCACAATGTAGCCCCCCTCTTCTCCGCCTTCGGGGCCCAGGTCGATGATCCAGTCGGCGGTTTTGATCACGTCCAGGTTGTGCTCTATCACCACCACCGTATTGCCCATCCGCACCAGTTTGGTGAGCACTTTCAGCAGCCTGTTGATATCGTCGAAATGCAGGCCGGTGGTCGGTTCATCCAGCAGGTAAAGAGTGCTGCCGGTGCTCACTTTGCTCAGTTCGCGGGCCAGCTTGATGCGCTGAGCTTCGCCGCCGGAGAGGGTGGTGGAGGGCTGGCCGAGTTTCATGTAGTCCAGCCCCACCTCCATCAGGGTGGCAAGTTTAGGCTGGATGGAAGGCACGTTCTCGAAAAACTCGTAAGCCTCCTGCACGTCCATGTCCAGCACATCGGCAATGTTTTTCCCTTTGAAGCGGATGGAGAGCGTTTCCTGATTGTAGCGTTTGCCTTTGCAGACATCGCAGGTAACATAGATATCAGCCATGAAATGCATCTCTATCTGGTTCACTCCCGCGCCCTGGCAGGCTTCGCAGCGTCCGCCGCGCACGTTGAAGGAAAACCGCCCGGCGTTGTAGCCGCGGACTTTGGAGCCCGGCAGCTTGCTGTAAAGCTGGCGGATGGGGTCGAAAAGCTTGATGTAGGTGCTGGGATTGGAGCGCGGAGTGCGGCCGATGGGGTCCTGGTCAATGCAGATAACCTTGTCGATGTGTTCAAGTCCCTTGATGGAAGAAACTTTCCCCACCTTGTTGGTGCTGCGGTAGAAATGGTTTTGCAGAAAGGGATAGAGGGTCTGGTTGATGAGCGAGCTCTTGCCGCTGCCGGAAACACCGGTCACGCAGACAAACATCCCCAGAGGGATATCCAAATCTATGTTTTTCAGGTTATTATGGCTTGCCCCGCGGATGGCTATCATCCTGGAATCGGCTTTCACACGCTTTTCCGGGATGGGGATGCTCATCCTGCCGCTCAGGTAGGCGCCGGTGATGGAATGCGGGTTCTTCACCACGTCCTCCACGCTTCCCGAAACGACTATCTCGCCGCCGTGGATGCCGGCCCTGGGACCGAAATCCACCACCCTGTCGGCCCTACGGATGGTGTCCTCATCGTGTTCCACAACGATCACGGTGTTGCCCAGGTCCCGCAGTCGCAAAAGCATCTGGATGAGCTTGTTGTTGTCCCGCTGATGCAGGCCGATGCTGGGTTCGTCCAGGATGTACATCACCCCCACAAGCTGGCTGCCGATCTGGCTTGCCAGGCGGATGCGCTGGCTTTCTCCGCCGGAGAGGCTTGGCGAACGCCTGTCCAGATTGAGGTAGTGCAGGCCCACGCTTTCCAGGAAGCCCAGGCGGTTTTTTATTTCCTTGAGGATTTCCTCCGCGATGAGAAGCTGGTTGCCCTCCAGCCGGAGCCGGTTGAAAAAGTCAATGGCCTCGCGCACGCTGAATGCCGTCACCTCGCCGATGTTCATCCCCCCCACCTTTACGGCCAGGGAACTGGGTTTCAGCTTCTTGCCCCCGCATTCCGGGCAGGGTTTGTCGCTGATGTATTGCATGTAATGGCGCCGCATCTCTTCGGAGCTGGTTTCGTGCATGCGCCGCCCCAAAGTCGGGATAACGCCCTCGTGGCGCATCATGAAGCTGCCGGAGCCGCGTGCATTGGACCAGGCGTTCTTGAACTTCTTGCCTTTGGAACCGTAAAGGATGAGCTGCTTAATTATCTCAGGCAGTTTATACCAGGGCGTTGTGAGTGAAAAATCGTAGGCTTTGGCCAGATTGCGCACGATGTTCATGGTCCAGCTGTCCTGTTTGGCTTCCAGCCTGCCCCAGGGGGCCACAGCGCCTTCCATGATGGTAAGTTCGGGGTCCGGCACAACGAGGTCCGGATCGAATTCCAGCTTGTAGCCGAGGCCGTTGCAAACCGGGCAGGCGCCGATGGGGCTGTTGAAGGAAAAATGCTGGGGCGAAAGCTCTTCGAAACCGATGTTGCAGCGTGCGCAGGAATTGGTGGAGGATAGCAACTGGACCTCGCTTTCCTCCAAAAAGTCTATCTTCACCAGGCCGTCGGTGAGCTTCAGAGCCAGTTCCAGCGAATCGGCGAGACGGGATTCGACCCCCGGTTTGATGACCACGCGGTCGATCACGACGTCGATGTTGTGCTTGCTTTTCTTGTCCAGAGCTATCTCTTCGTCAAGGCTGCGCGTCTGGCCGTTGATCAGCACCCGCGCGAAACCTTGCTGGCGCAGTTCCTCAAGCTGTTCCTTGTGTTCGCCTTTTCTTGCCTGGGCCAGCGGAGCCAGTATCTGAAGCTTGGTGCCGGAGGGTTTCCGCGTCAGGTGTTCAATCATCTGGTCAACGGTCTGCGAACCCACCGGATCGCCGCAAACATGGCAATGCTGCCTGCCCACCCGCGCGTAAAGGACTCTCAGGTAATCGTATATTTCGGTGACGGTTCCAACCGTTGAGCGTGGGTTTTTGCTGGCGGATTTCTGTTCAATGGCGATGGCCGGGGAAAGCCCCTCGATGTAGTCCACGCGGGGTTTTTCCATCTGCCCCAGGAACTGACGTGCGTAGGCGGAAAGCGATTCCACATAGCGGCGCTGACCCTCAGCGTAGAGCGTGTCAAAGGCCAGGGAGGATTTGCCGGAGCCGGAAACTCCGGTGAACACCACCAGCCTGTCGCGGGGAAATTCCAGGTCGATGTTCTTGAGATTGTGCTCTGATGCGCCTTTTATCACTATGTTGGTCTTCAAGTTTCGTTCCTCATGTCCGAGCAGTGAATTTCAGAGGCAGGGATTTGTCAAATGAAATGTATGGACTCAAAAGATGCGGCGGAAAACGGAACGTAATTTGCTACAAAACAAGCCATAGCGCTTTCACCTGCGCCCGGCTTTGAGAATAAGCTTGATTTAACTTGACAATATATCAAGCGGATACAAATTGGCGAACAGAGGTCAAAATGAAAAGAATTATCTGGCTGACGTGCCTGTTACTCAGCCTCTGCCTGGGGGCTGCGGCCCTCACCATATACGATGTCCAGTACACCGCCTCCCGGGGCGTGGACGGCTCCTATCCCTCACCCTGGCTGGGCAAGCAGGTTACCCTGGAAGGGATCGTCACCGCCACCGGCTACCGCGGCGAGGGATTCTTTCTCTCTGAAAAGGTCAGCGGCGCCTGGCGGGGCATCTATGTTCTGGACAGCCGCCACCATCCGGCCGTGGGAAGCTATGTCCGCCTCACCGGTGAAGTCGCTGAAAACTACGGCATGACCTGCCTGCGCGACCTCAGCTCCCTGAAGATGCTGGATAGGAAACGCACCCTTCCCAGTCCCGTCGTGATCAGCACAGGCCAGCTTGCCAACGCCATGGAAGCCGAAGCCTATGAAGGGGTTTACGTCCGTCTGGTGAACGCCTCCGTCACCGGCGTCAAATCCAGGAATGCAAGCTTCACCGTGAACGACGGCAGCGGCCAGTGCGGCGTAACCCTGCAAAGCTTTGGCAACAAGGCCTCCACCCCGGCCGTGGGCACGCAATTCGCCCAGATAGTCGGCCTGGTCACTTTCAGCTATGGTGAATACCAGCTCAATCCCGTGTCCGCCGGAGGCATGCAGGTCCAGCAGCCCGTTTCCGTGCAGAACCGGAGCTGGGGAAAGATCAAATCAATTTATAAATAAAGCAGCTTAGGAGAGACGACCATGAAGAAAATCTTTAAAAAGGCTTTGATTGTCGGTGGCGTGGCCCTTGCCGCCCACTTCGGCTTAAAAGCTTACAAACGCATCAGCGGACTTGGCAAACTGTCCAAATCCCTGCCTGAATTCCTCAACAACGTTTACGGCGAAAAACCCGCGATGAACATCAACCAGACCCTGAACATGCTGAACATCAGGATCGGCTTCAAACAGGAAATTCTGGACAAGCACGCGGACATCGAAACGACAGTGCGTGAATACATCGACGATTTCTACCCCGAAATGGGCAAATGCGCCATCACCATCGACATCTACGCCAAAACCGAAGAGGAAGGCGAGGAAGCCGTGGAAGAGGAAGAACCCGAAGCCTGACCCGGTTTTCGGAACCTCCTGACCCCACAGCCAATCAACAAACCTTTTAACACCCGCGTTCCCTGAGGGCGCGGGTTTTTCTTTGCCTGGCGTCCATGCTGGTGTAGCCTGGCGTACAGCGAACGCAGTGAGCATGGACGACAGGAAGGTCAACGGAATGAATGACAGGAGCTATTGCTGCCGTCGATGCTTGTTTCTCGCTCGACGCCAGCTTTCCACGTCATTCCGGGCTTGACCCGGAATCCAATCCTTGTCCCTTCATGGATCCCGGATCAATGCCACCTCGCAGACTCGGTGACGTCCGGGATGACGTATGTTTGGTTCTTCCGGCATCGCCTGTCACGTCATTCCGGGCTTGACCCGGAATCCAGTCCAAGCTCCACCGGGTCAAACCGTCTTTGGTTTAGTATTTATACGCCGTCACACGGTAGAACATCCTGGGCTCGGTCGCGCCCACCATGGAATGTGTGTATGTAGTGCCGCTGGATGAGCCTTGGTACGTGAAACCTCCCAAGGGATTTGAGGATCCGTAGATGTAGTAACCATCTGGTGTGAAGGGCTGGTTGTGGATGTCTTCAGTCACCGCGTCCCAAGTGATCACGGCGGAGTTCCTGATCATCATTATTCGCACATTCGCCGGCGCTTTGGATGGAATGTATGACAACTTGGCGACGAAGATATCAGTGCCTCCCATTGCTTCCATGGTATGGCTGCCGAAAGTGGCTGTGCCTCTAAAAATCCCGATCACATAGGCGTTGGCCGCTTCATCCACGGCGATGCCATATCCGATATCAGAGTCTGTCCCTCCCGCTTTGACTGCCCATTGCCAGGTGCCGGAGGGGTTCAGCCTGGCGGCAAAGATATCATAGCTTCCAGTTGAAGTCAGGGTATGGCTGCCGAAAGTGGCTGTGCCTTCAAAACGCCCGGTCACATAGGCGTTGCCCGCTCCATCCACGGCGATGCCATATCCCTGGTCAACGGATGTTCCTCCCGCTTTGACTGCCCAGAGCCAGTTGCCGGAGGGGTTCAGCTTGGCGGCAAAGATATCATAGCCGCCACTTGAAGTCAGGGTATGGCTGCCGAAATGGGCTGTGTTTTTAAAATATCCGGTCACGTAGGCGTTGCCCGCCCCATCCACGGCGATGCCATCTCCCACATCATGTTCTACAGCTCCCGCTTCCACAGCCCAGAGCCAGTTGCCGGAGGTGCCCAGCTTGGCAACAAAGATATCGGAGTAGAATCCTTCTGTTGCTGATAGGGTATAGCTGCCGAAAGTGGCTGTGTTATTAAAATATCCGGTCACGTAGGCGTTGCCCGCCCCATCCACCGCAATGTCGCGTCCATCGTCATAATAATCCCCTCCCGCTTTGACTGCCCAGAGCCAGTTGCCGGAGGTGCCCAGCTTGGTGACAAAGACATCATTGGCGTATTCATCTGTTGTTGTCAGGGTCTGGCTGCCGAAAGTGGCTGTGCCTTCAAAACACCCGGTCACGTAGGCATTGCCCGCTCCATCCACGGCGATGCCATGTCCTTCATCATTGCCTGCCCCTCCCGCTTTGACAGCCCAAAGCCAGTTGCCGTTTGAATCCAGCTTGGCAACAAATATATCTTTGGATCCGTTTGTTGTCAGGGTATGGCTGCCGAAAGTGGCTGTGCCTGAAAAATAGCCAGTCACGTAGACATAGCCCGCTCCATCCACCGCGATGCCAAGTCCCTCATCATCGCCTGTCCCTCCCGCACTGACACTCCAGATTCTGTTGCCATTTGGGTCATATTTTTTGACAAAGATATTTGGGCTTGGGCCATACAAAGTAGTAATCTGCCCCGTCACATACTGGTTGCCCTGGCTGTCGGTGGCTATGGACTGGCCTCGATCAGTGAGCATCAATCCTTCTCTGGTAGCCCACCGCCATTGGGGCGACTGCGCCATTAAAACCGCTGCTCCGCAGAGCAGCACCAAACAAACTATCCAACTTTTCACCGACTTCATTTTTACCTCCATAAGGCTGAATTAAGCTAAAACACATTTACGCGGCATTGTAAAATGTGTCAAGATAAATATTCGCCTCCCCGATGAATCAAGTTCTGATGCTGGTGTAGCCTGGCGTACAGCGAACATAGTGAGCATGGACGACAGGCTCCAGGCCACGTCATCCCGGACGTCACCGAGCTTGCGAGGTGACATTGATCCGGGATCCATAACAGGAATAGGACTGGATTCCGGGTCAAGCCCGGAATGACGTGGGTGTGGGACTGGGTGGTGGTTTTATAGGCTATTCCGCCCGGTCTGGATTCCGGGTCGGGCGCGGAATGACGTGGTGAAGGGCGGCAGGCTGGCGTAGAGCGAGGAACGAGCATCGACGACAGCAGTAAAAACAATCCCAGCCGTCCATGCTCGCAAGCTCGCTGGACGCCAGGCTCCCCCCCCCAAGCCTCGCAGGGCGTTCCTAAAAATAGAGGTCCCGTTTCCCCTGCTTCATCTCCTCGAGCTTGGCGGTAACGGCGGTGCGCATGTTTTCGTCCTCGATCCTGGCCGTCTCACCGGCTATCAGTTCCAGACCTGCCTTGAGGGTGCGTTCGGAAGAGAAATCGTAGAGGTATTCGGCGAAGGTGAGCAGGGCGTTGGGAGTGCAGAAACGCTTGACGAAACCGGGGACGGCGAATTCCATGAAGTGCTCCCCGGTGCGCCCAGCGCGGTAGCAACTGGTGCAGAACGACGGGATGTAGCCGCCTTTGGCGAGTTCATAGATAACGTCGTCCAGGCTGCGGGTGTCGCCCAGCACGAACTGGCTTTTCTTTTTGGATTCCTCGTCATGGG
>Ga0209719_1002011_pt1 | contig 22658 bp, 15 predicted proteins | sample AD_JPNAS2_MetaG_FD_184421 | JGI IMG/M metagenome (GOLD analysis project Ga0209719, IMG submission 184421) | Active sludge microbial communities of municipal wastewater-treating anaerobic digesters from Japan - AD_JPNAS2_MetaG (SPAdes) (version 2) | ecosystem: Engineered > Bioreactor > Anaerobic...
TACCTCCAGCAGGGCTTCGTCAGCCTCGGATTTCTCGGGGGCGCGGCGATCGACAAGTACGGCGGAGTCAACGTCACTTCAATCGGAGATTATTTCAAGCCGTCCCACCGGTTCACCGGGTCGGGCGGAAACGCCGATATCGGCACCATGGCAAGAAGAGTCGCCTACATCATTCTTCAGGAGAAACGCCGTTTCCTGGAGAGAAATGAATACACGACCACACCCGGCTGGTGGTGTTGGGATTTCAAGAAGAACGAGTGGAAGCCCAAGAAAGAGGTCTGGAAGGGAACTCCTTACGCTGATTCCGGACCGGTCGCGGTCGTGACGAATATGGGCGTTTACAATTTCGATGACAAGGGCGAGATTTATCTCCATACCTTCCATCCCGGCGTAACCGTCCAGCAGGTAAAGGATAACTGCGGTTTTGACCTGAACGTATCGAGGGTCAAGGGGGAAACCCCCTGTCCCACTTACAAAGAGCTGTTCGTGCTCAGGGAATTCGTCGATCCGGAGCTGATATTCCTGCCCCAGAAAGTGGAATACCCTGCAAAACTGAAATCTTTGATCGGGTAGTCAGAATCTGATATGGCTGGAGGGCGTTTCGGCGCCCTCCAGCCGATTCCATTGATTAGAAAACAATCCGCGCTTCTCCCGATGCGCGGTTTTGATAGAAGCATCTAAATCAAGGAGCAAAGAATATGAACTTGGATCTTACCGAAGAACAAAAAATTATACAGGATACGGCCAGGAATTTCGCCAAATCAGAGCTGGAGCCGATAGCCGGCAAGCTTGACCAGGAGGGGGACCGCGAGACTTTTCTTAAGAACCTGAAGAAGCTCGGCGAACTCGGGCTCATGGGGATCAACGTAAAATCGGAGTACGGCGGCTCTGAAGCCGGCGTCGTGGCTTTCAGTCTCGCCATTACCGAAATAGCCCGGGCCTGCGCCTCGACCGCAGTCACCATGTCCGTCAACAACATGGTTGCAGAGGTCGTCCAGTCGGTCGGTTCGGAGGAACAGAGGAGAAAGTACTGTCCGAAGATCTGCTCAGGCGAATATTACGCCGGGGGATTCGCCCTGACCGAGACCTCGGCCGGATCGGACCCCGCCGGGATGAGGACTTCCGCCGTCCTGGACGGGAATGATTACGTTCTCAACGGCGCCAAGATGTTCATCACGAGCGCCGAATACGCCGGCGTATTCGTCGTTTGGGCCGTTACCGACAAAGCCGCCAAGAAGGGAAAAGGGATCAGCACGTTTTTGGTCGAGAACGGCACGAAGGGCCTCAAGGTGGGAAGGGCCGAACACAAGATGGGCCAGCACGCCTCGGCCACGAATGAGCTGCTTTTTGAGGATTGCCGGGTGCCGAAAAGCGCCGTCATGGGCAAATTGAACGACGGTTTCCGCGTCGCGGCCGGAGAACTCGCCGGCGGCCGGATAGGCATCGGCTCCCTCGCCCTCGGCGTCGGACTCGCCGCGATCGAGTTTGCGACGAAGTACGCCAAGGACCGCATCCAGTTCGATCAGCCGATCACGAATTTCCAGGCCATTCAGTGGATGATCGCCGAGTCCTACACCGAACTGGAAGCGGCGAGGCTGCTCCTCATGAACGCGGCGTACAAAAAAGAGCAGGGCAAGTATTTTGCGCGCGAGGCATCGATGGCCAAGTATTATGCAACCGAAGCCGCCGAACGCGCCTGCCATTGCGCCGTACAGATCCTGGGCGGGTACGGTTATACCGCGGAGTTCCCGGTGGACCGGTATTACCGCGATGTACGGATCACGTCAATTTATGAAGGGACAAATCAGATCCAGAGACTGATCATCGCGCGGGACATCCTGAGCAGCCTGGCATAAGGAAAAAGTAGAATTCAAAAGGCATCGGGAATAAGTTCCTGATGCCTTTTTTTTTCATACGTTCGGGTAAACATAATTCCGGGGTTAATCAAACAGGCCGGTTTTCTCGAATTCCTCTATTTCCTTTTCGGAAAATCCCAGTCCGGCCATGACTTCTTTCGTGTGGGCGCCGCCGGCCGCAGAAACCCCGATGCCCCGGTACTCAGGAGGCGTTTCCGAGAACTTGATCGGATTTGCTATCTGGCGGACCTGCTTTCCCGCCCCGGCGGGCACGTCGACAACCATACCCCTTTCCAGAATGAGCGGATCGCTGAAAACCTCCGAGAGGGTCATAACCGGCTCGACGCATGCGTCCGTCCGGGAAAAGATGTCAAGCCATTCATTCTTTGTCCTGGACCGGATTATCTCCCGGACTTCTTTTTTCACTTCGGCGATGTTTTTCGGGGAAACGCCGCCCGAAATGAATTCGGGTTTTCCGATAGTGTTGAAGAAATTTGTGAAAAACTGCGGCTCCAGCCCGCCGAAGCTGATGTGGCCGCCGTCGCTTGTTTCGTAGAAGTCGTAAAGGGAGCCGCCGTTGAGCAGAGTTTTCTCCCGTTCGGGATTGCGCCCGTCCACGAGAAAGCCCGCGCCGTACATTGCGTTCAGCGCGACGACGCCGTCCGTCATCGATATATCTATCGCCTGCCCCTTCCCGGTCCGGTTCCTGTAAACGATCGCGGCCAGGATGCCTATCACGGCGTTGTTGGATCCCGAGGCGACGTCGGCGATCTGGATTCCCATCAGGCTCGGACCCGTCTCTTTCTTCCCCGAATAGGACATAACTCCGGACCGGGACATGTAATTCATGTCATGTCCCGCCCTGTCCCGCATGGGCCCGGTCTGGCCGTAGCCGGTTATCGAGCAGTATATCACCGCCGGGTTGACCGCCTTCAGGCTGTCGTAGTCAAGTTTCAGTTTCGCCATTACTCCCGGGCGGAACTGCTCGACGACAACGTCGTATTCGGAGATCAGCCGGTGAATTATCTTCAGGGACCTCGGATCCTTCAGGTTAAGCGTGAGGAGTCGCTTATTCCTCCCGAGCTGCGCGGAAGCGGCGGAAAATCTGGAGCCGGGCAGGTATGGGGGGAAAAAATCCACCAGGTCCGGCCGCGATCTGGAAGCTATTCTGAGCACATCCGCGCCCATGTCTGCGAGATACATGGTCGCGTACGGGCCAGGAAGCAGCGTTGTAAAATCCAGCACCTTAACACCTTCGAGTGCTCCCGGCATATGGCCTCCTATGACGTTTTCAGTTTCTGGTTTCCAGATAAAGAACCAACCCGATCAGTTATCTCACGCTAAAGATAACTTGTGATTTGAGACCTGAGACTTGGAACTTATTTACCCGTAAATTTGGCGGGTCTTTTTTCCAGAAACGCCTTTACACCTTCAAAATAATCGGAAGTAAGCGAAGCCTCCGCCATTCCCATCCGCTCGAGCTCGAGCTGGCGTTCGAGCATTCCCATGAAGCCCCGGTTCATATTCTCCTTCGCGATAGCAAAGGCCCGGGTAGGCCCCTTGGCGAGTTTGAGCGCCAGTTCGTCCACCGTGCGCTCGAGATCGGAATCCTCAACGACTTTGTTCACAAAACCCCACTCCAGAGCCTGTTTCGCGTCAAAGAAGGGATCGAGCAGCATCATTTCCATCGCCTTGCCGAATCCTACAAGCTGGGGGATGAAGACAGTCCAACCGCCGTCCCCGACCAGGCCGATCGAGGTGTAGCCGGTGCGGAATTTCGCCGAAGCGGCGCAGACCCGCAGGTCGCATGCCGCGGCGAGGCTGATCCCCGCGCCGCCCGCCGCGCCGTTGATCTGCGCGATAACGGGCTTCGCCATGCGGCGGATAGATATGATCATCAGATTTACTTTTTTGATTATCTGCCGGAAAGGCTCGGCCCGGTCGCCGTCAAAATATTTTGTGAAGTATGAAATATCGCCGCCCGCGCAGAAAGCCTTGCCCCTGCCGGTGATGACCACGGCCCTGATTGCATCGTTCTTTTCGCATTCCTCAACCGCCGCTTCTATCTCCCCGGAAAAATCAAGATCGACGGAATTGAACGTCTTCGGTTTATTGAACGTGATTTTTGCCACTCCATCCCTGACCGTAAAAATAATATCCTTGAATTCCATAGTTGCCCCCCGGATTAGGTGTCGCTCTCCTCTGCATAACAAATCTCCCCGATAATTTCAATTCATCTTCTCGGGCGAGAAACAAACTATTCTGCCTTCAAGCGCAGGCTGAAGCCTGCGGCTACACCAGCCTGCCGACTCGATTGTAATCTCCTTCCGTGTCCGGCGCCTGATGCCTGATGCCTTTCATGTGCATCTCCTGCCGCCGAGAGATTCTTCCAGGTCTTTCATCGCCCTCAGTTTTTCGACCGTCAGTACCAGCGCGGATAACGCCTCTTGCGCGTCCTTACTCGTGTTGTTGAGGCCGAAGCTGATCCGCACTGTGCCGAGGGCAATCCTTTGCTCAAGGCCCGTCGCCGAGATGACGTGCGAGATGCTCACCGACTGCGAGTGGCAGGCTGCGCCCGCCGAGATGGCTATGCCCTGTTTGTCGAGTTCGCGCACGACCGCATCGCCCGCCGTATCCTCGATGGAAATGCTGAGGAGATGGGGAAGCCGGTGCTCGGGATGCCCGTTGACATGGACGCCGCCGATGGCGCCGAGGACTTCCGACTGGAAGGCATCGCGGATTGCCCGCAGATTTTTCCGCCTTTCTTCCAGGACGCGCGAGGAAATTTCGCATGCCTTGCCGAATCCAACGATCCCCGCGACGTTTTCCGTGCCGTTGCGGATATCCCTTTCCTGGTGCCCGCCGTGAAATAGCGGCCTGATGGTAGTCCCTTCCCGGATATAGAGGGCCCCGACGCCCTTGGGCCCGTTCAGCTTATGGGCGGATACGGACAGCAGATTGACCCCTAGGTCGTCAACGCCGCAGGGGATTTTGCCGAGTGCCTGGACGGCGTCAGAATGAACGACAACACCCCTCTCTGCAGCGGCCCGAGCGATCTCGGCTACAGGCTGGATCGTGCCGATCTCGTTGTTGGCGAGCATTATGCTGGCAAGGATGGTGTCTTTGCGGAACGCCTTCGCCGCAGCATCGGGGTCGACCCGGCCGAAGCGGTCCACGGGGAGATAAGTAACGCTGAAGCCTTTTTCCTCAAGGTGCCGGCAGGTGTACAGCACGGCCGCGTGCTCGATCCCGGAAGTCACGATGTGCTTCCCCCGGCCGCGCATCGCTTCGGCAAGGCCCAGCAGGGCGATGTTGTCGGCCTCCGTTCCGCCGCTGGTAAAAATTATTTCGTTCGGACGCGCCCCCAGCGCCGACGCCACTTTTATCCGCGCTGATTCAATCCCTTCCCGGGCCTCTCTCCCGAAGCCGTGGATGCTCGATGGGTTGCCGAACCTGGAGGACAGGAACGGCAGCATGGATTCGATCACGTCCGGGTGGAGCGGAGTCGTGGCGCTGTGATCGAGGTATATTTTTTTCTGGGTCAAAAGGGTCACCCGCCTTTGCTTCCGCGATTGGATTTACCAAATACGGATACCACAGGCGGCGGCAATGTCAAGCCCATCAGGCCATCGGTCTCTAGCGTCCGTTGCGTCCGTTGCGTCAAGCGTCTGTCTGGTCCATCGGGTAATAGAGTTCAGTACTTATTCAATTTCAGGAGGCACCGAAATACTCGATAATTTCTTCGACACCCGAAAGATTCAGGAGAACGCAATAGACGCTAACCGCCCAGTATCTCCCGTGCTATTATGAGCCGCTGTATCTCCGAAGTTCCGCCGCCGATGGCCTGCAGCTTCGCATCGCGCATCATTCTTTCCACGGGAAACTCCTTCATATAGCCGTAGCCGCCCATTATCTGGACTGCTTCCGTCGTCGTCCTCATGGCGACTTCGGATGTGTAAAGCTTTGCATAGGCCGCAACCAGGTTCATTTTCCGGTGCATGCCCCTGTCCGCCATCAGGGCCCCCTTGTATGTAATGAGCCTCGAGAGCTCGATCTCCATCGCCATGTCCGCAAGTTTGGCCTGGATCAGCTGAAAAGAGGCGATCGGCTTTCCGAACTGTACCCTTTCCCTTGCGTATTTCAGCGCACACTCATACGCGCCGCGAGACAACCCCAGCGACATCGCCCCGAGGCATACCCGCTCAGTGTTGAGCCCGCTCATAAGCACAAGGGCGCCCCTGTTCTCCTTTCCCAGGAGGTTCGCCGCCGGCACCCGGCAGTCTTCGAAGACAAGCTCTCCGGTGGGAGAGCCGCGCCACCCCATCTTCTCGAATTTCTTTCCCCGCTGGAATCCGGGAAAATCCTTTTCGACAATGAAGGCCGAGACCCCGTGCGGCCCCTTGTCGGGATCCGTCTTGGCGTATATGACGAACACGTCCCCGACCGGACCGTTGGAGATGAAAATTTTTGAGCCGTTAAGGACGTATTCGCCGTCCCGGCGCTCCGCCCTGAGGCGCATGGACATCACATCCGAACCGGCGAAGGGCTCCGTCATCGCAAGTCCTCCGATTTTTTCGCCGCTGCACAGGGGCGGCAGGTAGGCCCGCAGCTGATCCTCCGACCCGTTGCGGCGGATGTTGTCTATGCACAGCAGGGCATGCGTTCCCCATACGGCGGAGGTCGACAGACAAACGGCCGCGAGCTCCTCGGTCACGATACACATTTCAGTGTACCCCGCACCGGCGCCCCCAAGTTCGGCGGGGACCGTGATGCCGAGGAGCCCCATGGCCGCAAGTTTCCGGAAGGTCTCGCTCGGAAAGCGCTCTTCGCGGTCGATTTCCGCGGCGAGCGGCGCCACCTCCTTTTCAGCGAAATTCCTGATTGTATCCTGGAGCAGTTTCTGCTCCTCTGTGAATTCTGGAAACATTATTTTCCGTTCTCCTTAGAGTATTGGTCCATTGAGTCCATCGGGTCCACAGGTCGGTTGCGTCCAGGATACAGTGCGTCTGCCGGCCTGTTGAGAATTCGCACAGACGCGGCAGACGCCATGAACTCAATAGACACAAACAGACTCGACGAACCGGCTCAGAACGTTTTCTTTTTTATAAATCCCCTCTCACGCGCGCCTTTTTCCAGTTCTTCGCGGAATTTCGGATGGGCAATTTTGATCATCTCCAGCGCCCGTTCCGGCTCCGTACGGCCATACAGATCGGCTATTCCGTATTCCGTAACTACATATCCGGTGTAATGGCGCGGTACGGTGACTCTCGCACCCTTGGAAATGTAAGGCACTATCCTGGAAACCGTGTCATTCATTGTGGTGGAAGGCAGAAGGTTTATTGCGCGCCCCCCGTTTGACCAGAATGCTCCGATAACGAAATCGAGCTGTCCGCCCGTTCCCGTTCTCATAAGGTTCCCGATCGACTCGGAACAGACCTGTCCTGTGAGGTCGATCTCGATGGAGCCGTTAATCGCCACCACGTTATCCTCCTGCGCGATGACGCCGATATTGTTGGCGTAGGATGTCGGCCGGTATTCCACCATGGGGTTGTTGGCCAGAAAATCGTAAAGCTCCTTGTCGCCCATCGTGAAGGCGAGCAGGATCTTCCCGGGGTTGACCTTTTTGTATTTGCACGTGACAACGCCCTTTTCGACCAGCCGGTGCGTACCCGCCGGCGCCATCTCCGTGTGAATCCCCAGGTCCTTCAGCCCGGAATCCTCCAGCAGTTTGCTGATCATCGCCGGAACAGCACCGATTCCGACCTGGATGCAGTCCCTGTCCCGCAGCAGGCTTACAACATTCTCCGCCATTTTTATTTCCACTTCCGATGCAGGGGGCGTCGGTACAGCCGGTATCGGGTTGGGATTCTCCACAAAGGCCGAAAATCTGGAAACATGAAAATTCGTCTGTCCGTACGTCCTCGGCATGTTGGGGTTTACCTCGGCGATAATGTACTCGCTCTGGTCCATAATTGCTTCCGTATAAAAAGTATCAAGGCCGAGATTGACGTAACCGTGATCATCGGGCGGAGTCACCTGCGTTACGATTCCCGTTCTTCTGATGTAAACGCGCTTCCGGTGGGAGTATTTCCGGCCTGCGTCCGAGCTCTGGTAAGGCACGAAATTGGAATACTCGGATTTTGCTATCTCCTGCATGTGGGGCGTGCTGTAAAAACCGGATACAAAGGTAAACGTGTCCCGGTACTCGGGTTTCAGGATCTTGTACGGTCTCAGCGTGAGACAGTTGATGTACTCCACGTCCTTCAGCTCGCTTTTTCTGTCCGCGATCGCGTCTATGATCAGCATGGAGGGCTGCCCCAGCATGAGAGGCGTCCAGAAACAGTCACCCGACTTTACCAACTTGGCAGCATCCTGTGCAGACATCAGCCTGCTTTTATAAATGTCCTTCCAGCTCATAATCTCCCCCTTTTGGTTGGTTTGGAAAAGTTGATCAAACGATCCTGAAAAGCCGGGTACACCACCCCCCTTCCCATTACGAAAAATATCTGAAGGAATCAGGACCCCGGCTTGTCAGCTACAAGCCGGAATCCCGAAACCCCGTTCTTCAGTTACACCGGTTCGAAGTAGCGGATATCCAGAATATGTCCTTTCCGCTCGTCGCTCCACACCGCCTTTACTTTCATGCCGTTCTTTATGGTCCGCTTCACCTCGTCGAAATTCTTCAGGTCTATCCCGCCGACAAGGTGCAGTAAATCCACGTCGGTGCCGTCCAGCCTGATCAGCGCCCCGATGAAGGGGGGATCCACGGGCTGGCCGAAATACCGGTAATTCGTATAGCTCCAGGCCGTGAGTTTTCCTTCCTGCGAAACCTCCACCCACTTATCCGTATCCACGAAGCACTTCGGGCAGAAGCTGCGGGCGGGCACCAGCACCTTTCCGCATTTCGGGCATTTTGTTCCGTATATCTTCTTTTCCTGCATTCCCTCGAAGAACCTGGTCCAGGTTGCCCCGTAGGCAAGCTCGTATGGGAGCCGGAGTTCCGTTTTAATCGTTTTGTATTCCTTTGTCATTTTCTGATGCCTCCTTATTTCTCGGATCCGAGGATGATGATCCCGTTGAACTGGTCTACGCCGCCCATCGCATGGGCCAGGGCCAGCTTCGCCCCGGGAACCTGGTGATCCCCGGCTTTTCCCATAACCTGCAGGGCCGCTTCCGCCGTACGGATGAGCCCTGTCGCACCGATGGGGTTCGTGCAGAGAGTCCCACCGGAAGGATCGCAGGGAAGCTCGCCCTTGCGTCCGAAGGTCCCTTTCAGGACAAGGTCCGGCGCCTGGCCGAAGTCGCAGAAGCCGAAGCACTCGTAAAAGAGCATCTCCTGGTAAGTGAAGGGATTGTATACCTCGGCCACATCAAGTTCCTTGCGGGGATTGCGTATCCCTGCCTGTTTATAGGCCTGCTTTGCGGCCTGTATTGCGGCCTGCCAAACGGCCTTATCGCTGTCGCCGAAATAGTATTCTTCCCCGCTGTACCCGACGCCTTTGACCCAGGCAGCCTTTTTGCCCAGCTTACGTATCATCTTGTCGGATGCGAAAATCACGGCGCATGCCCCGTCCGAATTCGGACAGACGTCGAGGAGCCGCACGGGATAAGTGATTATCCGGGCGTTTTTCACGTCGTCCATGGTGACCCGGATTTTTATATGGGCATAGGGATTGTCGAACGCGCTGTTGTGATGTGTGACGGATATGTACGCCGCGGCGTCCCTGAGCTTGTCTTCGGGGATACCGTAGCGGTCTGTCCACATCTGGGACTGCATCGAGAACACGCCCGGCGCGCCGGCGATAAAGAACCGCTGGTAAAAGGGCTCCGCCACCGTGGTCATCGTCGCCTGGCTGTCGCCCTCGTTCATCTTTTCATGTCCGACGGCGAGCACCAGGTCCGCCATTCCCGAGGCCACCCAGTAATAGGCGGTATGTGCAATGGATACCCCCGTCGAACCGCATGTTTCCGTCTTCAGGATCTGTTTCCCCGAGGCCTGCATGGCGTCCGCGAAATAGAAGTGCGTGAGCGCTATTCCTTCCATCATGGAAGGCATCGTTCCTGAAACCACGCCGTCAATATCCCCGGGGTCTATGCCCGTTTCGGCAAAAACGGTCATGACCGCTTCGCGGACGAGCTCCGGGTAGCACACGTCCATTCTTTTGCCGTGTTTTGTCTGACCCGTACCTATTATTCCCACTGGTCTTGCCATTACAGTCACCTCCTAACGGCCCAGGACGGCCACGGCGTGGCACTGTCCCGCAAATCCATGCGTACCGTGAGCCAGGGCGGTCTTCACCCGCTTCTCCACCTGGCGCTCACCGGCCTCGCCTCTCATTTGAAGAACGGCTTCCACAGCCCGCTGCAGGCCCCTGGACACATAAGGATTATTAGCCAGAACCCCGCCCGACGGATTTATGGGCAGAGCCCCGTTTTTTTCTGTTTTTCCGCTGTCGATCATTTTTCCTCCCCCTCCGGGAGAGCAGAGACCCAGGTCCTCCATCCAGAGCAGTTCCTGAAACGCATACGGCTCCGAGATCTCGGCCAGGTCGATCTGTTTCCCGGGATCGGTGATCCGGGCCATTTTATACGCCCGGTTCGCTGCATTCCGGAGCTGTCCGTTCAACAGGTCCCTGTCGCCCAAGATGTAGGAATCTAGAGAACTGCCGAAACCTTTTATCCACACCGGTTTCTTCGTGATCTTCTTTGCCTTTTCCTCCGACGCGAGCAGCATCGCCACTATCCCTTCGGACTTGGGGGCCACCTGGAGTTCGGTCAGCGGATCGGCTACCAGCTCAGATTTCAGCACGTCCTCGACGGAATATCTGCCCTTCCTGTGGGCATAAGGATTCCCGAGCGCATTGCCGAGATTCTTGACCGCGACCTTCGCGCACTGCTCCGCTGTAATCCTGGATTTTTTCATATAGAGTTTCATCTGCAGCGCCGCGGCCAGAGTCTCGTTCAGCCCGACTCCCCTCTGATAAAAAGGATCCGCATACATCAGCGTACACGATTCATTTGAAGGATTTTCCGAACCCTTGCACAGGGCGATCACGAGCGCAGTGTCGTAATGGCCGCTCATTATTCTCATCGCTCCATAAAAGAGGGCGAAAAGTGATTCACCGTCCTGGCGCGAGCCGTTCTTCAGGAACGCGCCGGTCGTCTCCCAGTAATACGCGTTGGCGCACGATATGCCTCCGTGGAAGATATCCGAAGATGCGCTGATGAACGTACCTATGTCATCTTTTTTCAATCCGGTCTTGTCCAGGAGCTCCCTGGTCACCTGGTAGGCCTGATCGTAGTAGTTGTCCTTGGACTCGCATCCGGCGTTCTGCGCAACGCCGACGATCGCTACCTTGTTTGCCATAATCATTCCTTTCTGTTGACTTATGCCTTTTTCCTGCCGACGAGAATCTTCGTCACGTAAACTATGGCCGCCTCACCTTTCTGTTTTTTTATCGTGTTCTCGGCTTCGATAACGCCTCTTTGGGCGTCCTTTTCCGTCATGGAGATGATTTTCATCTCGCAATGGATCGTATCGCCGATCTTTACGGGCGCCGTGAATCGCACGGATTCCATCCCGTAAAAGGCGATAAAGCTCTTTGGAAGCACCACGTAAGGTCCCAGACGGAAAAGGAGCGCGCTCCCGACTACCAAGCCGAGCATGCCGTGCGCTATCCTCTCCTTGAAAGGCGTTTTGGCCGCGTATTCCTTATCCGTGTGCAGCGGATGCCAATCTCCGGTGAAAGCCGAAAACATGACAATATCCGCCTCCGTAATAGTCCTCCCCGGAGACACGAAGGTTTCACCTGTCTTATAATCTTCGAAATAAGTCTTTTCCATCTCTTCCTCACATTTTAAGGATTTCCCGCGCTATAATCAGGCGCCGCATTTCCGACGTACCCGCACCGATCGTGCCGAGTTTTGCGTCCCGCCAGAAGCGCTGCACGGGATATTCAAGACAGTACCCGTACCCGCCATGGATCTGGACCGCCTCCTCGCAGACCTTGACCGAGATTTCGGCGCACAGCAGTATCGCGGACGCGGAGATGAGGTGCACTTCCGTCCCCTTCCCGCCCCTCTTCACGTTGTCCGCCAGAATCGCGGCCTTGTAGCACATGAGCCGGGCCGCTTCGATCTGCGCGTACATGTCCGCGATCTTCTGCTGAATGAGCTGGAACGCGGCGATCGGTTTTCCGAACTGGACCCTCTCCTTGGCGTACTTGACGGATTCCTCGAAAGCTGCTTCGGCAATGCCGAGGGCGTAGGTGCCGAAGAAGGCCCTTTCCACGTCGAGGCCGCCCATCATTACTGCAATTCCCTTGTTTTCCTGGCCGATGATGTTTTCCGCCGGAATGCGGCAGTTGTCCAGGACAAGCTCGCCCGTTGCAGAACCCCGGTTGCCGACCTTGTTCAGTTTTCTGGAAACGGAAAACCCGGGGAACTTTGTATCGAGAATAAAGGCGGTGATCCCCTTCGGTCCTGCGCTCTTTTCCGTTTTGGCGTAGAGAACGACCGTATTTGCGACAGGACCGTTAGTGATGAACATCTTGGATCCATTTACCACATAAAAGTCGCCCTCCCTCTTCGCCGATGTCTGGATGCCGACGGCATCCGATCCGGCATTCGGCTCGGTCAGGCCGAGAGCCCCGATGTGCCTGCCGCTGCAGAGAGGTGGAAGATATTTTCTCTTCTGCACCTCGTTCGCGTGGCTGTTGAGATTATTGCAGCAGAGATTGGCGTGCGCGCCCCAGGAAAGTGCGACGGCCGCGGAGACGCGGGCCAGCTCTTCACAGGCCAGAGAGGCGGAAAGGATATCCGCCCCCGCGCCGCCGTATTCCGGGTCGACGGTAATCCCCATGATCCCCAGCTCGGCAAGCTTTTGCCACAGTCCGTCCGGCCACTTGTCCTCGCGATCGATTTCCTCGGCTATCGGCTTGATTTCCTTGGCGGCGAAATTCGCCACCGAATCCCTCAACATCCTCTGTTCTTCAGTGAGGTTGAAATCCATATCTGCTCCTGTTTTTATGATTTGGCTAAAGGCACAAGGCTAAAGGCTTAAGGCGAAAGGCCGGGAACCGAAACGGATCTGATACGATATATCTTCTTCGCCCTTCGCCCTCCGCCATTTGCCGTCAGTCTTTCGCCCTGTCGATATATGAAGCAATGAGAATGCCATAATTGGTTTGCCTCAATTCGTAAACATTTCGATTTAGTAACGGCAGTCACCCCTCATACTGATGTTCATATCCGGTCAGATGACCATATTTCGACATCATTCTTGACATAAGAGGCGGTTGATGTATATTGCCGGCGGGAGCGATTGCCATGGCGGAAAATATCCGTTTCGATTCCTATATCGAATCTCTGCCCCGGGAAGACCGTGAAATTCTTCTGAGGTTTGCAGCTTTCCGGAATACGTTCTCCGTCGACTGGTTCTCCCATATCGGAGGAATTCTCCCCTCGCAGATTTTTTCCCTGATGTCCGGGCTCATCAGGAACCGCTGGTTAATCCCCGATCAGAAGAGAAAAGGATATTACTCCTGGACGGAGGAATTTCCGCGCGATTCCCTGATTGAAAGGATGCCTCCGGATAAAAGGTCTCTGTACCTGCGCGACGCCATCGACATCCTCAGGAGATATGTCCCGGAAGGCGACTTGCAGCCGCATGATGTAGCCGGTTTGTGCCTTCGCGCGGGCATTCGCGAATCCGATCTCCAGGTCATACTCCATGCCGCGGTAAAGGACGAGGAAAACCACCGGATAGGCTCCGCGATTCTTTTTTATGACGCCATTCTCAATTATCTGGAGGAGAAATCGCCGGATGGTGAGATGCTGACGGGGGAATTAGCCGGCATATTTATCGCCGCGGTCGAAAGCCGCGCGTCCCTGTCGCTGCTGTATCCCGATCTGAAGAGAATCAAGCCGAGGCTCGACCGCGCCCTGGAAGCGGCGGTCCGGGAGAACAACGCGACTGCGCAGGGATCGCTGGAGCTCCTGATGGGCCAGCACCACTGGATGTTTTTCCAATACGACCATGCGGCCGCTCACTTCCAGCGGGGCTGGGACGTGATCCGCGGGATAGACGAGCCCAAGCTTAAAAAGCGGGCCCTCCAGATGAGAGGCCTGTCCTGCTGGATCTCGGGTGAGCTGGCCCGCGCCGTGCAGCTGTACGAGGATTCACTCGAAGAACTGGACCAGATCGGGCCGGACACTTTTTCCCTCGTGACCGGCCTTCACCTCGCCCTCTGCTACACCCAGGTCGGAATGCCGCAACGCGGGTTGGGGCTTTCCGAAACAATTTATTCTCTGGCGAAGAAGAATGAAAACCGGCCCCTCATGGCCTTTGCCCTCGCCAATACGGGGCTGATCCTGTTTGAGCTCCGCCAGCCGAATTGCCGCGCCTACTTTGAAATGGCTCTCGACATGGCGCGAAAGGAATCGATCCCCATGGCGGAAGTGCTGGCGGGTATCGGGATGGCCAACCTTGAGTGCATGGAGGGGAATTACTCACAAGCCGCCGAGCACTTCAAATCGCTTTACAGAATCAGAAAATCAAGCTGGTATTATACCCTCAACAGTTCTCATGTCTTCGAGCCTGGTTTCATTCTTCACCGCACCGGATCCTCGCCCATCGAACTTAATCCTGTCATCAACTACCTGCGGGAAATGAAACCCGAGCAGCTCAACCCTCTCATGCACGCCATCATCCGCCGCCTTCAGCTCGCACATCTTGAATCGGACAAGGCCCCCTGGGAAAAGATTTCGGAGCTTCTGGACCTGGAGAAATCCCTGGAGAGGATCGGCGCCGTTCTGGAGCTTTCGAAAGTCCGCATCGACATCGCCAGGTACTATCTGGAGCAGAATAAATGGCCTCAGGCCGAAACTTATGGAAGAAAGGCGTGGCAGTTCTACAGATTGAATGCGCGGGAGGCATTCCCGGAGGATCTGAAAAACCTGATTCGAAGCGAGGACCTCTCATTCGAAGACCGGCTTTACGATATCATCGTGGAAATGGGAGACGCGCTGACGATGGAAAGCGAGGTGGAGTACCTCACCCACCTGATTTCTTCCATTTCCAGGCTTACAGGTGCGGAGAGAGCGGGCCTGTTCGTTCAGGCCGGAGATGAAAAAACCCTCCGGATGACAGCTTCGCGGAACCTCACGGCGGAGCAGGTATCCGATCCTTCCTTCGAAAGCACGATGAGGATCATCATGGCCGCTTCCGGCTCCACGGATAACAAGGTTTTTCAGCACGAAAAATATAATGAGAAGACGGGCGAGGTCCGCCACGTTATCATCAACCCGCTTGTGATCAGCCGCCGGTCTATCGGCGTTCTGTACCAGGACAGCAGGTTCTTCTCCTTTGAAATGAACCCGGCGCGGGTCCGGCTTATTTCCGCCCTTGCCTCCCAGATAGCAGTATCGATCGACCGCGCCAGGGCTTTCGACGAGCTCTCCCGGCTGAAGGAATCGGCGGCGGAAGACGACAGGTACTATCCCGGCGAGGTCGGGGAAGAATTCAGGCCTCTGGGAGGCATCATCGGCACAAGCGAGGCCATTATCCGCATCCAGCAGATCATATCCAGGGTAGCTCCCACGATCTCGACGATCCTCGTCCTGGGAGAAACCGGAACGGGCAAGGAACTGGTGGCAAGGGCCGTTCACCGCGAAAGCAACCGCCGCGACGGTCCGTTCATCCGCGTAAATTGCGCGGCTCTTCCGGACACGCTGATTGACAGTGAGCTCTTCGGATACGAAAAGGGCGCATTCACGGGGGCGATCCGGACCAAACCCGGCCGATTCGAGCTTGCTCACAACGGGACTATTTTTCTGGATGAGGTATCGGAACTCCCGCCGGGAACGCAGAGCCGGCTCCTGCGGGTCCTCCAGGAAAAGGAATTTCAGCGCGTGGGGGGCACGAGGACGCTTCGGTCCGACTTTCGCCTGATCGCCGCCAGCAACAAGCGGCTGGAGCAGGAGGTCGAGGACGGCCGGTTCCGCGCGGACCTTTTTTTCCGCCTTAACGTTTTTCCCATCCGTGTGCCCTCGCTGCGGGAGCGGAAAGAGGATATTCCGCTTCTTGCATCGCATTTTCTCCGTCTTTTTTCTCATCAGTACGGCCGGAGTTTCCAGGGGATCCCGCAGTCCGAGATGGAGAGGCTCCTGTCCTATTCCTGGCCGGGTAACGTCCGCGAGCTGGCCAACGTAATCGAGCGGGCGGTCGTCATGGGCGGGCCGCGGATTGTCTTTTCGGATTTTCCTCCCGCCCTTGCTGTCCGGCCGCAAGCGGAAGAAGACCTGCTTCCGCTGCGCGATACCGAAAGGGAGCAGATCCTGAAAGCCCTTCATCATTCCCGGGGCAAAATCGGCGGCAAAGAAGGCGCCGCCTCCCTGCTCGGGCTGAAGAGAACCACGCTGATCCACCGAATGAAGCGGCTCGGGATTTCAGTTACGAAACAGGCGAACGGGAAATAAAAGGCATTGGGCGTTGGGTATTGGGCGGCGGAAATCGGGGAATTTTAAGTTCCCGGTCCACGGTTCTCAGTTTTCGCGTCTGAAGCCTGGCGCTGTTTAAAATCCCCAGATGCGGGCGTGTATTTCTTAGAACGGAGCAGAGGGTAATCTGTAGCTTACTTCTCGTAAGCGCACGCGGGCGGGAGAGGGTTCCGGACGAAGCATTAACAGGTCTTTTCGTGGCCGCTCTTCTCGCAGCGGAGCGGCCGTAACGCACCTTGAGTCCGACTACATGCCGCGGCTTTCTCCCCATGCTTTGATTCCGGACGAATGTGCGTTACAGCGAAGCGAGAGCTAGAGCGGGAACCGGAAACTGTGAACTTTCATTCAAAAATTATCCTGGCGTCGACGGCAACGCACTTTTCAGCCGAGGCCATGACGGGATTGATATCCATTTCCCTGATCCCCGGCAGGACCGTTGCCATGAAGGAAAGGCGCTGCAGAATATCAATCAGCACTTCTATATCGACCGGCCTTTCCCCCCGGGCGCCCTGGAGAAGAGGATACATCCGGAGCGACTTCAGCATCCGTTCGGCCTCACCTCGGCCGATCGGAACGATCTCGCGGCTTACATCACGGAATACTTCGGTGTAAATGCCTCCGAGGCCGCAGGCGATCACATGTCCGAACTGGGGGTCCAGCTTGAGTCCCATCAGGATCTCCTTCCCTTCCGCCTGCTCCTGTACGAGCCAGGAATCGATCCGCGCCCGAGAATCTTTCCGGCGGACGCTTTTCTCGACATCGCGCAGGGCTTTTTCAAGATCACGGCGATTCCGGATTCCGGGAACTACTCCGCCCCACTCGCTCTTATGCAGGAAAGCAGGACCGGCCAGCTTAAGGACCAGCGGATAGCCGATCTCTTTTCCCGCCGCAACGGCCTCCACGGCCGATGAGACCAGTCTGGATTCCGGCACCGGGATTCCAAAGCAGGCGAGGAGTTCCAGGGCCTTCTCCCCGGCCATCACCCCCTCCGGACCCGCGAGCGACCGTACCTTTTCCGCATCGTAAGGAAAAGCCTTCGGTTCGTGCGCTCTCCGCTCCCTGTTCCGGGTCGCCCGTAGGGCGATGCCGAGGCCCTGAACCGCCTGGTCTATCGAATCGAAATTGCCGACGCGCTCAATTCTTTCGTACTTCTCCCGGAATAACTCGTTGTCCATATATGTCCAGATCGCAACCGGCTTCGAGCTTCCTGATTGCCGGCGCGCCTCCTCAACTGCCTGCAACAGATTCAGGTCCTCGTGCAGCGCCGAAACCGATACCGGGAAGATGCACATAACGCCGTCCACTTCATCGGCGACCAGGAGTTCTCTCAGCGTTTCTCTGAAAACGCGCATGTAGTCGCCCCCGATCATCCCGATTGGCCAGATATCTATCGGGTTTCCGACATGTATCCAGTCCGGCATGCCCTGTTTCAGCTTTTCGGGAAGGCCTTTGGGCAGGCCGGAAAGTTCGAGTCCGTAGTCCTCCGCGGCGTCCGCGCACATGATCCCCCCCGCGCCGGTCACCGTTAATACGCACATCCGGGGTCCCTTCATTTCCTCCAGGCAAAGCAGAGCGTGAATGGAGTCCCTGAGCTCCAGGAGTGTTTTCACCCGTATGATTCCGGCGCGCCGGAACGCCGCATTGAAAACGTCATCCTCGCCGACCAGGGAGCCGGAATGCGAAAGCGCCGCCCTGGCGCCCGCCCTGCTCCTGCCCGTCTTGATGGCGAGAACCGGCTTTTTCAGCGTTATGGCCGCGGCCGCCCTCAGGAATTCCCTGCCGCGCTTCATTCCCTCCATATGAATACAGATGATCCGGGTTTCCGGATCATCATTGAAGTAATTGAGCGCGTCGACAAAATCCACGTCGCTGGTGTTTCCGGTGTCAATGGCCTTCCCCCAATCTCCGTATGCAATCTCCCTTGCCGCCACCTGGATGAATCCCGTCTGGGCGATAAGTGAGACGGGCGGAAATTTTCCCGGGAAGGGCCTGTCCACAAAAGCCGTGGTAAAATGCTTGTAATGGTTGATGACGCCCATGGTATTGGGACCCACGATCCTCATCCCCGTAGAGTGCGCGAGCTCCACGATCTGCCTCTGGAGCTCCGCCCCGATGCTGTCCGCATCCGAAAAGCCCTGGGTGATCACCACGGCTCTCCGGATGCCTTTATCCGCGCATTGGCGCAGCATCGGCAAAACCCGGTCCCGCCCTACCGATATGACGGCGAGATCAGCCGTTTCGGGCGCTTCGCTCACGGAAGGGAACGCCTTTATTCCGCAGATAGCGTCTGCATTCGGATTAATAGGATATATCCTGCCCTTGTACCCGTAACGCAGCATCATTTCGATATTATTCAATGCGCCGGGACCTGTTTTCCTCGGGGCGCCGATCACGACCACTGATTCAGGTTCGAAAAACAGTCTCATAAATTCCTCCGGATGTTGACTCTGAAATCTCCCGCAGGGGCTCGGGATGGTGTTCCTGTCGAGGCTAATTCTTTTTTCTCTTTTTGTAAATACCCGATTAAGTATTATTTACTTATTTGTGCTTTTCAAGCACGCCGCCGCGTGATATTAGTCACGATGGAAAAGGTAAAAGGTGAAAAGTAAAGTGAAGAAGGGTCGAAGGATCAAGGGTTCAGGCGGCCTTATAATGTAAGTTGCACCCTGACCTCTCGGCCCCTCGCTGAGCTTTTCACTTTTTATTTTTTACTTTTCACTTTTAACTGATCACCGGGAGGTAACGAGATATGATGTCAGGCGAGGAATATCTGGAATCGCTGCGGGCGATGAAACCATCCGTCTACATTTACGGCAAGAGGGACCCGGAGTACTATTCACACCCGGCCATCGCACCGGCGGTGAACGCCGTGCGCGAGACATACGAGGTCGCCGCCGACCCTGCGCTCGATCCCGAGCTTCATGCCCTGGCCGTCGCCGAGAGCGATCTCACGGGAGGAAAAATAAACAGGTTCAACAAGATCGTCCAGTCGAAAGAAGACCTGGCGATGAGGATGAAGCTGCAGCGCGCGATGATGCGCCGAACGGGCGGATGCTTCGGGGGGCGCTGCGTCGCGGGCGCAGTCATCAACGCCCTCTGGTCGGTGACGTTCGATGTCGACGCGGAAAAGGGGACCTCCTATCACGCCCGCTTCCGCGCGTTCATGAAGATGGTCCAGGAAAAGGACCTGACCGTGTCGGGAAATATCACTGACGCAAAGGGCGACCGCTCCCTGCCCCCGCACCAGCAGCCCGATCCGGATCTGTTCGTAAGAATAGAGGAGATCAGGCCGGACGGAATAGTCGTGAACGGCGCCAAGCTTCAGCAGTCCGGCGCGCCGATAGCCCACGAGCGGCTGATCGTGCCCACGACTGCGCTCGGCCCCAAGGACGAGGCGTACGCGGTTGCTTTTGCCGTCCCCGGCGACACTCCCGGCGTTATCCACGTCAATGATACGGCTTGCGCCAACGCAAAGTTTTCCGTGATGGACGCGGAAGATATCGGAAATGCCGAATTCGGCATGCACCAGAGCGCGCACATAATTTTCGACCATGTTTTCATCCCTAATGAGCGCGTGTTCCTGTGCGGGGAATGGAAGGCTGCGAGAGACCTGGTCCACCGCTTTTCAGACCTCCAGCGGCTTGCCTCGGCGTCGTGCCGCTGCGGGTACATAGATCTATGCATGGGGGCGGCTATGGCGATGGCGGATTATAACGGCGTCGCAGGAAAGGCGCACATCCAGGAGAAGCTGGTCGATATGAGCGTGGATGCGGAAACCCTGTACGGCATGGTCGCGGGATCGGCCTATCTGTCCTCCCCTACGCCTTCCGGCATGTATCTGCCGGAGACCCTGACGGTGAACGCCGCCAAGCTATACATGAACGAAGCCATTCTGAAAACAGGCCAGAGGCTGGCGGAAATAGGAGGCGGGATCCTGGTAACAAGGCCCTCCGAACGCGATCTCGCCGTCCCGAAGATCGGCGAGCTGCTGAAAAAATACCACCAGGGACGGGCGGGCACGGATACCATGGACAGGATAAAAATGGCGCGACTGGCGGAGTCGCTGTCCGGCCTGTCGGGCCCCACGACCATCCTTTCCGTTATAGCGGCCGGTCCGCCGGCGACACAGCGCCTTAATTTCAGGCTTCTGACCGACTTCGGCCGCAACCGCAAGGCCGCAGAGCGATTGGCGGGGATCGCCTCGCGCAAATGATCCAAGTGTGTAAGCGCACAGGAAAGGGCCGGATTTATCCGGCCCTTTTTAATTCCTCACTGCGTTGATTGAAACTGTAAATACCGGAATCTTCAAGTTCTCAGATTGTCGCCAGATAGGAATGAAGGTTCGCCTTTTTGTTGTTCAATCCCAGTTTGATCCTGACCCGGTACCTGTGGATGTCGATCGCGCTCCTTGTTACCCCCATGATCTCCGCTATCTCCTTGCTTGTCTTGCCTTCCTTTATAAGATTTGCGACCTGGATTTCCTTGGGGGTAAGAGTCAGAAAACGCGAGGACAATTTGTGTGAGAAGGGCGAAATAATATCCTTGAGATTTGATTCGAGAATGCCGATATAAGCGGAATCCCTGCCGCCCATGCTTCCCTTTTTTATTTTTTCCACATAAGGAAGCGCCAGCTCCTTGATATTGGACAGGACTTTTTCCTCCAGTTCCTTTTTGTCCTCCTCTCTCTGCTTCAGGAGAACTCTCAAAGCGGTATTCAGCTCAAGAAGGTTCTTCGATTTGATCTTCAGTTCACTCTCTCTTTTCCTCAATCCCTCTTCGGCGCGCTTGCGCTCGGTTATATCCATCATCGAGGCAACGCTCTTCCTTGTACCGGGAATCATGTCCACGGTCAGATAGATATCCCTGATTCTGCCGAGCTTGTCCACAAATCTGAATTCGTAATTTTTCGGCGCCGCGCTCTGGTCCCTCCTGCGCCTCCGGTGAAACTTCTTCATCCGCTCCACGTCATCCGGGAATACGAATTCCGTCCATTTCTTCTGCTCTTCCCACTCCTTTCTGGAATAGCCGGATATTCTCTCGAAAACCGAATTGATCAGGGATATGGACATATCCTCTTCGATGATAATAGTCGCCGAACCCGTCGTTTCAAAGATGGCCCGGTAGAGATTTTCCGATTCCTTGAGTTTCCTCTCCGCCTCTTTGCGTTCGGTAATGTCCAGGAGAGAGGCGACGCTCTTGCTCGTGCCCGGAATCATGTCTACAGTAAGAAATATGTTCCTGATTCTCCCCTTGCTGTCGATGAGGGAAAACTCGTAGTTCCTCGGCGGGATGCCCGGATTTACCCGCCTCATTCTGTGGTATCGCTTCATTTTCGGAAGATCTTCCCTGACGACGAATTCGGTCCATTTTTTCCGGCCCTCCCATTCTTCCCTGCGATAGCCGGTTACCTTCTCGAACCCGGTATTTATCAGCGATATGGTCAGATCCTCTTCCAGAATCATTGTCGCCGAACGGGTGGTCTCGAAAATTGTCCGGTACAGATTTTCCGATTCCTTCAGCCGCTCCTCCGCCCTTTTACGCTCCGTTATATCCATGGAATTGCCGAGAATGGCCCGCCTTCCTTTGTATGTGATGGAGGTGACGGTTTCGAGGACCCAGCGGATTTCCTTTTTCTTCGTTATTATCCTGAACTCGTGCGGAAACGATCTCCTGCCGAAAAGCATCTCCCGGGCATTTCGCTTCACTTCGGCCCTGTCTTTGGGGTGAACAATGCCGTCCGATTTCCTTCCGATCAGCTCCTCCGGCCTGTATCCCGCATAGGATGCGGCATTCTCATTCAAGGTCTGGAATTTTCCGTCCATCACGACATATATGCCGGCAAGTGATTTTTCCGATATCGTTTTATAAATGTGCTCACTCTCGCGCAGTGCTTCATTCAACTCTTTCTGTATCTGAATTTCTTTCTCCAGCTGCGATATTTTCTTTTTCAACTGATCGTAGCCCGGCTGCATTCTTCTTCTCCACTTTTATGAAAATCCTGCAATATATTTTCAAGCGTTCTGAAATACAATGTTCTTCATTTAATGTCCAGTCATGAAAAAAGGCCGGATTATCCGGCCTTTTTTTTCATTGTCCGAGGATTCAAGCGTCCAGGTGTTCAAGTAACCGATCAGTTCTTGAACCCGGGACTCTGGACTCGAAACTCTGTACTGTTTTTATTTGCTCTGCAGAACGCGGCCGATCGTCATGATCTCCGCTTCCTTCGTCCCTTCGTAAAGCTCCAGGATCTTGGCGTCACGGTACCACTTCTGCACCGCGTACTCGTCCATGTAGCCGTAGCCG
>Ga0209719_1002027_pt1 | contig 22555 bp, 17 predicted proteins | sample AD_JPNAS2_MetaG_FD_184421 | JGI IMG/M metagenome (GOLD analysis project Ga0209719, IMG submission 184421) | Active sludge microbial communities of municipal wastewater-treating anaerobic digesters from Japan - AD_JPNAS2_MetaG (SPAdes) (version 2) | ecosystem: Engineered > Bioreactor > Anaerobic...
GAGTGTGCATGGCAAGGCTTTGGTGGCTAAGTCGCTGGATACGGTTATTGATAGTTCCCAAAGAGACCTTGAAGTGTCGAGAGAGTGCGCGCTGGCTCATACTGGAGGACACAAGACGCTCAATTTGGCGATAATCGAGTATTTTCTTAGCAAAGTAATCCAGACTGAATGTTTGTGAAGAAAAGCTATGACCACAGCTTTTGCAGCGATAACGAGGTACATTGCCAAAACATTTGGTATGATAGAAGCCTAGCCTTAAAAACCAGCGACCTTTTGGAGCTGCCTCATGATGGAGACAGGCTGGATTTGGGCAGAAAGGAAAAGAATGCATGTTTACCTCCATACATTCTCTTTATCGCTCTCTTCCCTACTTTATGCTTCAAATTCTTATACAAGGTTCGTAGCAGTAATGAATTTCCTAGACATCCTCCCAGAATCCCGACTTCTCAGATTTAAAGAGTGCATCGATCACTCTCATGTTTGCGATCGCATCCTCCGGGGGAGTTGGAACAGCATTTCCTTCGATTATGCTTTTCGAAAAAGCATCGAACATAAGCCTATATTGGGCAGCGGGTCCAAGCCTCACAATGCGCGAACCTATAGTCGTTATAATGCGTATTTCGGCCGGGATATCATCGTACATATTAAAGGGGATAAAAATAGTTATAGCTCCGGCTGTTCCAACGATATCGACTTTTTGTACAGGGAACGACTGTGTAGCCACCGTAAAAAGCGCTTCTGCATCCCCAAAATCTAGCACTCCCGAGGAGAGCACATCTGTCCCGAATTCCACATCGCGCCGTATGAGAGAAAGGGCACGCCTTGGCTCTTTGCTCATTATGAACCTGCTCGCCGAGCAAGCATAGCAACCAATATCATAAATTGCTCCACCACCTGCCGATAGTATATTGCGGATATTGTGCGGATCTCTGTTGTTGTAAGAAAACTGGGCGTGAAAATATTGCACTTTACCGATCTCACCCGCTCGGACGACTTCTCTGGCATGCACCCATTGTGGATGGAATCGGTACATGAATGCCTCCATCACCTTTACATGCTTAGATTCTGCATAGAGTACGGCATCTTGGGCTTGGGGAGCATCCATGGCAAAAGGCTTTTCGCACAGTACATGCTTGCCAGCTTCCGCAGCCTTCTTGATCCACTCGGTATGAAGATGATTGGGCAATGGAATATAGACTGCATCGATTTCGGGATCTTCAAGTAGAGCTTCGTAGGATCCATAAGAACGAACAATTCCTAACTCGCTTGCAGCCTTGCTGGCTTTTTCTGAGTTTCGTGAAGCTATACCGAAGATCTTGGTCAGTTCTGAACCTAAGAGCTGATTATGTACCCTTAGCCTATAATGATTGGAAACTGAGAGAATTCCCCATCGAACAAAGTCCATATCGACCTCCTAAAAGAAACTTAGACAGGATTTACCTGATATTATTTAGACAGGATTTACCTGATAATTTTAACAGATTTACAGGATAATTTTGACAGGATTATCGGGATTTTGCAGGATTGACAGGATATTTCTTTTGGGTAGAGAGAAGATAATGCCTCTCTTTTTCCCAATAACCATCTTATACAGTCCATCCCATCTAATCATTTTTATTTTGTCAAAAATTCCTTTACTTAAAAGACTATCCCGTTTATCAAGTTTCATCCTGTCATCAGTCAAATTGTCTTTTTCTATGATAACTATTTCTATCTCACGGCTGTAAGTTCCTTCCTGAACCTCCAAAACAGCGCGATACTAGCCACGGCAAAAAGCGTGTAGCTTGCAAAGAGCCAGCGATAGCCCAAGATTTCTACCACTGTCCCACCCAAGGCGCTTCCTATAAAAGCCGGAAGACCCATTCCTACACCCATATAGAGCGCCATGCCGGTAGCACGATCTGAAGGCGGCGTTTTCAAATTGATGAATAGAATTGCCGCTGGCTGGAAAAGCCCATAGCAGAGCGAATGGAGAAGCTGACCCAAAACAGCGCCTAAAGGCGTCGGGAAAAGCGCATATATCAGAAGCCTCACCACAATGGCTACAGAAGATATCGCAATTGCCACCATAGGACTTCTTCCCTGAATGAGCTTCCAGGACAGTACAATGAATGGAATTTCACAGGTTGCAGACAATGCCCACATAGCACCTACAGCATGCCAATTCAGCTCCTCTGTGAGATACATCGAAAAAAATGAGCCTATTGGAGCCATAGCTAAGCGCCCCAGCGCTATAACGCCTAGCCCAATTAGGTAAGTCGCATCGAGCCACTTGAACGAAAATCTAATCTTCTCTTTGCGCGCTTGTCCTGCACCAATCTCAGGCAAAGAAGGTATGCTCAGCAAGAATAGCAATGCAAGAAAACCCAATGCTATCGCCATAGTAGCTGTCGAACTCGAATCAAAACCCGGAATAGCTTGAGCTATTAGCGCTACGACTACAAAACCAGCAGAGCCAATTGCCCTTATAACTCCATAATTCGGTGCTTTTTCTCCTTTTTCTTTGGTATATTCGATGGCCCGCAAAAGAGAAGTATCCATAATAGGTATCGGGGTCTTTATCCCAATGGAGAGCAGCGCAAGGCTAAAGAGAGTAACCAAAGGAAGCCGGAAAGGAACTAGAAGTACAAGACCAACGATTATCATTATCGCCGAAGCATATAGAAAAGGTTTGAGCTTCCCGAATCTGTCCGCAATCTGTGCTATGAACACCGGCCCCGTAATTCCCACGAGTTCGAAAAAACCGAGGAAAAAGCCTACCGCAGCAGGGCTATAGCCGAGCCTGCGCACCATGAGCTGGAGATACGGTGAGGAAATACCATACATTGCGAAGAGCATAAAGTAACCGAGTCCAAAACGCTGCGATATTTTCTGTTGTTTTGCAAGCTTGTCCATAACTACTTGAAAGAATAGGGTTAAGGGGCAGATGCGTCAACATTTGTTGCAAGAATAGCAAAGAATATGTAAAATGATTATTAATGGAAATGAATATCTTAGATCTTTTGCATACTCACTGTCCTTCCAATCAAAAGAAAAAAAATCTACTCATGATAGGTGGACTTCTCATAGGTGATCTTTTTGCCGTCATGACAAGTTTTGGCTCGGGTTTTTTCTTGGAAAACCTTATCGATATGCAAGGGATCAATTTCAAGTCATTTGTTACTTATTGGCCTTATCTTCCAGCATTTATAGTCATGTTATCGCTTCTAAATCTCTATCCTGGGATTACCCTTTCCGCACCAGAAAAGTTAAGACGTTTTACTATTGCCTCGTTCCTTGCCCATGCAGGAATTATCCTTTCCCTATATATTAGCGCTAAAAGATTTGATCAATATCAGACGGCGTTCTTGTTCTCCTGGGTCTTCAGTATTCCTCTTTTCTTTTACTGCAGAACTGTTTCAGAATCATTGCTTGTAAGGCATAAGATGTGGGGAATTCCTGCTGTCATATTTGGAGCAGGGGAGACAGGTAAGCTCGTTGTCGATCGCCTTCTCGATAATCTCAAATTGGGTTATATCCCTGTGCTTCTGCTCGATGACAATCCTCTTCTTGCGGGTGAATATCGAGGCGTTCCCATTATTACAGGTATTAACCTTGGTTCTCGTATTGCATCTTCGGGAGAAGTCCAGACCGCAATTATAGCAATGCCAGAAGTGGATCATAGGCGTTTAGGTGAAATCATCGTTCAGCAGGCGATGGAATTCCGCCGTTATGTTATTATTCCTGATATCATAGGTATTTCAAGCTTGTGGATGACGGTGCAGGATCTTGATGGAATTCTAGGCTTGCTTACCGATCAGGAGCTTCTCGAGCCCCGAAATATGGCGATTAAGCGCTTGATGGATATAGTACTAAGCATTATTGGTATGATATTGCTTTTGCCGATTTTTATCATTATCGCGATTCTTATAAAGCTCGATTCTCCTGGGCCAGTATTCTATCGCCATCATCGACTAGGTAAGGATAGCAAACCTATCGAAATACTTAAATTTCGTTCGATGTACAACAATTCTTCTCAAATGCTTGAAAGATTGCTACAGGATAGTCCAGAGGCACGGACAGAATGGCAATCTAATTTCAAGCTAAAAAACGATCCTCGAATAACGAGGATTGGCGCTTTTTTACGAAGGACAAGTTTAGATGAATTGCCACAATTATGGAATGTTCTAAAAGGCGATCTCAGTCTGATTGGTCCTCGACCTATAATTAATAATGAAGTAATAAAATATGGAGATAACTATTGGCTATTTTCCAAAGTAAAGCCTGGGCTGTCGGGCTTATGGCAGATATCTGGTCGTTCTGAGACCGACTATGAGCAAAGGATCGCGCTTGATGTATACTATATTCAAAGCTGGTCGCTTTGGCTCGATCTCTATATACTCCTCAAAACAATTATTGTAGTGCTCAAAGGTGATGGTGCATATTAGACTCTTGAACGCAAAGATATCTTTGCTCTTAATTCTTTCTCTTGTTGGAGCAAAGGTAGTGTATGCAGATAGCATACCATCGCTAAGGGCTGTCTTGCCAAAGCTGACAAGCAATGAGATACAGAGGCTTTTGGCTAATAATCTTATTATTGAGGATTACATGGAGAATAGTTCGCCCAGACTTTTGCCTTCGGGTCAAACAGCTATGACCCTGCAAGAGAGTCTACCAGATCGAAAAGAGGGAAGCAAATATCAGACCGCATATCTAATCGATGCTGTTCGGTTTTCTGATACAGATAAGCTGATATTTCTTAATAGGCTAGCACAACTGGATACTTTATCAGGAATTACTTATTATTCCGAGACTAGGGGCAAGGAGACGATATTATTCGATGATGTCTATGTGGTAGAAACTCCAGGATCGCGAATTCCTAAGCCGGTAAGGCCTTTTTCCAAGATTCCCGAGGAACTGAGTCTCTTTGTACACATAAAAGATGCAAATTTTGGATCTACATGGTTCTCCGTATCGCTTTTTGAGAAGGATAATATTGTCTTTTTCTTAATCGAAAACGTGCAACCCATGGGCATAGGGCCTATCCGCGCTTTTGATGCAAAAGATTTCCGAATCGCTTTTTCTTTCAAGGAGGTACAAGAAGGTATTCTAGTTAGCAGCGTAAGTTATTTCAATCCAAGAAAATTGGCTTCTCAATTTGTGGATATTTTCTCTGCTGCAGAAAAGAGAATTCGGGCTATCAGTAACTGGATGGCAGCACAAGCAATAGAAGCCAAAAATAATTCGGGGCATCGATGAATACTGAATTGCATGAGTCTGAGCCATCGATAGTAAGCAATTTTCTTTTTTCGACCCTTAGCACTTTCTTGACCATACTTGTTCCCCTTATTACCTATCCCTATGTAGCAAGAGTTCTTGGCCCAGAGAATCTCGGTCGCACAGGTATTGCTTCCTCATTCACAAATTATTTTATTGCAGCAGCGCAAATTGGGCTTCCAGTCTACGGTGTCAGGCTCGTAGCCCAGCGTAGATCCGACAGAAAGGCGCTTGAGACAGGTGTTTCAGAACTCGTTGAGCTTTCGATAGTCTCCTCATTTTTAGCTATCTTGGCCTTTTCTATCGCTGTGATGCTCATTCCGAAATATCGAAGCGAGTGGAGACTTTTTTTTGTATTCGGATTGACTATCATAACTTCCGCCATGAATTTAGACTGGCTTTTTCAGGGCATGGAGCGCTTTCGATATATCGGCATCCGCAATGCAATTCTCCAGGTGCTATTCGTGGTATCGCTCTTTCTCTTTATTCGCAAGACTTCGGACTATATTGTTTACGCATTTTTATTCTCCGCTGTTGGATTTGCGACAATGGCCATAAATTATGTAGCTGCGCATAAGAATATCAAGGTTAGGTTTCGAGGCCTTTCGCCTCTTAAGCATCTTAGTTCACTCCTAGTAATTACGCTTTTTTCTTTTCTAGTGACAATATATACAAACCTCGATTTTTTATTTTTGAGCTTGTTTTCAAAGACAGAGGAGGCAGGATTCTATAGCATCTCGATTAGGATTGCTAGGATTGTCATTGCCTTTACAGCAACGCTCAGTACTGTGCTCATGCCTCGCCTTTCGACACTTGTCAATGCGGCTAAAGAAGAGAGTACGAGGCTTTTGCAGAATTCTTTCTCGGCCATTGCATTATTTGTAATTCCTGCAGTTTTTGGGCTTGTAGCTATTGCCGATGATTTAATACAAATATTTGCTGGCGCTAGATTTGCACCTGCAGCATCTTCAATGCGAATAACGGCATGGATCGTACCGATAGTGGCATTCTCGAATGCGCTTCAGATGCAAATCTTGATACCACAACAGAAAGAGAAGTCTATGCTAATTTCTTTCAGCATCGGCATCGTAGTGACTGGCCTTGTGCTATGCTTTGCAGTGAAGCCTTTTGGCCAGGTAGGGGCTGCCCTAGGCATGTTGGCAGGAGAGACATCAGTCCTTGTCGCACATATATGCTTCTGCGGGAGAAAGGCGATTTCTATGGTGTTTTCACGAAAGAGACTATTCCATTATCTTTTAGGAGGAGCACTCTGTGGGCTAGTTGCCTATTTTATAAGCAAATTATCAGGGATAATGATTGTTGTAAGGCTTATATTGGCTATTGGTACAAGTGGACTTTTCTATCTTGCATTTCTTCTTGCAGTCAAGGACGATTTTGCGCTCTTCATCTTAAGAAGCGGAAATAAGAATACGAGATAGATATGGGAAAGACCTCGAACTTTGCGCAAAATATTGGGGAATCCAAATCCGGCCATATACTTAGGTCTCGAAAGATAATAATAATCTCTCCCAACGGACTCTCTGATGCAGGAGGTGTAGAGCGAGTCATGCTCTATGCATTTCGTGCTCTTTCGGAACATGGTTTTCAAGTTGGTATAATTGAACAAAAAGCCTTGGCAAAGAGCAAAATCGGTCAATTTTTCTCTATTTTCAAGAGAGGAGTGTTAGGTTTTTTAGGACAATCCTTTGGATTATCGATAATTGCCAATAGAGAGCGGAGATCTGGTGCTTTCATAATCAATAATGGATATGCTGCTTTTTTTGCCAGATCCGATATTCTGTTTTGCCATGGCTGTGTTCGGGCTGCACGCTTAACACAGCACAGAGTGTGTTTAGAACAGCACAGGTTGGATTTATCAAAGCTCCAAGAGCATTTCGATAATACTGAAATCCCCAGGCCTATTAGGCTTATCGAGAGCTTGAAGCTCTCGATATATGGACCAGATGAAATAGCAGAAATGATCGCAGGGAATCGTGCACGTATCATCGTAGCGGTATCCGAACATTCACAAAGGGATTGGCAGCGATATTATCATCTTTCATCTGGCAAATTTGAGCACCTTCCCAATACCGTAGATACAAAACATTTACAGCCTACTTCGGAATTAAACGAACAAGAATCTTCGAAACAATCTAAAAGAGTGCTACGAATTCTCTTTGTGGGGTCACTTACATACCTCAAAGGCCTCGATAGGCTAAGAACAACGGTTGAAATGGCTCGAGAAACAGGGAAGAATTGGGAGTTCATAATCGCGACACCTTCATCTTTAAATACAGAACATTTTTCTTCAAAGCCAAATGTTACTATCCACAAGGCAGTTAGCTTTGCTGAACTACCCAATCTCTATCGTTCCTGTGATCTCTTGTATTTCCCTTTGATATATGAAGGATTCGAAATGGTCACGCTGGAAGCGCTCTCTTCAGGATTGCCGGTTGTGGGCACAGATGTAGGGGCAATTTCTGTTTTTTGTGAAGCAGAGTTTCCTGGAGTGTATCGCATCGAACCCGACAATTTTGCTCAAGTCTCCGATACTTTCAAAATAGCTGCGGCTCAATGGAAGAACCCTGCCGAGAAACATCGATTGCATAATCTTATCGATGAGAATTATGGAATTTCGATATGGTCACAGAAGCTGATAGAGATTGTGGAAGCATGCTATGAGTGAACAATCTATTTCTGTCATTGTGCCTACATATAAGCGAGCTCACTTGCTTTCTCTTACCCTTCCCACATACCTACAGCCAGAGACCAGCGAGCTTATTGTGGTAGACGATTGTTCTCCAGATAAAACTCGCGAGGTGGTCGAAAGTCTTGCAGCAGACGATCCGCGAATCCGCTATATCAGAACAGATGCAAATCGCAAGCAGCCCCATGCAAAAAACCTAGGTATCTCAAATGCGCGCGGGGAATATCTATATTTTGGGGATGACGATTCAGTTCTTTTGCCTGGCTCTTTGGAACGACTTATAACAACTTTGCACGACTATGGTGCTTTGATTGTAGGCGCTTGTGCGCCCTATATAACAAGGCTATCCAAGGATAAAGACTTTTCTTCTATCTTTGAGGAGATTCTTGGAGAGATTGAGCAATCAGAACGATTGCAAAAAACCAAAATTAATAAAAGGCTCATCGATCCTGTAAGCCTCGAAGCTCGTTTTAATATAAGAACTAAGGAGCCAGTTGAAGTGCCCTTTGTGCAAGCCTCCTTTCTCGTCTCTCGCGAGTTGGCGGAAAAGATTTGCTTCGATGAGCACTACTTTGGCAATTGCTATCGTGAAGAGACCGATTTTTTAATCCGAGCGCACAACACAGGCGCAAAAATCATATACGAGCCCCGAGCTATCCAGGCCAATCTTCCACGCTCGATTGCTATTGGTGGAGCGCACGATGGTTCTAGCAATTTTTTGATTAGAAAATTGAGCTACTTTAAATCTGCACTCGGAAATAACTGGTATTTTCTTACTAAAAATAAAGAGGCCTTACAAAAGGCCTTTGGCCTTAATATTTCTCCTTTACATCGGCAAGCAGTGTTTGCAATGATTATTATGCGAGTAATTGTATCTTACCCGCTTCGCAAGGTTATAGGTCATGAGCTCTGAAAGGCATGTCATTGAAAGAAATGAACCTCATATCCTATATGTTCGAGGCGAAAGAATAGAGCAAATCAAAGGAGGCGCAGACCATGTATCGAACTCGCTTCTCTATATGCTCAGGACATATTTTCAGCATTCAGTAAACGAGCTCTATCTCTATGAATTCTGCAAGCGGCCAACAAGTCGCCAGGCAGTCCTCTTCGATGCATTACAGGGCCGGTTTTTCCCCTATGGGAGGCAAGAAGCCGCACAATTACGCAGAATTATACCAAGCTATGATTTTGTCTTTCTAGATCAGTCGGTCTATGGAAGGCTTCTTTCCGATGCCCGAGTCTCTCGGCCAGACCTCAAAACTGCGGTATTATTTCATAATGTCGAATGCGAATTCTATGCGCAGCGAGTTTGGCGCGCAGGCCGAATTCATAATGCCTTACTGATCCCAGCGATTCTAAGAGCCGAAAAAGAAGCGTTAAGAGCCGACCTTGTAATGACACTAACAAGAAAAGATAGCAAAAAGCTTCAGTGCCTCTATGGGCGTTCCGCAGATTGCATAATAATGCCTGTTGTCACAGATCGCTACAATAGAGCATTAGCAGAACAGGTGAAATCAAAAAATAAGACCGATAAATTCAATATGTTATTTGCTGGATCGGCGTTTCCACCTAATATTGAAGGTATCCGATGGTTTGTGCACAATGTATTGCCACAGGTCCCAGGAGAACTTTTCATAGTCGGTAGAAATTTCGAGAAATATCGTGCTCAGCTTGCTGCGGATCGTGTTCATGTCATTGGTACTGTGGATGAAGTGGATTCCTGGTACTATCAGTCAGACTGTGTAGTATCGCCAATTTTCTGGGGATCGGGCATCAAAGTCAAGACCGCCGAGGCTTTTATGCTCGGAAGAACCATTGTCGGAACAAAGGAGTCTTTCGTAGGATATGATCCTATTGCGGCAAACGCGATTGTAGTTGATAAAGAGGCGCAATTCGTCGAGGCACTTCAGAGATTATATTCGCAAATAATGTCCGGCTCTCCTAAAGAGAATGCACAGGCTCGCGTCTACTATATTCGAGAACTATCGCTCGAAGCACAATACGCAAGATTTTCGGCTGCTTTAGATAACTTGTTCGCCAAAGCCAATGTGCTGTCCGAAAATGAAAGGCAAGAAATAAAGCCTATGCGCAAATACGAACTCAAGGGCAAAGACAAGCATAAGCGTAAGCTATCAGAGCCTCGAAGGAGAATTATGTGATAGAGCCTCTCATAACCGTTCTCACTCCGACATGGAATCGAGCTTCGACTCTACCACGGCTCAAGGCTTCGTTAGAAGCGCAGACCTATCCCAATTTCGAATGGCTCATTGTCGATGATGGATCGACAGATGGAACTGCCGACCTTGTTAGGCAGTGGCAGCTCGATAGTGCTCTTGTCATTATTCTCATCGAGCGACAGAATGGAGGCAAGCATCGTTCTGTCAACGATGGTGTACGTGCCGCCAAGGGCAGGTGGATCTATATAGTGGACTCTGATGACAAGCTTCCCAATAGAGCACTCGAAAACATTGCAAGCCACCTACCATCCATAGAAGCGATTCCCAATGTAGCAGGCCTAAGCGGACTTAAGGCAGATTTTAGTGGACATATTATCGGTGACTGTTTTCCTACCGGGCTGGAGTTCTGTGATGCAATAAGCCTCACATATCGCTATGGAATTAGAACCGATAAAGCAGACGTGTACAAAAAGGAAATATTGCTACATTTTCCTTTTCCAGAATTCAAAGGCGAAAAATTCCTAACCGAAGCCGTGGTCTGGTATCGTATAGCGAATGCAGACTATGTATTGCTTCTAACGAATGAAGTCTTGTATGAGTGCGAATATCGGCCGGATGGTCTATCTGCACATAGCCTCGAGCTTCGCATTGCCAATCCGATAGGAACTCTGCTTTTCTACAAGGATATGCTTGGCTATGACTTGCCATATAGAGCAAAATTGAGAGAAGCATCAAACTATATACGTTTTCGCAAGCATTATAAGTGGTCTCCTAGCTTCGATCCAAAAAACTTCGAATCAGTAAAGCAAGTCTCTTTCCCTATAAAAGTACGGTTTCCTGCATTTATAGTTGGAAATATTGCTTATGTTTTTGATCGTCTTGCTCTAGCTCGCTCAAAGAATCCCCAAAACGTCTGTGATGTATCAGTAAGCAAACCATCTGATTCAGAAAAGACTATTCATGTACTACATGTTATAAATTCATTGTCGCAGGGCGGAGCAGAGCGCTTTCTTGCTTCTCTTCTTCCAAGGCTGAAAGAGCAGCATATCGAGAATACAGTTCTTGCCCTCAACCTAGAGTCAGCCGTATATGCTCCTATGCTTGAAAAGGCAGGCATTTCAATATATGGGACTCACTTACGGCACTTTGTTTCCATAGAGAACGGGAAAAAATCCAACAAGAGACTACAAGCACTTCAAATCTATTCAGTATTGAGGGTCTTAGATGTGCTGCGAGCAATTCGCTACCTACAGCCAGATATCGTCCACGCACATCTTGCTCCTTCGTTCCATTGGTGTGCACTAGCAAGCCTTTTTGCTCGAAAGCCCATCTATATAACTACCGAACATGCAAGTAAGAATCGGCGTATGTCCATTCCTTTTTTCAAATGGATCGAGAAAGCCTGTTACGTGCGATATACTTCGATTATCTGTGTGAGCTCTTCAGTAGCGCAAGCGCTCTCAAAATGGCTTAGGATTCCTCCTAGTAAGCTCCAAACCATTATTAGCGGTATCGATATAGAGCAATTTTCGAATAGTGCAACACCTGTCGCTGAAGTTGTACAGTTTCTTGCAGGGAGAATTGGGATCGCTATGACAGCGCGTTTTGTACCGATAAAGGATCACCCTATTGCGCTCGAGATTCTCGCCAAATTGCCAGAGAGCTATGCTCTCATATTGATAGGCGATGGCCCAGAGCGGCCACATATTCAAGATTTAGCAGCAAAGATGCAACTCGAACAGCGCTGCCTATTCCTTGGTTCGCGCGAGGACGTCCCGGATATTCTCGCTGCATGCCGTTTATACATACAGACTTCGCAGCAAGAGGGGCTTGGCTTGGCGGTTGCGGAGGCAATGGCAGCTGGTCTTCCAGTAGTAGTGCGGAACACTAGTGGTCTTTCCGATCTAGTAGATGGTGCTGGCCTCTTTTTCGATGCTCTGGATATAGAGAAGGCTGTTGCACAAATACTTTCCCTTGAGAGCATAGATCTGCGAGAAAAGATAGTACTAGCTGAGAAAGAAAGAGTAAAATATCTTTCGATCGAACGTACAGCGCACGAATATGGATCATATTATCGTCAAATTCTGCGCGCAAAAAAGGCAATAGAATGAAGACTCGCGATTCTCTATTTGCGACAAGCTTACGCTTCTTGCCATTTCTTTTTGCCCTTGCATTCAGCTTTAGCGGATATACCAATATCGGAATTGTTGTCATTCTTTTACTTAGCTTTTGGTACTTTATCTTGAATTGGCAAATTGTTATCCGAGATCGATGGGCCTTATGTGTGATAGGTTTTTTCCTGGCGATTGCAGCCAAAGATGGTATTATGCTTGCTTTGGGGAAAGGTAGCTTCGAAGCATTTGCTAAGTCAGGATCTCGAGTTGTTGTACTGGCAGGCTGTAGTGCAATGCTATATGCTCATTCAAGAGAGGACATCGAAAGAGCTCTCTCGGTTGGATTTTCGGTTACTTTTTTTTATTTGTTTATCATTTTTATTTTTATGCGATTCAAAATATTACCTATGATTTACAATGCAAATACATTTGGAATGGTAGGGATATGGGCGGCAATTCTTACGGGAACGAATAAATGGCAAAATAAAACAAAAAATAGTAAGCTGCAAGCTCTAGCAATTCTTATCTCGATGTTCATACTGGTCCTTCAAGATGCGTTTTTCTCAGGAAGTTTTGAAGGGTCTAGGACTGCGGTTTTTGCTATGATAGCAGCACTTTGCTTCATACTTTTATCTGAAACAAAATATGCAATCATACTTGCTAGATTGGAACTTGCAGTTGTTCTTGTTTTTATTTTTATCGGTTCGATGGTATTCATTCCTCAATTCAACGATTTATTAGCAAATCGACAATATCTTTGGCAAGCATTCTTAAGGAAAGGCCTCGAGCAACCTTTGCTTGGCTGGGGATTTACTACAGAAGCGGCTAATATCCATCTTGTGAGTTCCTATATGATAGATACACCGTTCTATGATAGCTTTGCCAAGACAGGCCTTGGCCCTCACAATAGCTTTCTAGCCATGTTTTTCGAAAATGGTGTTATCGCTCTTGCAGGATACATAACATTGCTCATTGCTCGGATTCGGGCAATACGAGTGCCTCTCACAATGTTTGATGTCTCTCTTTTAGCCTATTTTATTTTTATGTCTCTTGATGCGATGGCTCCAGGAGGACTAACAGTACTAGGATATTTCCTAGGACTATGTATCCTTGCAGTGCCAGAAAAAGCTCAAAAGAACAAGGATACTTGATGAGAGTTCTGCATATAGTTACCAGATCTGACTCGGGCGGCGCGCAATGCATGATCTCTACCCTTGCAGCTTTGCAGAGTCAATCTGGCCATATCGTTGCAGTTGCTTCTGGCTTGGAAGGAGCAGGAATCGCATGGCATTCTCTTCCGGCCTCGATAGAAAAAATACCAGTTCGGCACCTAAAGCGCAACATAGCACCTTGGGACGATCTATTAGCACTCTCCGAAATTCGTCATATCTGTATGGGCTGGAAACCCGATATCGTCCATATTCATACAAGCAAAGCTGCGGCGCTTACAAGAATAGCCATAAATCCTAATAGATATCCAATAATCTATACGATGCATGGCTACGACCAACTCAAGGTTGCTAACAAAAAGCTTCTTTTCATAGATAAAATGCTTTCTCCAAGAACATCGGCGATTGTTGCTGTCTCTCATTACGATCTTAGGCGCATGCAAACCGATGGGTATCATCCAAAGCTGATAGCTAATGGCGTAAAGGCTCCAAGCGGCCAGAAATCCGATGCTTCTGAATTGACTTTAGCACTACAGCTTCTAGAAGATTTGCGAAAAAAGGAATCGCCGACAGGGCTAATGATAGCTCGACCCTCTTCTCCCAAGCGGCCCGAACTAGTTCGAGAGTCGGCTCGCCAGCTAAAAGGCCTTTGCAGTATCGTTTGGATAGGCGGCAATGCTCGAGCTGATGATCCACCCACCTTTTATGCGCTTGGCCCGATTTCAGATGCCGGCAGACTTATTCCTTTTTGCGATTTTGTCCTCTTGCCATCTGACCACGAAGGTTTGCCGATGACCCTTCTCGAATGTTTGGCTGCAGGTAAGCCTTTTATCGCCTCTAATGTAGGAGGCATCCCCGAGCTTCTTAAGTATGCGGATTTACCAATAGCTCCAGGATTTGCTGTGGAGAATAGCGCAGAGGATTTTGCTTCAGCTATCCATAGCCTTGCGGATGACATCGAACTGCGTAAAGCAATGGGAGCGAGTGGCAAAAAACTCTGGGAGAAATGCTATACTGCTGAAATCATGGCTGCAGAATATGAGTCGCTCTATAAGCACTGTAAGCAGATCAAAAAGGAATAAAAGAATTATGAAATTGCATAAGGAGCGTTTAGAATGCTGACTCATCGTGCTATGAAAATAATACTTTCGATGCTGATTTTGCTATATATAGCGCAAGCTCCTAATGCTCCAAGCATTTATGCGCAGAGCACTGAAACACAAGAAAAACCTAAGCAAACACCTTATATTGAGGGATTCGAGTTTCATTTGAAAGATGTCCGAGAGACAGCAGTTCTTCGATATTTGGATATGCAAATAGGCCAGAAATTTGCAAGCCAATCCGACCTCGACGATTTTATTGCAGAAAAGCAGCGCCTTCTTCAGGAGAATAGAGTCTTCAACGAGGAGGCAGCAATCTGGTATGAACAGCGAAATCCATCCAATCCAGAAGCAATAACTATTATAGTGCGTGGCTATGCTACCTTGACCGCACTTGCTGTGCCAATACCTAAATACACTGAAGACGATGGTTTTTTCCTTGCATTCCGCTATAAGGATTTCAACTTTCTCGGTATGCTGGAGCCACTAGTGTTTTCCTTGGACCATTATTTCTTAGGTGGAAATACGACAATTGGTGCTGAGTTTGGATACTCGCCTCGCTTTATGAATTCTCAATGGGAGTTTTCGCTTGCGAGCTCAGTTGATATCGGCCGAAACCTCGATCCAGCCTTCAGCGATACTGCAATCAGCCTTTCGACTGAGTATCCTATATCTGAGGCACCTGAATACTGGGCAATTGTTCCTTCGCTGTCCTATACCTATACAAAGAGCAGCAAAATCCATGTAGGGATTGCTAGCTTGAGCCTAATAAGGCCGATTTTCCTTCTCTTTCCTGGAAACATAGAATTGCAGTCATCATATAAACAAGAAAATGATGCCGGTTCTTGGTCATATCTAGCTATTGCAGAAACAACGCTCTCTCTTCGTATTCCCCTATTCTCAGTAGGTCCGGCATCTATGCTCGCATTTACACCTTCTGCAGGTCTTTCTTTATCCTATGATCTGGCCAAAGGCATGGTATACGATGCAGGGCTAAGTGCATCTAGTTCAGTGGGATACAATAGCATCAAATGGAAGGGCAACTTCAGAAAAGGCAGCAGTGCTTCTTTATCTGAATCGTATATGTTCCATATTGGATCGAAACATTCTACCCGACCTCTAGACCTTGTTCTTTCCTCTCAGCTTTCAGCCTTTTACTCTTGGTTCAACCTTCTGGGAATTGATTTTCGGGCCATAGGGCGCTGGGATGCGGGGTGGAGCTTATATAACGACCTAAGCTACTTCGATGATGTGGATGCGAGCACCTACCTTCGTGGAATTCGAGGGCCAATATATGGCGATCTCGCTGCAATAGTCAATTTGCAGATACCGGTAAATTTTGCTCAGGGCAAGTTCTTCCAATGGGAAGCAATGGATGCGGAGATCTTCATTATTCCTTTCTTCGATTTAGGATATGTGCGAACGAATCCTGCCAACCCTCTATGGTCTATAGACAACCTTCTGATGGGAGGAGGACTCGATGTGGTGATATTTCCTGAACATGCGCGATCGTTCACCTATCGGCTCTCTTTGGGCTACAATATAGAACACTACCTGGAAACTAAAACTCTAGATTGGGGCGATACCGAAATATGGCTGGGGATAGGGCTCCATCTATAATTGGAGGCTCCATTGTAATGGAAAATGCCATGATTGGCAGTACTCTGAGGGCGGTCGCATATCATGCTGTACCTAAATCTTCAGAGTCCAGCTTTTCGCGCCAGCTCGATTACTTTGCAAAGCACTATATCCCACTCGATGCAGAAGGCTTTGCGCGGTTCTTAGATCAAGGCTCTTGCGAGGTATCTGGAATGCGCAGAAAGTATGGCCATTCTGCTGGAAAAGCGAAAATATCGAACAAGCAAGCCAGCATGCAATGCAAACCAGGCCTTATTATTAGCTTCGACGATGGCCTTATGGAACACTACGAAATTGCTGCGCCTCTTCTCGAAGCCCGTGGTATGCGTGGATGGTTTTTTGTTACAAGTACACTTCCTGGCTTGGCACCAAAATTTCAAGAAGGCTTTTGTGCATCACATGAAATTTCCCTGCATAAAAAAACAGCTCATCTAGGGAAGGCTCAGCATTCATTCGTTTCGAGCCACGTTGCGATGAGCTGGAATGAGATCCTCGACCTTGCGAAGCGCGGTCATGTAATTGGTTGCCATACCGCTCACCATGTTCGCATGCGTCCGACTCTCGATACCGCTATACTCTTTGACGAGATTGTAGAAGCTAAAAAAGAGCTCGAAAAGCACCTTGGCTACCCTGTCAATGCATTTGCGTGGGTAGGGGGAGAATCCGATACCTACCGTGCAGACGCCTTACAGCTACTCTGCGATGCAGGTTTTTCATGGATTTTTACGACCCAATCCTCGCTATTCAGAGTAGGTGAAGATGCGCGAGCAATCCATCGCACAGTACTTGAGCCCGATCTTCCATTTTCGCTCTTTCTTGCAAAAATAAGTGGGCTTTCCGACCTCGCGCATTGCAGGCGCAGAAGAGCGAGCCTCAACGCCATGCGGCTTTGATGAAAAATGATCGGATAAGCACGATCAAAAGGGCAATCTAGCTAAACGCGATTAAAGGAGAATGAAACCATGAAACATCGATGCAAAATGCGCGCGGCAAATTCCAATCTATTCTTTCTATATTTTATTTTCTCTATATTTTTGTTTTCGGGATCAAGGATGCTCTTTGGGAGAAATTTCCTTTTTGCGCAAACTCAATCTAGGCCCACATCGCTCCAATGGCGCATCGTGCTTAGTATAAATATCGAATACAGCCTAAGAAGCGATAATGTCCGCATCGAACCTCCTGTGAGTCAGTACCCATCAGTAGCATATTCCAATGGCATCGATATCCAACGGAATTATTTTGGCCAATTGCCCTTTGCAGTTCTGAGCATTGAAGCTGGGAGCGCCCTCGATGCACAGGGCTTCGATCCATGGTTATGCAATGCCCAGGGCCTTGGTGTCGCGGCAGAAATCGATCTGCGGCATAGCTGGGCAGGAGACTATTTCCCTGTTCATAATCTGCCTCTAAATGGCACAACACCTGATGTAGAGGGCAACATAGTTGCACGATCCGTCCTATATTGGAAATCTCCAATATTCGAGATAGGCTTTGGACGCGACCGCCTCGATTACAACGGCATACTCGAAGGCGGCTTTCTTCCATCGCGCCGGATACCATATTACGATGCACTACGAGCTCAAGGAAAACTTGGTTGCTTTGCTTTCGACTGGCTCGTGTCCACAATCCAGGCAGTGCAAGCATGGGACAAAAACGATATCTCGCCAGAGCCCGGATATGGCTTTGAGGATCAACCTGGCACGCCAACAATAATTGTCGAGGCAATGAACCGATTTTCCTGTCATCTCGGTTGGGTAACCTTAGGTGTAACAGACCATGCAATGATGTCCCGTCTCAACAACCACTTTGTGCTCACCGATTTTTTCCCCATTGGCTCGCGCCACCAGGCATCGGTTGCACAGACCAACAACTCCATGGTGTTCGATGCGAGCTGGGAGCCAATTAGTGGCCTTACTATCGCTGGTCAGCTGGGCCTAGACGATATCGATTTGAATCTAGTTGGCATCGGCGATACTGGTTCACCTACCATCTCTGCTTATATAGCAGGTGTGCGCTATAGCGGCCAGATAGGTCGAGTAAGAGCCTTACCTTTTGCAATATATATGGAGGCTGGTTCTACTCATTGGCTCTGGGGCAACTACGATGCGAGCCAAGCCTGGCCCAGCATAGGAGATGTCAATTATTTTGCTCGCTTTATATACCGGTTTCCGCGCTACTTAGGAGGATCGATCCTATTGCCGCTCACAAGTCCCTATGGCCCTGGCGTTACTTGGGCGCAGAGCCATGGTGAGCTCATTATCCCAATTGGAAGCAATAATAATAAGAATCCCCTCAGCCTCGGTGTTGGCTATCGCCTTTTGTTTTTAGATATGAATACCGATGCCAACCTTATCACGACTCAAGTCTATAACAACAGCACAACGCCTGCGGCGCCGCATTGGAAAAGCTTTTTAATAAGTCTACCTTTACGTCTGTCTGCAGGTTTGTTCTCTTTCGATATCGCACCGAGCCTTGTCCGAAGCGATAACTCGATGGCCTTCGAGCTTGACATTGCGCTCTCAGGTACCATAGCATTCGGAACTGTTCACTGATACCAGCAGGTATTCATTACCGAATACAAACAAAGCCAAATAGCCACAAGCTTCATAGCGGGTCAGTTGAATTGCTATAGACTTAATAATGGATAGTAGGAATATAGATGAAAAAACTATATTTGCCAGCAATTGCGATTCTTTTATTTCTTATCTTCTCGGGAATTTTTACGCTGTCTGCACAGCAGGCCAGCCAAAGCGCAGCAGCACAGCAGCCCAGCCAAAGCGCAGCCCAGCAGCCCAGCGAGCTTGCCGAGCAAGGCCTTCTCTTCACTCTCGCTACAGAATTGCCTTACCGCGCGGGCACCTATCGCGAAGAAATCGAAGCACGAGGACTAACACCAAATGCCTCAATATCCCTTCAGTATGAGCAACCTCATATTGGGCTTATCGCTGCCATTGATCTCACCAGCGACCAAGTCTATGGCCCTTGGCTCGCCGATAGTCCCACAGGCGCCCTCGGGAATTTCAATTTCATGATCAAGGAAGCTGGTATCCGAATTTCTGGTGGCTCATTTAGCTTAAAAGGTGGCAGACTTCGCCATTTCGATGTGGTCGATTCGCCGTACTCGCTCTTTATCAACGCGAATGGCATCGCAGCGCCGATGCTCGACTTTGTGTATAGAGATGATCGATTCTTTTACGAATCGCGATACATCTCGCTTACTCTCGATTCTGCAATGCATACACCGGCTTGGCCCGATGATACTTATACCGGCTTTCCCGATCGAGGGGCAAACTTCAAGGTCTTTGGCCTTTCTTTTGGAAGGCTTACGATAGGCTTTGAAGACTCTTCGGTTTATTCCGGCCGAGCTTTCGATTGGGAATATTTCCTAAGCCCTATGCCTCAATACTTTACCCAATATGTCAGAGGCACAGGAGGTCGGCCTTGGTATGCCAACTACGATGATAACTACAATGCAGGATTATTCGTCACGTGGAAAGAGCCAGGGGCTTATGACCTCTATGCGCAGGCTTTTGTCGACGACCTTGGGATGTTGGGACTTTTTGGATGGACGAACAATCCCTGGCAGATTGCACTCGCCCTAGGCGGAAGAATAAAAACACCTAAGGGGACTTTTGGCCTCCATCTAGCTGGCGCAACAAAATACACCTTTGAGCCTGGAGATATGCGCACTCCGACTACAGCGAATCAGATCCAAAGTTCCTACGGTTACACCTATTTCCCAGAAACTCGTTTTGAGTACGAATGGAGACCAAGCTATCCTAAAAGCTATAAGGAGATTGCTCCAGAACTGAATCTAATCGGCTACCAATACGGCGAGAACAATCTTGCCATGCGCCTCGACTGGAACGGTTCTGTTAGTAAGTTCGAATGTGAGGCCTTCTTTGAATTTAGGCTTTCTGGCTCGAATAGCCCCGCCAATCCCTGGCACGATCTTTGGGTCGATCCACAAGTTGCTTTCACCTGGCTAGATGACGCTGTGCTCGAAAAAAGATTTACTATTTCAGCTCGAGCAATTACAGGGCATAGCCCCTGGCAGTTCTTTGCAAAAGCCACTGGCAGCCTTGCCCTTGATGCGCTCGAACTACGCGACCCAATTGGCGTATCGTCAAGCCAGACTCTTGTCGACCAAAAAGTACAGATTTATTCTCCTGTTCCAGGCAACACAAAACTTCTCGGCGAACTAACCTTAGGAGTTCTATTGAGGCTTGGAATATGATTAATGAACAGCTACAGGTTTCGATATACCACGATATCGATAGACCTGCAGCTATCTGGGATAGCCTTGTACAAAGTCCATGCATCTACGCTTTTCAAACTCGACCCTGGCTTTCTACTTGGCAGAATACCATTGGGAAAGCCCATGGAGTTGCCCCTTTTATTATCGTTTTCAAAAAAGGCCAGAATACAGCTCTCTTCCCTCTTGGAAAGAAAAAGGTGCGATTTGGTGCTTTATCCAGCACAATGCTAATATGGCTCGGCTATGGCGTATCTGACTACGCTGCACCAATCTTTTCGAATGAGACTAACTTCGATATGGTAGAGCTCTTTGCCCATCTCAAAAACATTGCGAAGAAAGAACACTGCTGTGCCATATATCTTGACCGAATCCCCAAATTCTGGGCTGACGGCACACCTCTTATATTTGCAAAAGCACTACTTGCATTGCCCTTTGGCCATCGCCTCCATTATAGCGCTCACGCAATGCAGCTTTCACAAGACCCACTAATGCGTCTCAACACTAAAGAACGTGCGCACCTCCGCAGAGCCAAACGCCGTCTATCAGAAGCTGGTACTCTCTCCTTTATCATCGCTGGAGACAAATCGCTTCGAGAGCGCCTTACGCATACCATGATTGCTTTTAAGCAGGAGCGCTTTCGCCAGATAAAAGTCCACGACAACTTTGCTGATCCTGCATTTCGCAATTTCTATATCCAAGCCTCGCAAAATGATAATATCCCCGCACATATATGCGCGCTTATGCTGAATAAAAATCCCCTAGCTGTCCATTGGGGACTTAGCTGTCCGCCACGCCTATATTACCTTATGCCTGCTTTCGATACCGAAAATTATTCTTCACTTTCTACAGGCAATCTGCTCCTTGTCAAGCTTCTAGAGTATTGTGCAGAAAATGATTATCAGCTTATCGACTTTGCCAACGGCGATGAACCCTATAAAGAAAAATGGTGCGATATAGAGCTGCCTCTATATGAATTATATATCCCGGCTAACCTAGCTGGATGGTTTATTGCGCTATTTGGCAGTGCCTTAGAAAGCATTAAGCGAAGCGCTCTTGCACCCCATCTAAAACAAATGGCTCAATTCTTAAAATTATCCATGTGATACAATCATGGAATAAACTGATAGAGAAGGGATACAATGCGGTTAATATCAAGAAAGCAGAACTTTAATGCTAGATATTCTGCGCTGATTTTCTGCATCGCGCTGATCTTTAGCGCTGCTAATCGAGAGGCTTATGCACAAGAGACGGCTACATGGAATGTTATCAAAGCAAAATCAGGCTCGCAAGGCAATTTGCAAGCCAACAGCCCCATCCACGCTGCAGACCTTTTCTTTCCTGGCGATGATGAATATGACGAGGCTTTTTCAATAGCAATACGCCAAGGGCGTGTGCCCAAAACCAATGTCTTTCCTCTTTTTGGTAGTGAGCTTGGGGCTTCCTTGAACAATGATATAAAAGAGTCCGAGCTTCTTTCGGGCATTGTCTTCAGGGCAAGTACGCCGACCCTCTATTACGATTCGCCTGCAAAGCAGAATGATCTCGGCACGAGCCTTCTAGAGGATCCCAGTCTCGATATCAATACTTTTCCAGAAATCCTGCATTTTTGGCAAACCCTGCCGGATGTATTGGCGTTGGGCTTAAACCTGTATCCTTCGGCTTCAATCGCCTTCAATATCGATATTTCGTTCAATTATCGACGCGACAAAATAGTAGGTCAGAGTTCGCCATTCCAATGGGATATAGACGATTTTCGAGAAAACCTCACATCTGCTGCACAATTTCCACTAAGAACATATATAGCTTGGGTTGGTAAAGGCTATGGTGTAGCCCTGGGTAGATTTCCTTCTGGTATGGGCTGGGGAACCCTGTCCGGTTCCATATTAAATCCACGGGCTTCATCTTACGACCAAATACGATTCTATCTCGAATCCGGTTCATTTCGCTTTACAAGCATGACAGCGACAAGTTCTGCACAGCTCTCCAAAGCCGAGCAGGAAATTCAATTCCGAACCTTTTCTGATGGGAGTAGTTTCTGGGACTCGCTCAACGACCACGACTATGCGGCGCACGACATGGCCATAAAGCTCGCGAACTGGCACGAGATCGAATGGAAGCCGGCGCCATGGATAGAGCTTT
>Ga0209719_1002043_pt1 | contig 22401 bp, 18 predicted proteins | sample AD_JPNAS2_MetaG_FD_184421 | JGI IMG/M metagenome (GOLD analysis project Ga0209719, IMG submission 184421) | Active sludge microbial communities of municipal wastewater-treating anaerobic digesters from Japan - AD_JPNAS2_MetaG (SPAdes) (version 2) | ecosystem: Engineered > Bioreactor > Anaerobic...
AACATCACCAGCATTAACACCTGTCAATGATGTTTGCCAGTTTTGTGTTCCTTGATTTTGAGTACTATTACCAACTCTTAGTGGATTATCAGCTGGGTTTGAGTTGAAGACATTAGCTCCTAAAACAGATGAAAAAGGAATTATGCTTAAAAACACAAGCATCGCTCCCATTAAAAGACCTTCATATTTAATTTTTTTTATTGTATTTGTCATATTTTTTAATTATTCATTAATAAAAACTATCTTTAAGATAACTTTTATTAATAAAGAATCAGAAAGAATTAGATTATAGAGGGAAGAAGGATTTTCCTTATCTTCCCTCTTGGTTATAAAGCTATACTAAATTGGCGGTAGAGGCGATGGCCCTTCTCCTCCAATTGGCGGTAGAGGCGACGGCCCTTCTCCTCCAATTGGCGGTAGAGGCGATGGCCCTTCTCCTCCAATTGGCGGTAGAGGCGATGGTCCTTCTCCTCCAATTGGCGGCGAAGGAGATGGTCCTCCTCCAATTGGTGGTGGAAGTGATGATCCTCCTCCAGAAGATCCACTATCTCCACCTCCACTGGTGGGATCGACGAATCTAATACCTGGATTTCCAATGTTAGCTGAAACAACGAAATCGTCCCAGCAGATGTAAACATATCTTGCATCACTTCCTTTTATGGAAGATTGCAAGACATGTCTTGTCGTCGTTCCTTCCGATTTCACTCCTGTTTGATACAGAAGTGTGTCGCCACGGCTACTGTCCTTATAAAAGACATAGTCCGAAGCGATCCGGTTAACGTCCCGGAGTTTTCCTTCTGAAAGGAGATCAACTTCTGGTACTCCCAATTCCTCTTCGAGGAAGAGCTGAATAGCCACCTTATCAGCCGGCGTCAACTGAACAAGATTTTCGTTGTCCCAACTGAACTGGTGATAGTCTCTCTGGACATATGGTGTCACTGTTAAATCTTTTTCTTCTCTGACAACCCGTCCATCACTGAGAGCCTTACCCTCAACAACTAGTACGTAGTTTCCATTTTCATGGATAACTATCTCGGAAGAACCATAGCTCTCCCAAATACTGGGAGAGACCTCTACCATTCTCCCCGTCTCTAATAACCTATAAAGTATTAGAGATGGGTTGGTTGTTCCACTGAAGCTAACCCCAGTGGAATACCATTGACCCGGGTGAATCCAAGTTTCCATGTCCAAAGAGACTTCTGCTCTTGGGTGAACCTGGATCACCTTTTGAGCGGTCATACCGGAAAATTTAACCATTAAGGTCATCTCTCCCGGTTGATGAGTCATCAGAGTAACAGATGATCCATTATTGGATATAATCTGTCCTCCTCTGATCTCCCAAGTTACCTCAGGAAATCCCACAAGACAAACCTCTCCGTCGAGGATTGCCTCATAGGAGACACTTTCTCCGACCTCAATGGAATCAGGTCCATCAATAGTAAGGGACGTTATTTTTTCTTCAAACGGTGCGGGTGCACTCAGGCTAAGAAGCCAAAGAACACCAAGATTTGCAACGACAAATACCAGGGCGACGCCTACCATTATTATGACTTTGTCTTTTTCCACAATAATCTCCTGCCCTTACGGCAACCCTATATCTCCAAAAAGAGACATGGGGTTGCCGTAATCATATAGCTTTATAATTTCAAAGAACTTTCTCCAATATCATAATAAAATAGACGAGTTTTGTCAAGTAATAGTGTGCACAAAAAACAGCTGTTGAGCTGTTAATATTATTCTTTTTTTTGAATGATTGCTTGATTATCAAACCTTAAATCAATATATTTTACATTTATTCCCTCTCTTACTTGGTCGTCATTCTCTAAAACAGCTTTTAATTTCTCAACTTGCCAAGAAATATCCTGTCTTAAATCAAACAAAATAAAAAAATTAGGTGTATTAACTTTTAATTTGTCATCGAAGATAACATAGCTTGAAATATTGATTTCTTCTTTAGATAGTCCTTCTGAAATAATTATAATGTTATTAATTATTTCTTTTTTATCCAAATCAATACTTTCTTCTTCCTGCTTAATTTGAATTAAATTGGATATATCTTCATTTTCTTGTTCGTATCGAATAAAACTACCATTTTTATCAACTAAAAATCTTTCATTATTATAATCCCACAAAGCAAACGGTTTTTTTTCAACAACTTCTAAAGATATACCGTTAGGAAAATTCTTTTTGATTGATATTTTTTCTATTTCAGGCATCGCTTCTTTAATTTGATTTATTTTTCCATCAAAAGACAAAAATATACTTTCTGTAATAATATCCATTCCCATTATAGAAAATGAGGTCTTCATTTTCTCATTAGCTATTTTTTCTATTTCTTCGGTTGAGATATTATTGTTGCCACTGACTACTAAATTGTCTATTTGAAATCTAGGAGAGAAAAGTAGAAAACCCAAAGCACTAAGAATAATAATTGAAGAAAAAAGAGAGACCGAAAAAAATAGATTAGAAAAAATGCTTTTTTTCCTTCTTCTAATTATTCTTTTCTTTTGCCTCTTTTTAGTCATAGATGTCTTTTTCTTCTTCTTATTTGTTCAATAATATACGTCAACCAATATTTATTAGATAATACATAGTCCTGTGTTTTAACATATTCTTTTTCAAAACCTCCAAAACCTTTTTTAAATAAACTGAGTCCCGCCCATGGATGATTTTTTATTCCTTCAGGAACTACTCCCCAAAAATTATATAACTTACAACCCCTATCTTTAGCTTCTTTAATTGCTTCCCATTGTAATAAGTATGAGACAGGTACTTTAGGATACTTTAACGATGACGCACCTTGATGATAAAAACCAATTCCTGAACAATAAACAATAATTGCTGAGGAAACAACTTCTCCCTTGTATTTACCAGAAAATATTAAAATTTGATTATCATTTTTGAAAGCATCAACTTCTTTTTTCAAATAATCATTAGAAAAAGGTGTAAATGATTGTCTTTCAGCTGTCTCTAGATAAAGTTTCTCAAAATCATTTAACATTTCATCACTCGTCCCCTTAGTTATTTCAATATCTTTATTTTTCTCTGCTTGCTTAATTAAGTATCTTGTTGTTTTTCTCATCCCCTTCAATATATCTTCTTCGCCTAAAGATATATCTAGTTCCCATGTCAATTCTGGATGCATATGAATTGGCGCATTTCTAAATCCTAGATCTTTGAAAATATTACTATCACTTACTTCAAGTATAGGACTAAAACGGATAAAATTAACATTTTCTGCTTTTGCTAAATCTTTTAATTTTTCTAAGATATTTTTAATTATTTCTTTTTTGTCTCCTAACGCGATTAGTGGCCCATGAGGGACAAAAAGAAAAGAGCCCCTTCTCGCTTTAATTTTTAATACTTGCGCAATTGCTACTAATTGTTCATTTTCAAATATACCGAATCTCCAAACCTTGTCTCCCATTGATTGATTAAAAATTCCCCAGTTCCATGACTGACAAAACGTTTTTTGAGCACACTCAGAGGCAAAATCTTCCCATCTTTTTTTATCATCAATTTCTCTAATAATCATTCTATCATTGTTTTAATAAAGGTATCTCTATTTTTCATAAAAGAATTAATATATGCTATAGCCTCCATCTGCTCAGCAATACCATTGCTTAATTCCATTGCACAAAGATCAGAAAAATAATTAACTGGATAATTCTTTAAATAATCAAGCTCTGTATGATTATCTAATTTGTGACTATCATATCTTAATTTTCTTTTCTCAGTATCAACAAAAGAAAAGTCCTTTTTGACGGCTGATATATGATTACATCTTATTTTAAACTTTGATATTATCTCTACTTCTTTATTATATCTCTCTGTTTCAAGTATTCTTGAATTTTCTAAATGAGACATATCAAGACATATTCCTCCATATTTTCTAACCTCTTCTTCCTCAAGAGGAAAATTGTGGGTATTTTCAATAGAAATTAATTCTCTGTACTCTCTAAGCCACTTTTCACTTATTGGAAATTCTTTCGAAGAATGAGTATTAAATATCTGTGTATCATATTTCTTTGCAAAAAAATCAAGCTCTTCTATATCCATATCACTTCTTAGATGAACTATTGGAATTTTTTTAATAGGTGATTCCTCGATTAATTGGTAAAGACTTTTTCTGTCTGGTTTTTCTATCATCGTTAGAAAAACAGCTATTTTTTCTATTCTTAAGTATTCTATTTCTCTAAACTTATCTCTCCAGTTTTCTCCAGTTGTAATTGTAGGATATATGTTCATAGACCAAAACCTGTAATTTCAGAAGCTCTTCTTGCCATTAACATTTTAGCTTCGTTAAAAGCATCATTTATACAATCCTTCAATGACTGCTCCTGTTTTTCTTTATCTAATTCTGGGTTTATTGATATGCTAATAATTTCTGACTTGCCATTAATAACAACGCGCACCCCATTTTTTTCTTTTTCAATTATTTCTTTGCCTAAAGCATTTTCTAGGTCTTTTAATTTTTTTAAGTCCTTTAATTTATCAAACATATTTTATTTTATTTATCTTATTATTTATCTATTTTGCCTTATATCTTCTAAACAGTCAAATACCTTTTTGGCATCCTCTTTTGATATATTTATATGTGTTGGTAGTAATATTATCTTTTTTGATATTTCTTCCGCCTTCGGACAACTTCCTATCACATAGCATACCTTATCTAATTCAGTTGACACGGGAACAACTGGAGAACCACTCCAACCATCATTTATATATATATTATGTTTTTTCAACTCATTGATAATTTTTGTTGGATTGTCAACTAATAATGGATATTTCAAATATATATTATTTTCATCAATATCTCCTTTCAAAAATAAATGATTATAATATTGAGCAATTTCTCTTCTATGATTATTATATTCTTCCAGTTTTTTTAATTGATTGATGGCTAAGTATGCTAATGAACTTGGCATTTTTTTAGGAAAATATTCGGGCAAAATACCACTTCCCTCTTTTTTAGTAACCGCTTTTGATAAGATATTTAAGTTTAGAAAAATTGCTAATAATCCCCTACCAATTTTCATACTATAAAGAGGTAAAATAATTTTATTAAATAATATTGGATGAAGTAATTGTTGTGTTGTCCAGAAAACACCGGGGGCTTTTATTTCTTTTTGGAAATTAGAAACTCCATCAATCAAGGATTCATTATTTACCGTCACCATTCCTCCATAGACAGAAGAAATTACTTTGTCTCTACCAAAACTAAAAAAAGAGGCATCTCCAAAAGACCCACAAAACTCACCTTTATACATTGCCCCAAGGCAGTGAGCACAATCTTCAATTAAATATATTCCTTTTTTGAGGCAAATATCTTTGATTCTATCAATTTCTGCTGGACAGCCAAAAGTATGCTGAATCATTATTGCTCTTGTTTTTGAGGTTATTTTTTTCTCTACATCCTCAACTGATATATTTAAGTCATCATTAATGTCAGCAAAAACAGGAGTTGCGCCAACATATTTAATTGGATTAACGGCGGCATTACAAGTAAATGCCTGCATAATTACCTCATCACCAGCACCAATTTTCATTGCTTTCAAAATAGCTATTAATGAACTTCGGCCACTATTAAAAGCAAAAGCATTTCTAAATCCAAAATAATTCCTAAATAATCTTTCTAATTTTCTAACTCCATCTTTTTTAGTAGTAAAAATTAACTTGAGAGCCAAAGATACATCATCTTTTTGAGTATTGGGAGATAAAGATATAGAAATTACTTTACTCATATTTTTTAATTAATTTATTTGGCACTCTACTTTCTAAAAGAATAACGCTGTCATTTTTACTATAAAGCTTAATTTGATTATAAATCTTTTCTGCATCATCAGTAAATATTATATTTTTCATTCCGCAATAACTTGCCCCTCTTAGTATTTCCTTTTTATAATCATTAGTTGTAATAACTGCTAAATCACAAACTTCTCCAATTTTTCTTCCTATTTCATAGTGAGTCGTCTTAGCATCTTTCCCTAACTCTATTAAACAAGGCATTACTATTATTTTACTTCCCTTCCATTTCTTTAAGTAATTTAGGTGAGAAATTATTCCATTAAAATTAGAAGAATAAGTTGCATCAATTATATCAAACTCCCCATTTTTTTTAATATTCAAACCGCCCTCTATTTTTAATATTCTATCTTGAATTTCCTCAATAGTCATTCCCAGTTTTTTAGCAACTGCTATCGCGGCTAAAAGATTAGGAATATTAAAAGATCCTTTTATTTTATGCTTTATTTCATCACAACCCTTAGGAGAACAAAGCTTAAAAGAATCATCTTTTACTTCTTCTACCCATAAATCATCTCCACAATATTTGATATTAGCTATTTCTGAATTAAAGTTTTCTTTAATATAATTATTACTCCAATTCAAAACCGCTAAACCCTCTGGTGGCAAAGCATCAATTAATTCAAACTTTGCTTTAATAATATTTTTTTGAGAACCAAAAGTTGCTAAATGTTGATTATTTATACCAGTAAGCACTCCTATTTTTGGCATTGCTATTTTGGTAAGTAATTTTATCCCCCCTCTATTATATGCCCCCATTTCACATATAAATATTTCATGGTCCTCATTTATTTCATTTAGTATGCACCTTGATATTCCTATTTCTGAGTTTTCATTTTTTGTTGTCGCAATAACCTTAAAATCATTTTCTAATATAGTTCTAAGATACTCTTTAGTTGAACTTTTGCCATAACTTCCAGTAATTCCAATAACTAAAAGATTGTTTAATGTTTTTCTTTTTTTAATTGCTTTTCTAATAATTTTATTTCTTAGAAAAACAGTAATTGGTTGGAAAAGAAGAATTATTAAAGAAACAATTACTGGTGTTAAAATATCAAAAATTAAAATTAATAAAAATGCTGAAAAAGGATCAATGTTTATTAAAAATAAAATGAAAAAAGTAAAAACAGAAAAAATTAAAAGAGATAAAAATATTGTTTTTGATGTCTTTTGAGGTAGAATAATTTTCTTTCTAATTATATCTAATGACTCAATTAGATATATTAAAAGTAAAAGATAAAATAAATTAAATTCTAATAATGTTAGAACTAAAATAATAATTTTAATTAAAGAATTAATTAGTAATTTTTTACCTTTTGATGTGCTAAAGTGCGCTAAAAATCTTCCAATATGATAATTCTTTAATTGCCATAGGTATTCCCAAAATAATAGATTTTTTATCTCCCTAATAATAAATAGGAAAATGAATATATGAATAATTTCCATTATTTATTTAGATGATTAATTATTATTTCTGAAAGCTCCTCAAAGTTGGTCTTATGTGGATTGTGTCCACAACCTTTAATAATTTTCAGTTCAGAGTTAGCTATTTTTGTATTCAAGAAATAAGCATCTTCTATCGGAGTAACTTTATCTTTTTCTCCCCAAATTATTAAGCATGGATTTTTAATTTCACTTGCTATCGAAGATAGGTCTTCTTCGACAACTTTTTTGAAAACGTCTTTCATTATTGGATTAGCAGAATAATAATCATATGTCCCTGAAATAAAATATGCTGCTTTTTCAAAAAACTTGTATGCAAAGGAATTTTTTGAAATAATTTTTCCTCCAACCGTAGATAAAAATCTTGATATTCTTTGTCTTATGCTTAGTCGTTCCTTCCTAATTATCGCGGCATCACAAAAAATTATCTTTCCATGGATATTTCGCATCTTCATAATAATTGCCCCGCCAAAAGAGTGCCCCAAAACAGAAGCATCTTTAATTCCAACTTCTTCAATAAACTTATCTACAAAATTAGAATAATCACCAACATCCCAAGCATTTTCTGGAGGACTTGTCTTCCCAAAGCCGGGCAAGTCGGGAATAATTAACTGAAAACCATTAGGAGCAAGTGCTTCAATAATTCTCATCCATGAAAAAGAACCCGCTCCCCAACCATGAAGAATTAAAAGGCGCTTCCCTTCTCCGGCAATTTTGTAAAAAACATCAATTCCATTGATATTAACTTTTTTCTCCTTTAATTCGTAAATTGTCATTAATTATCTTTTAATTTCTTTAAAATTAAGATATTTGTGAAGCACTTCTGGTATCGCTATACTTCCGTCTTTTCTTTGATTGTTTTCTAATAAAGGAATTAGTATTCTTGGAGTAGCAAGTCCAGTATTATTTAATGAGTGTGCAAATTTAATTTCCCCATTTTTATCTTTATATCTAATTCCCAATCTTCTTGTTTGAAATTCAAAAAAATATGATGAAGAGTGCGTCTCTCTATATCTTTCTTGAGAAGGCACCCAACATTCAATATCGTATTTCTTAACCTGACCAAGACCTAAATCACCAGTACAATTAACCACGATATGATAAGGAATATTTAATCCTTGTAATATCTCTTCAGCATTTCTTGTAATTTCTTCGTGCAACCTTACTGATTCTTCTTTATCGTTGATACACAAAACAACTTGCTCAATTTTCATAAACTCATGAACCCTTAAGATTCCCTGTGTGTCTTTTCCATAACTTCCAATTTCAGTTCTAAAACAAGGTGAAAATCCCATATACTTAATTGGCAAATCTTCTTCTTTTAATATCTCATCACTATGATAACCCATTAAAGAGACTTCTGAGGTTCCCGCTAAATACATTCCATCTGTTGTTTCATATACTTCATCTTTTGCTTGAGGCAAGTATCCGGTCCCTTTCATTATTTTCTCATTAACAAGAGATGGGGCCTGCATAGGAATAAAACCATTTTTAATTAAAATATCTGCCGCATAATTCATTACTGCCATTGACAATTGAAATGCTTCCCTTTTTAAGAAGTATCCTCTAAATCCAGCAACCTTTGTTCCTCTTTCAAAGTCAACTAAATCTAAATCCTTAGCTAATTGAACATGGTCCTTAATAGGAAAATTAAAATTTGGTATTTCTCCCCATCTTTTAATTTCTTTGTTGTCCTCATCAGAATCACCAACTGGAACTGACTCATCAGGAACATTAGGAACTAATAGCATTAATTCCTCAAATTCTTCTTTTATTTTTTTGTATTCATCTTCTTCATTATCTGAATTTCTATCAAGCTCCCGCATTTGACCAATGAGCATATCTCTTTGTTCTTCTGTTTCTGCTTCTTTAATCCTTTGATTGGCTTGATTCTTCATTGCATTCTTTTCTTCAATTAGTTGAAGTAACTCTCTTCTTCTTGAATCAAGATCAAGCAAATAATCAACATCAAAATCAATCTTCTTGTTTCGACAAGCTTCTTTAACTTTTTCTTTATTTTCTCTTATGTATTTTATATCTAACATATTTTTATATTATCAATTTAATCTTATAAAAGCAAATTATATTTTTCTATATCTAGTGGCCCTCCCTTGACCTATCTTTTCAACTAATTTTAATTTCAAAAGCCGGCTGATTGCTTGTTTTATTGTAACTTTCGGGGTTTTATTGTCCAATAAGGAATAAATATCCCCCACACTCAATTCTTTATCATCAAAAAGACCATATATTAACGATTGCTTCTTAGAAAGCAACTGTTCTGGGTTTTCTAGTTTTATTAAACTTTCAGCTCTTTTGACCTGCTCTAATAATATAGAAACAAAGTATTTAAGCCAAGGAGTAATATCTTCCTTTTTTGTCTTGTGTTTCTTTTGAGTTACTCTTAGGGAAAGATAATATTCTGTTTTTGTTTGCTCTATAATCTCATCAAGAGAAATATAAGGAACATAGGCATAACCACTCTTAAGTAGTAAAAAATTAGTAATAGCTCGACTCATTCTGCCATTTCCATCAGAAAAAGGATGAATAGCTAAAAATTCAAAAATAAAATTAGCAATTACTAAAATAGGATGCATTTCTTTAGAAGATAATTGCTCATTTGTCCAATCAATAATTTCTTTCATTTCAATTGCAACTAAATGAGGAGGAGTTGGATTAAAAAGAATAACCTGCTCTCCTTTTTCATTAATCATAGCAACTGCATTATTAGTTTTCTTGTATTTTCCTTTATGATCACTATCTTTTTTAGAAAAATGTAAAAGCATCTCATGAAATTGCAGTATCCACCCCTCAGTTAATTTCATTGTCTCGTAACTATCAAAAATCCGACCCAATAAATTTGCGTATCCAGCAACCTCTTCTTCATCTCTATTTTCTGGTAATTTAGATTTTAATCCACGTAAAAATCGAGCTATCTGTTGATCGCTCATTTTTGAACCTTCAATACGAGTACTAGAACCAGTTGAAGTAATAATTACCCAAGATTTTAATCTTCCTAATATTTGAGGACTTAAAACCAAACTTCCCTTCCAGTAACCCTTAAATTGGTCTATTTTCCCGATCTGACTTAGAATCTCTTGATCTAATTTGATTCTTTTGCTAAATCTATTTTCCATATATTTTCGTATATATTTTAACTATATACGATTATATACGGTTAGTCAATTCTGTCTTTCATTAAAGGAAAAAGGATAACCTCTCTTAAAGAGTTTGAGTTTGTAATTATTGAGACAATTCTATCTATTCCCATTCCAAATCCAGCGGCTGGAGGCATTCCATATTCTAAGGCCTCAATAAAATCATCATCTGATCTCTGTGCCTCTTCAAAGCCACCTGAAAACAATTTTTCTTGATTCTTTAATCTTTCTTCTTGTTCAATTGGATCATTTAATTCAGAAAATGCGTTAACAACTTCTACACCAGAAACAACTAAAGCAAAACTAGCAAGCTTGTCTTTATCAAAACTTTTAGCTAATGGCTGGAATCCTTTTGGATGATGAATTACAAAAGTTGGTTGAATTAGTTTGGGTCGGCAATACTTCTTGTATATCTCATCAGCGATATTTGGCTTGTCTGCTCCTTCAGGAATATCAACTCCTAATTCTTTCCCTTTCTTTAATAATGCTTCTTCATTTATTTCTTCATATTTTATTCCTGTATATTTTTCCAATAAAGCGAAAAACTCAATTCTTTCCCATTCTCCAGCAAATGATATTTTTTGTTCATTATATTCTATTTCAGTTGAACCCATAACATTGGTTATTACTTTCTGAAACATCCTTTCTGTCATTTTCATCAATTGCTTATAATCAGCATAGGCCCAATAAAACTCTATCATTGTAAAATCAGGATTATGAAATTTATCAATCCCTTCGTTCCTAAAACACTTCCCTATTTCATAGACCTTTTCAAATCCACCAACTAACAATCTTTTAAGATACAACTCAGGAGATATTCTTAAATAAACGTCTAAGTCCATTGCATTAACATGGGTCTTAAATGGTTTGGCCCTTGCTCCTCCATATAGCAACTGAAGAATTGGTGTCTCTACCTCTAAAAATCCTTCATCATTCAAAAAGTTTCTTAGCTCTTTTATAAAATTAGAACGAATTACAAAGTTATTCTTAACTTCTGGAGAAAATATCAAATCAAGATATCTTTTTCTAAATCTTTCTTCAACATCTTTTAATCCATGCCATTTCTCTGGTAACGGTCTCAAGCTTTTTGCAATAATTTTACAATCAACAATCTGCATTGTTTTTTCTCCTCTTTTAGTTTCAAACAAAGTTCCTCTCGCTTGGATAAAATCACCTATATCAAACATCTCTAAAAATGTTTTATAAAACTCTTCTCCAACTTTATTCTTTGCTATTAGTCCTTGAATCTTTCCTGTCCCATCTTCAAAATCAATAAAAGTCAAACCACCATGAGCCCTCACAGTTTTCATTCTTCCTACAAGGATAATTTCTTTTTCTTTTTTTGATAGTGAATCAAAATTCTTAAGCGCCTTGCTTATTTCACAAGTTCTTTTAACTTCAATAGGATAAGGATTTATTCCTGAATCTTTTAATCTCTTTGCTTTATTTTTCCTATTTTCTCTTATTTCGTCTATTACAGACATATTTTTAATCTATTTTAAGTATTTTATACTTTAATAATCCTTTTGGAGTTTTTATCTCTACTTCAGCGCCCTTGGGCTTATTGATTAGTTCTTTTCCTAGGGGCGACTTAAAACTAATTCTATTCTCAAGTGGGTTTGCTTCTTCTTCTCCAACAATATAATATTTTTCTTCTCCGCTGTCACTTTTAATTGTAACATAAGAACCAATTTTTACCCAGCCATTACCTTGCCCTTCTTCTATAACTTTAGCAGAATTAATCAATTTTTCCAAGTCATTAATCTTGCTTTCAAGAAGTGATTGTTTTTCTTTTGCCTCATCGTATGCGGCATTTTCTGATAAATCACCAAAAAGAATAGCTTCTTTTAATTCTTCAGAAACTTCAATTCTACCTTCCTTCTTAAGATATTCCAGTTCTTTTTTAAGGTTTTCTAAACCTTCTTTTGTTAAGTATTTTTCTTCCATATTTTTATTTTACTCTTACTCTTAAAAAAGAAATTAATCTCAAAAGATTAATTCTTATTCTTAATAATATATCACAAAAGAATCATAAAAACAAGAGAAAATGGGAAGTAATATAAAATTTACAAAAATAAAAAAATCAGCAAAAAACAATTCTCTCATTGATATAATAACTGGTATCCGTTAACTTCATCAGGAATATAGCAGACCTCAACTTATTCCCTACTTCTTTGAATGCATCAAATGATTTAAATTCATCGATGCGTTCGTCCACATCCTTTTTCCTCACAGTGCCAACAGAAATTAATTCCGCGTAGCAGTGGGCGGCCGCTTCAAGGGCCGCAGCAACAGTCTCTTCTCCTGCTTCAATTGAGCAGGAGAAGACCTGCCCATCGGCTGCTGTTTCGGTCCAGCGGGCCTGATAGCCCACCAGAGACCATCCCGTCCCCCATGTGGATGTCCAGCCACCGATGGTGGCAATGACGTACCCCCACAGGGGGTACCAAAGTGTGACCTTCAATCGGTCACACTCATCTTTCCCCCGTGGGACACTCTTAAATTTAATCCCACGGGGAGTCCCCCTCGGGGGGTGGACTCCCAACTCGTTCTTCAACATCTCAGCAATTTCCTCCTGCTTTTCCAGGAGGTCCCATATTGGGAATGGGACAAATATTTTATGATTTGCCATTCTCTTCTCCTCCCCTTTACGCAAAGGGTTGCGGCTGCTAGAAGATTCTAGGCAGCAATCTATTATAGACATTTATCTACAGATTACTACCAAGAATCGTTTTTAAAGTACTTTAACTTATTTATCTTGTATATATTATAAAATACTATATTGTTTTAAACATCATCAAAAGGTGACTTTAATGACAACTCCTTTCATAGAAAACGAACCAACTACTTTTATAAGTAATCAATTTGCTTCCTACAAAGCAATACTTTAAATATCTAAACCTATTTGCTTTTCAATGAACAACTTACAATTTACAATTTACAATTCTGCTTTTCGTCCTTTTGGACTCATCAGGCGAAGCACACACTTCGCAAAGTTGGGTGGGAAACAAAAGCACCATACTTTTGTTTCCCTTTGGATTTTTTATAGACGTCCCCGTCTTATTCTTTCTGCCTCTTTCATTTTGAAATAGAGGTCAAGGGAGGGCGGTAATGTCTAAACACTTTTGACACTTTTGATATAATTAGTAAATGAGCATTAAAATGTCAAAAAATATAAAAGAAGAAAGGTTTCGATGGATCAGTCCGATCATAAATAAAGAGACAACGATTGCTAGCCTACTCAAGGTTTGTCCATATAGCGAGAGTAGTATTAAGCGTTGGTTAAGAGCTTTTAGAGAAGGAGGAATTGAAGCTCTAGAACCGAAGTCAACTAGACCGAAAACTCAGCCTAATGAAACACCGATTAGAATTAAAGAAAGAGTAATTGATATAAGAAAAGAAACTGGACTTTGTGCTAAGAAGTTGCATTGGAAGCTCAAAAAGCAGGGATTGATTATTCCAATAAGTACAATTGGAAAGATACTAAAGGACGAAGGATTAGTTAAGAAGTATAGGATTAAGAAAATAAAATATAAATATATTAAAGCAGAAAGGAAGCCAGGAGAACTAATCGAGATAGACGTTAAGTATGTGCCCGGAAGCGTTAATGGACGAGAATATTTTCAGTATACAGCGATTGATACTGCTTCGCGATGGAGATATTTAAGGATTTTTGATGAACAATCATCTTTTTATTCTGTAGAATTTCTAAAAGATGTTATTAATAAATTCAAATACAAGATAGTTGGAATAAAAACAGATAATCATTCTATTTTTACTAACTACTACGTGGGATGTAATAAGCGAAGTGATATGACAATCAAAACAATTCATCCTTTAGATGTATTTTGTTTTGAAAATGAAATTATTCATTACTTAATTGATCCTGGTAAGCCCTCTCAAAACGGATGCATCGAAAGAAGTCATCGAGAGGATCAAAGATTCTATGATAGAAATATCTTTAGAAATGTTAAAGATTTAGAATTTAAGATTAAAACTTGGAATGAAGAATATAATAATTTAGAACACTGTTCTCTCGATGGAAAAACTCTAACAGAAATGCTAGAATTATTCCACCTAGAAAGTGTCAAAAGAGATTGGATATAACAATAGTTATCCACATTTGTTAAAAAAGATATCTGGGATAGAAATCACTGAAGATTCGTAAAGCGATTAGTGAAAGATTTTAATCTTTGTTTATTTCGGAGAGAGTTCAAAATAAACTTAAAATCTCTCCTGCTTTACGAATCTTTACTAATCTCTATCGACAATATTTTTTATAATAAAAAAGCGACAAATATTGAGATACTGTAGAAGAGAAGTACCGCAAAACTTATCGCTTTTTTGTAATATAAGCAAAAATATTATTAGCAATGCCTCTCTCCTTGCATTGACTCCATTTCGGAGTTTTGTATCGTATTATTTAAAATTACCTTTTTCAATCTTACGATGATACCATAGCATAGTATCTTTTTTTTGTCAACACCTTTCCCCGGGCTCAGCAACAATTGTTTTGTTTACATCTTGATTGCTAACAATAGTATACATTTAGCTTACAAATTAATTTCCCGCTTCATTAATTATTTCTTCATCAGTTTGTACTCTTTGTTCCTCTCCAAAATAATAACCAAGTAACTCTCTAGCTACTAAATTAGCTAATCCCATATTATCAGGAACATTTTCTATAACCACCGTTAAGACAATTTCTGGCTCATCATACGGAGCAAAAGCAGTTATCCAGTTGTGATATACCTTGTACTTCCCTGTTTCAGCTGTTCCTGTTTTCGCTCCTGCATCAACAGGAAGATATTGTAAACTTCTAGCTGTTCCCAATGGAGAAGCAACTGTTTCTTTCATGCTTTTTTTAATTTCTTCTAAAGAGCTAGAAGAAACTGAAACTTCTGAAGTTATTTTAGTATTAAAACTTTCTAATATGTTATTGTTCTCGTCTAAAATACTTTTAACAACTTGTGGCTTAACTATCTTGCCACCATTGACAATAGCACTAATTGCTACTGTTAATTGCAATGGAGTTGATTTGATATATCCCTGTCCAATTGAAACATTATATGTATCGCCCGGATACCATGAAAGTCCATTTAGTTCCCTTTTCCATTGAGGATTAGGAATTAATCCTGATTTCTCTCCAGGCAAATCAATGCCTGTTAAATTGCCAAACCCAAAATAATTTAGATATTTTTCTATTTTCTCTATTCCTAAACCAACAAAGTCTTTGTATCCACCACCCAAGTGATAAAAGAAGACATTAGATGATTCTGCAATTGCTTTTTTTAGATTTGTCCAGCCATGAAATTTCCAATCACTTTTAGTAGTTCCGTCACTAAGTTCAATTTTTTCATCACAATATATATTTGTATCAGGAGTAATGATACCTTCCTCAAGAGCGGCTACTCCTATTATTGGTTTAATTGTTGAACCAAGAGAATATTCTCCTGCTATTGCTCTGTTATAGAAAGATACATCGGGACTAGCAACTATTTCATTAAATTGTTCTGTGGTTAAATTTCTTGAAAAGATATTACTATCAAATGAGGGGTTACTTGCTAACGACAAAATCTCTCCTGTTTGAGGATTCATTGCAACCACCGCTCCACCACTTGCCTTGTATGTTTTAACAACTTCTTCTAAATACTCTGATGTCTTTTTTTGTAAATCAAAATCAATATTCAATACTAAATTATTCCCTGATTTGGCTGGTTCAATTATTTCTTCCTTAATTTTTCTTCCAATAGCATCTCTTTCTATATGAAGAATTCCTGGATCCTCCTTAAGGTAATCATTGTATTGCTTCTCTATTCCTGATTCTCCATCAAAAGTATCGCCTGAAACATATCCTAAAATATGAGAAAAATTATTTCCATCTAAATATTGTCTTGTGTTTTTAGTTATTAATTCAAAGGCCGATAGATCTCTTTCTTTTGTTTTCAAAACAATTGCTTTTTCTTTTTCAATATCTTTAGCAACTAACAATTTTCCTGATTCCTCTTTGTTAATATCTTCCATCAATTTATCAAATGGTATTCCTAAAATCCTAGCAACATCTCTAACTTGGGCCTCCCCTTGAATATCTTGAGAGATTGCATCAATATAGCAAATTAATTCAAATTGTTGAGAATTAAAGGCTAATTGATTCATTGATCTATCATAAATGATTCCTCTTTGGGCATTAATTTGTTTTGAAAAATATTTATTGCTCTCTGCCTTAGCACTATAATCCTCGTATGAAAGAACTTGCAAATTAAAAGAACAACAAAAGAAAAATATTATTGATACTAAAATAAATCCAAAAGTTAATTGAAATATTCTTTGAGATAGAGCAGTCTCCATTGTATACACTTCCTTGTCTTTTTTATGCTCTAATGCATCTAAAAAGATTTCTTCTGTATCAATGTCTTTTTCGGGCCTCTTTACTTTAAATTTTTGGTATCCACGAGATCGAAATAATCCTAACATATTTGAATAAAATAATTTTTAATAAATAAGCAATAATTGGTAATGTCAATGCCATTAATCCAATATAATTAGAAGAATAAATATCCCAAAATAATCCAATAAAAAATGCTGTATAAAGACCTGTTTTTGATGATGAGTCTTCTAAAAAATTAATCAAAAAAACAAAAATTAAAAGAAAAGGAAAAGCATATAAATTACTTAATTCTATTAAAAAAGCAAAATATAGAATTACTCCCAATAATAATATTTTACTAATTTTTTTAATCATTAAATATAGTTGTTACTTTTAATACATTTAATCTATCTATTGAAAAAATATTATATGGTTTTTCAATTTCGGAAAATTGAAATGGCTCACTATCAATCTTTTTAGGATTTTTAACTTTTCCAATCACTAGCCCTGCAGGATAATTACCTCCCAAAGAGGACGTTAAAATCAAATCTCCTTCTTTCAAATCTTTATCATGCGGAAACATTTCTAAGGAAATTAATTCACTCCCCTTGCCCTTAGCCAAGGCGACAACTCCATTAATTGAAACATCAGTCAAATTATCTTTTGATGATAATAATTTTACCCTAGAATAATTATCATAAACTTCAGAGATTCTTCCTATTAAAATATTATTATTAATAACAACAGGAAAGCCAACTTTGACACCATCTCTTGAACCAGCATTAATTAAAATCGAATCGGATATATAGTCCTTTGAAATAATCCTACCAGAAATTAAACTAATTTCAGGATAATTTTTCAATCCCAAACTTTCTCTCAAAAAAGTGTTCTCTTCCTTCAATTCTTCATTTTCGGCTATTAAGGATATTATTTTTTGATTTTCAATTAGTTCACAATTACTATTTACTTTCCATAATTTAGTTTGAATATCTTCACTAAAGGAATAGAAAAATTCTTTAACATTGAAAAAATTAAGAATAAAAAAAATAACCAATAGCAGAAAGAAAACCAATATTTTTCTCTTGGTAAAAATCTTCATAATCAAAGTATACAACAAAAACAAAAAAAATACGAGCCAAAAATCTCGTAAAAATTCCTTTCAATCTTTAATATGGGGACGACCTACTTTCGCGAAAACCACTATCATCGGCCTTGGAAGATTTCACTTCCGAGTTCGGAATGGGATCGGGTGGAGCACTTCCGGTATTATCCCCATATTAAAAACAAAAAGGAATGTATGTATAAGAATAAAACTATTAATTGCTAACCAAAGGTTTAATACCCAATTAGTAGTGCTCGGCTGAACTCCTCACGGAGCTTGCACCTGCACCCTATCAAGGTCATAGTCTTTAACCTGGGTAAGAGTTCTAATCTTGGAGTAGGCTTCGAGCTTAGATGCTTTCAGCTCTTATCCTTTCCCAACTTAGCTACTCAGCTATGCCCTTGGCAGGACAACTGATACACCAGAGGTTGGTTCACCCTGATCCTCTCGTACAAAGGGCAACTCTCCTCAAAACTCGACGCCTGTGGTAGATATGGACCAACCTGTCTTACGACGGTTTGAACCCAGCTCACGAACCACTTTAATTGGCGAACAGCCAAACCCTTGGGACCTTCTTCAGCCCCAGGATGTGATGAGCCGACATCGCTATTGATCTATTATTACTAATAGTATGGACTATATCTTCATCCTATCGTACTAAGATAGGCGTTGGCGTATTAGCTCGTCGCATTTGACGAACTCCAGTCCTCTTGGACTAAGTCTCTACGGGGTCATAACTCAATTTTATATCTCATTGATGGAATTATATGAGGACCAACAATTTCAATCAATTTAGGAATACTTTCTTTTAGAAATCTAATTCGATAGTATTTTTTATCTCGATTTAATCTTGCATTTAATCCAATTTGACGCAACTGATGCAATAATCTTTTTTGATCAAGCATACTAAATTGTTGTGTGTTTAGATAGATGTTGCCATTAGATTTGCTTCCATCGTCCATAAGCCATACAGCTAAAACGATTGGATCAATTTCTAATTCTTTTGGTATTATTTTTTTACCATCTTGATAAAAGAGATTATATATTTCTGTAATTTCTTTATTTTGTTTAGTAAAAAAACAATAAGCCATTCTACCTTTATTGGTTTCTCTTTCCTTAGGTTCGGAATTGCAAATATTCTTTAGTACAGAATATTTCCAATCTACATAATCTTTTGCTTTTAGGAAATGTTTTATTTCTAAAAAAGCATCTTTGTGACCAGGTATAATTCTAATATCCCCGTCACCTAAAACCGAACCGATAATCAATGATCTTTGTAATTGTGTTAGACTTCCCACGGTATTGTCCATAATGATTATGTTATAGCTGATTTTCACTATGGAGTCCACCGTTATAAGCCAATTTCTTAAATAACATTGCTGTTAATGCACCCCGATATGTTAAGGTGCCGAACAGTGCCGTTGATATGGACTCTTGGGCACTACCAGCCTGTTATCCCCAGGGTAACTTTTGTCTGATGATCTCCCACGGTCCTACGAACCATGGTCGGTTCACTAAGTTCTGCTTTCGCATCTGCGCGACATACCCGTCTTGCAGTCAAGCTGGCTTATCCCTTTACAGGACCAATCCGATTTCCATCCGGATCTAGCCAACCTTTAAACTTCTCCGTTACTTTTTAGGAGAAAAGCGCCCCACTTAAACTACCAACCAAGCACTGTCTTCTACTACCCTTCTCAGATAGTAAAGTTAGAACCCTGATATTAAAAGAGAGGTGTTTCATTGGCGACTCCACTATCCCCGAAAAGATAGCTTCAAAGTCTCCCTCCTACGCTACGCAATTATTACCAAAATTCAATGCCAGGATATAGTAAAGCTCCTGGGGTCTTCTTGTCTAGCCACAGGTAAGAGGCATTCTCACCTCTATTGCGATTTCACCAAGCAGATCCTGGAGACAGTTCTCCAGTCGTTAAGCCTTTCATGCGGGTCGGAACTTACCCGACAAGGGATTACGCTACTTTAACACGGTCAGAGTTACCGCGGACGTTCACCGGAGGCTTGGAGCAGTCAGCTGCCCCGCTCTCGATTCACAAACGCAATCTCTGAGTTCCTTAATATTGCAATATATCTTACCTATTTTAAAAAGACACATTAAATTATTATTATCTTAACTAATCAAACTACTTACAAGAACTCAGGATCGTTTTATGAAACAAGAGCGAGGCAACCGCCACTTTTAACACTCCAGCACTGGTCAGGCCTCAGCCCCTATACTTCCTCTTACGAATTAGCAGGGACCTGTGTTTTTGATAAACAGTCGCTAGAGAAACGCTTGCTGTGGCCTTTCTTTTTGCAAAGAAAGGCGGATCTTATTCCTAAGTTACGATCACTTTTTTGCCGAGTTCCTTCAGGATCTTTCACTTGTTCACCTTGGCACACTTGTGCCCATCCACCTGTGTCGGTTTTAGTACGGATCTAACATTTTTAACCTTGCGGGCTTTTCTTGTCGACTTGCTCACTTGACTTAACTTATCCGAGGATAAGCTACGCTCCTATTCTTGGGTTGCCCCTTAAATAGTCGACGGAAATCCAATAATCCGCTCAAGTTACTAAATCGCGTCACCCTTCAGAAAAATGTTAGAGGGCCGGAATATTAACCGGCTGTCCATCAGATAAACCTTTCGGCTTTTCCTAAGGCCCGCCTAACCCTTGGTTGATCTACATTGCCAAGGAAACCTTGGATTTACGGTGTTGAAGAATCTCACTTCAATTGTGGTTACTTATGCCAACATTCTCACTTCTCATCGCTCCACCAAACCTCACGGTTTAGCTTCAGTGCAATAAGAACGCTTCCCTACCCCTGGTATTAAAAATACCAAGTCGTATCTTCGGTACTAAACTTGAGTCCCGGAAATCTTCGGCGCAAAATCTCTTAACTAGTAAGCTGTTACGCACTTTTTAAAGGATAGCTGCTTCTAAGCTAACCTCCTAGCTATCTGAGAAATTTCACCTCCTTACTAACACTTAGTTTAGATTTAGGGACCTTAGATGACGATCTGGGTTGTTTCCCTCGCGACAATGGAACTTCGCTCCCACTGTCTGACTCCCTCTGCATATATTTTGGCATTCGGAGTTTGATAGAGACACCTAGCCGAAGCCACAGTATCCCTTTCAGTGCTCTACCTCCAAAATACTAATCAGAGAGGCTAGTCCTAAAACTATTTCGGGAAGAACCAGCTATTACCAAACTCGATTAGCTTTTCACTCCTTGCCACAACTCATCCCAATGAATTGCACGACAAACGGGTTCGGACTTCCACTTTCATTTCTGAAAGTTTCACCCTGGTCATGGCAAGCTCGTCTGGCTTCGGGTCCTCTTCCATCAATCATAGTCGCCCTATTAAGACTTGGTTTCCCTATGCCTCCACGCCGTAAGCGCTTAGACAAATTGATAAAAGAGACTCGTTGGCTCGTTCTGCAAAAAGCACGCCATCACTGATATAAATATCAGCTCTGACTCCTTGTAGGCATAATGGTTTCAGGTTCTATTTCACCGTCCTCACCGGACTACTTTTCACCTTTCCCTCACGGTACTAGTTCACTATCGGTGACCAGATTGTATTTAGCCTTAGCGGGTAGTCCCGCTAGATTCCTGCCGAATTGTCTTGACTCGACAGTACTCAAGAAAGATAACAAGGAGCATAATTTAATTTTCGCTTACCGGACTATCACCGTCTTTGGTCTCTCTTTCCAGAGAAGTTCAGCTAATTAAATTATTTATAACTCCCTCTAATTGAATAGACGTTATCCCCTTACAACCACCATTCACGCAAAGCGCGAATGATTTTGGGCTTCTCCCCTTTCGCTCGCCGCTACTTAGGGAATCACTTTTGTTTTCTTTTCCTCCGCCTACTGAGATGTTTCACTTCAGCGGGTTCGCATCGAATTTAACTTCGACAATTTCGTTTAAACGAAATTAGGTTTCCCCATTCGGAAATCCCCGGTTCACAGGTTGCTAACACCTTCCCGAGGCTTATCGCAGCTACGCCACGTCCTTCATCGCGTCTGGTCCCAAGGCATCCACCATTTGCCTATAAAAAATAACCTTTGATTAGCAAATAATAATTTTATTCTTATTTACTCATATTCAATTTTCAAGCTACCTGCGTGAAATAAAAAAGACGCTTTTCAGCGGCTTTATAACACAGCAAAATACTATTAAAACCGCTTAACTATTTTATGTCTTTTGTTATTTATCATGCTCTATTAATTTAGCAGATTAAAAAATAATGTCAAGTCAAAAATCATTAATTATTTGGGCGCTTGTAGCTCTTCGGTTTCAACTAGGACATCATGAAATTCATCAAGGTTTTCTAACACCATTCCTGCTCCTCTCGCAACAGCCGTCATTGGATCCTCAATGATATAAGTTGGTATATTCGTTTCTTTAACTATTAGTTCAGTAAGCCCTTTTAATTGTGCTCCACCACCAGCTAAAGCAATTCCCTTTTTCATAATATCGGCAAGTAATTCTGGAGGAGTAAGCTCTATTGTATTTTTAATTTCAGCAA
>Ga0209719_1002050_pt1 | contig 22350 bp, 21 predicted proteins | sample AD_JPNAS2_MetaG_FD_184421 | JGI IMG/M metagenome (GOLD analysis project Ga0209719, IMG submission 184421) | Active sludge microbial communities of municipal wastewater-treating anaerobic digesters from Japan - AD_JPNAS2_MetaG (SPAdes) (version 2) | ecosystem: Engineered > Bioreactor > Anaerobic...
TCCTCCGGTGCCCTGCAGAGATCGCGCCGCCGGTATTATCACGGCGGCTGCGGCGCCGGCGATGGCCGCTTCAGTCAGGACCGCTACAGGCAGCAGCACACCTTGCCCCACTATGGCCTGGGCAAGCGCCACTCCTACCACGGAGGCGACAAACACGCCGAGCCCCGCGAACCACACCGTCCACCTCCTGAAGCGCTCGGGAAGGACGAGAAAGAGCACCGATGACACTGCTAAGGTTACCACCTGAGTCGGCCCGCCGCTGAGCGCTCCGCCTACGAGCGCGCCCAAGACAGTCGGCATAACCCCCGCAGCATCGCAATCACAGCAAGCTGCAACAGCTGCAACGGCTACTATTCCGAACGGAGAGTAGGCGCCGAAGAGCCTGGCCAGTCCGGCCAGTAGGCCCGTGGCGCCAAATGCGGCGAGTATGGCTGTTCGGAGGATGCGAGAGCGAGAATGTGATGGCGAGGGCATGCGGGTGCGCGCCCGGGGGCGCCCGGCGCCGCCGCGCGTCTTCCGTGGGCCGGGCGAATCGCCTTGACGCCTCCGCTCTCTTTTGAACACTCCCACGGGCTCGTCTGCCATCCACGTCACCTTCCGGCACATGTCGACGCCGCCGGGCGGCGGCGTCTTTTGTGCACACTGCGTTGATGTCATGGATGATTTTAGCATGCGGGCAGCGTGAAACATGTAGATTGGTCTAGGACACGTCAGAGAAAAGACGCCATCAAACGTGTATTGCCTGGCCCATGAGTGCCTCGGCCGCCTCTGCCGTAGACTCGGCCAGTGTTGGATGAGCGTGGATGGTCTGGCTGATATCCTCCAGTGTGAGACGGCGCGATACCGCCAAGGCTATCTCGGCAATCAGGTCGGAGGCATGTGCCCCCACAACCTGGCCCCCGATGACCCGTCCTGCGCCGTCGGCTATGATCTTCACGAATCCCTCGGGCGCCCCCATGGCAACCGCCTTGCCAGACGCCACGAATGGGAACTTGCCTACCCGGTAGTCGATGCCCGACTCCTGGGCATTCCGCTCCGACACACCTACCGCTGCGACCTCGGGATTCGTGAATATGCAGTTCGGGACGGCGTAGTACTCCACGCTACGGCTATGGCCGGCCACGTTGGCTGCCACTGCCAAGCCCTGTGCAGAGGCCACATGGGCCAACTGGGATTTGCCTGTGACATCGCCGATGGCCCAGATTCCCGGCACGTTGGTTCGCATCCGAGAATCGACAATGATCTCGCCTGCATCGCCCGTATCGATTCCCACGTCAACTGCGCCCACCCCGCCTGTAGTCGGGCGGCGCCCCACCGATAGTACACCCTTCTGCGCGACCAATGTCTTTCCATCCTCGCAGGCCGCTTCGACTTGCCCGTCAGTGACCTTCACTGACGTTATCTTCGTCCCGGTATGTATCTTGATGCCCCGTTTCTGGAAAGCCGCCCGCACTGTGTTCGCCACGTCTTCATCGACCATGGGCAGTATGTTGGGCATGATATCGACCATGGTGACATCACAGCCAAATGTCCGGAATATGCTGGCAAACTCACATCCGATTACGCCGGCTCCCACAACCAGCATGCTCTCCGGCAGTTCCTTCAGCTTCAGGACATCGTCGCTTGTGAGCATGTTGACGCCGTCATAGCCGAACATCCTCGGAGCGATGGGCTCAGACCCTGTGGCGATGACGATGTTGCGGGCTTCGATGCGCGCAGTCGACCCGTCTGAGGCCGTCGCTTCGACAGCACGCGTGCCTGCAAGCGTGCCTACGCCGCTGAACACGTCGACCTTGCGCCTCCTAAGCAGCAGGCCTACACCGCCGCGCAGCTTGGCGATCACCTTGTCTTTCCTGGCCATGACACGGGCGAAATCCAGACGCACTTCCGGTATGATGAGGCCTAGTTCTGCAGCGCGACTCGCCTCGTCCATGACGTCGGCAGTATGCGCGAGGGTCTTCGTGGGTATACACCCTCGGTTGAGGCATACACCTCCGAGCTGGCCTTTTTCGACTAGTGCAACTGATAAGCCGTTCTGGGCAGCCCTGATGGCGCATACGTAACCCCCGGGACCCCCGCCGATTATCGCAATATCGTGCATACTCTTGTTCCTCCTAGCTATTGGCCACTGACTACAGCGCAAGCCTTCTCCCTGTATTCGACCCTTATGATGCCCGTTCCTCCCACTTTGCGGCAACCGCCCGAGGGCTCTGGTCAGCCGATGCGCTCATTGGTCAGCCAAGCAGAAGGACTTTGGAAAGGCATAATGAATATCAATCAAGACGTGTTGTGGTCTAGGAATGAGGAGGTGGCGTGATGTTGGAGCTCCGCAAAACCCCACTATATGAAGCGCATGTGGAGGCAGGCGGGCGAATAGTTGACTTCGGCGGCTGGGCATTGCCCGTGCAGTACACGAGCATTCTAGAGGAACACCGTGCCGTAAGGGAGCGGGCGGGATTATTCGACGTGTCGCATATGGGCGAGATTCATTTGACCGGGCCCGACGCCATGGCCTTCATCCAGCATCTGGTGACCAATGACTGCTCGCAGATGCAGGTTCACCAGATCGTCTACAGCCCCATGTGTTACCCCGACGGAGGCGTGGTCGACGACATACTGGTATATCGAGTATGCGAAAACGCCTACTGGCTGGTAGTTAACGCCTCGAATACTGACAAAGACTATGAGTGGATCGTCCGCAACGCCCCTGGATATGATGTGACGGTCAAAAACATCTCGTCGCAGGTGGCCCAAATCGCAGTACAGGGTCCCGCAGCACAGACCATTCTGCAGAGGAATACTGACTACGATCTCGACTCGATCAAGTTTTTCTGGTGCGCTCCCGAAGCGATGATCGCTGAGCGCAAATGCCTGGTGTCGCGCACTGGATACACCGGTGAGGACGGTTTCGAGATCTACTGCAAGCCGGAAGACGCCCGCCTCATCTGGGATACCCTCCTGGAATCGGGCAGGACGGATGGGCTGATCCCGGCGGGCCTAGGCGCTCGAGACTCCCTCCGTTTCGAAGCAGCTCTGCCCCTATATGGTCATGAGATCTCACAGGACATCTCGCCGCTTCAGGGTAATTTGGGGTTCTTTGTCAAACTCGGCAAGTCCGAGTTCGTCGGACGCGAGGCGCTTGCTGCCCAGAAAGAGCAAGGACTGGGCTCCCGTGTGGCGGGGCTGGAGCTCGCCGGACGCGGCGTGCCGCGCGAGGGCTACCCAGTAGTGGCCGAGGGCCGGGAGATAGGTCGCATTACGAGCGGGATGTTCTCTCCGACTTTCAGCAAGGGGCTCGCGATGGCCCTGATATCTACTGAATACGCGCGGCCCGGTACGGAGCTCGCCATCGACATACGGGGCAAGGCCGTGCCGGCCACAGTGGTCAAGACTCCATTCTACAAGAAGGCATATCGGAAGGAGTAGTGTGAAGATGTCTGCAGTGAAGTACACTCGCGACCATGAATGGGTCAAAATCGAAGGAAACACAGCCACCGTCGGCATTACCGACTTCGCTGTGCAGGAACTGGGCGACCTAGTCTACGTTGAGCTCCCGGTAGTTGGCGATGAGGTCAGGGCCGGCGATCGGCTCGCCGCAGTGGAATCGGTGAAGGCAGCCTCGGACGTGTTCGCTCCGGTATCGGGCGAGGTTGTCGAGGTGAACGAGGCTCTTGAGGATGAGGCCGGGTTGCTGAACGAGAGCCCCATGGATGAAGGCTGGATCGCCCGGGTTGAGATGAGCGACCCCAAAGAGCTGGATGCCCTCATGGAGCGGGCCGAGTATGACGAGTTCGTGAAGGAGGCAACCCACTGATGGGCTCGCCGCACAGGTACATTCCGAATACCGAGGCCGATGTCGAGGCGATGCTCGAGGCCGTGGGCGCGCGCCAGATCGACGACCTCTTCGCCGACATTCCGCCAGAGTTCAGGCTGGATCGTCCGCTGGCCATGCCGGCGGCGCTCACCGAAGCCAAGCTGATGTCGGAACTTGGGCGCCTCGCGTCAAAGTGCGCAGATGCCGACGAATACGCATCTTACCTTGGAGCCGGCATATACGACCACTACATCCCAAGCGTGGTAGATCATCTGATCAGCCGCAGCGAGTTCTACACGGCCTATACCCCATATCAGGCCGAGGTAAGCCAGGGCACACTGCAGGCGATCTTCGAGTACCAGACCACGATCTCGGAACTTACCGGCATGGAAGTGTCCAACGCCTCAATGTACGACGCAGGCACAGGCGTTGCGGAGGCGGCCATAATGGCGTGTGCCTCCACGAGGCGGAACAAGGTGCTTGTGTCGAGGGCAGTCAACCCCAGATACCGGCAGGTTCTGCAGACGTACGCCGCGCCACGCGGCATAGATGTGATGGAAATCGACTTCTGCAAGCGCCGGGGCACAACCTCGGCCTCGCAAGTGACGGCGGATCTGGCGGCCGACGCTGCCTGTCTCATAGTCCAGTCTCCCAACTACTTCGGCATTGTGGAAGAGATGGAGCAGCTGGGGGCGGCGATTCATGCTGGCGGCGGCCTGTTCGTAGCGGTTGTAAACCCGATCTCACTGGGCGTCCTGGCGCCGCCAGGATCATACGGGGCCGACATCGCCGTGGGAGAAGGGCAGCCCATGGGGATACCGATGAGTTTCGGCGGTCCGCTCCTGGGGTTCTTTGCGACCACCAGCAAGCTGATGCGCAAGATGCCGGGCCGTCTGGTAGGCCAGACGGTAGACAGCAGCGGTCGGCGAGGGTTCGTGCTGACGCTTCAGGCGCGGGAGCAGCACATCCGGCGCGAGAGCGCGACAAGCAACATATGCTCCAACGAGGCCCTGTGCGCCCTGGCATCAACCATATACATGAGCCTGATGGGGCCGACCGGGCTGCGCAAAGTGGCTGAGACCTGCCTTTACAGATCACACTATCTGCGCGATCGGATGGAGTCAATCGCCGGTTTCACGATCCCGCTGTCCGGGCCCTTCTTCAATGAATTCGTGGTGCGCTCTTCGGTGTGCGCCGATGACATGAACGAGGAGCTTCTGGCTGCCGGGATAATCGGCGGCAAGTCCGTCGAGTGCGAGTACCCTGAACTTTCAGGGTGCACGCTCTGGGCAGTGACCGAAAGACGCACTCGCGAACAGCTCGACACACTCATCCGGGAACTGGAGGTGCTAGCATGAAAGGCCCGCAGCCGCTTATATTCGAGCTTTCCTCGCCGGGGCGGACCGCGGTGAGCCTTCCGGCCCCGGAGGTGCCAACGCCAGATTTGGGTTCGCTCCTCCCAGCGCAGGCCCTAAGGCATGACCCCCCGGGTCTGCCGGAGGTGAGCGAGGTCGACGTAGTGAGGCATTTCGTCAACCTCTCACAGCTGAACCACGCTGTGGATACAGGTTTCTATCCGCTGGGTTCCTGCACTATGAAGTACAACCCCAAGGTCAACGAGGACGCCGCGCGCATGCCCGGATTCGCCCGAATCCATCCCGACCAGGATGAGGCGACCGTGCAGGGAGCGATGGGGCTCCTCTACTCCATGGATAAATACCTGTCCGAGCTGTGCGGAATGAGTCGCTTCACGTTCCAGCCAGTGGCGGGCGCGCACGGGGAGATCACCGGCCTGTTCGTGATCCGTGCGTACCACGAGTCGCGAGGCGAGCATCGCACGAAGGTGCTTGTGCCCGACTCGGCCCACGGCACCAACCCGGCCAGCGCTGCAGGCGCGGGGATGGAGATCGTGGTAGTCAAGTCAGACGAACGGGGCAACGTGGACGTAGACGACCTGAGGTCCAAGGTCGGGCCTGATACAGCCGCGCTGATGCTTACCAACCCCAACACGTTGGGCCTGTTCGAGGAGAACGTGCGTGAGATAGCGGCGTTGGTCCATGGGTGCGGCGCGCTGCTCTACTACGACGGCGCCAACGCCAATGCGATAATGGGCAAGTCGCGCCCTGGCGACATGGGATTCGACGTAGTCCACCTCAACGTGCACAAGACCCTGTCCACACCGCACGGAGGCGGAGGCCCCGGCGCAGGCCCGGTAGGCGTCAAGTCATTCCTGGAGCCGTTCCTGCCGGCGCCGCTGGTTAAGTTGGACGACGCCACTGGCATGTACGTATGGGACTACGACAGGCCACAATCGATAGGACGGGTCCACTCGTTCAACGGTAACTTTGGCGTCGTGGTCAAGGCCTGGGCTTACATACGGTCGATGGGGCCCGACGGCCTCAGGACAGCAAGCGAACACGCAGTGCTGGCCGCCAATTACGTCATGCGAAAGCTCCAGCCCTATTACGATCTTCCGTATGACCGCGCCTGCAAGCACGAATGTGTGCTGGCAGGGACGAGGCAAAAGCGTGAGCATGGCGTGCGCACGCTGGACATCGCCAAGCGCCTTTTGGACTTCGGATTCCACGCTCCGACGATCTACTTCCCGCTCATCGTGGATGAGGCTATGATGATCGAGCCGACCGAGACGGAGAGTCGCGAGACGCTGGATCGCTTCATCGACGCGATGATCAAGATAGCAAAGGAAGCCGAGGAACATCCTGAGGTGCTGCACGACGCGCCGCATCACACGCCCGTAGGTCGGCTGGACGAAACGGCTGCAGCGCGGAAACCCATTCTGCGGTACACCAAGGAATCGTAGGGGGCCCGCGAAGTCCAGGGGGTCGCGTAATCGAAAGGGCCCGTCCTCGGGCCGGATCCGCAAGCGATACGCCGACATGCGGCGACAGATCAGCTAGTGGAGAACCGTTGACGCCTCGCCGATGAGGAGTCAACGGTTCTCGCAAGTATCAGTTCACAAATATCGGTTCGTAGGAGCAGATGAGGCATGGGGCACACCGAGCTAGACAAGGTCAGAGTATCAGCCGGTACCGCAAGCGTTCTGGGGCTTTCGCACATCGCGTCCTTCGATGAGCCCACGTGCGCATACGTGATGATAGGCGAACGATGCACGCGTGACTGCGCCTTCTGTGCTCAGGCGCGCAGCAGCGCTGCGCCGGGCGATAAGCTCTCTAGGGTGACATGGCCGGAATTCTCAGCGCGCGATGTGGCCGAGGCTCTTCGCGCCGCGGCAGACGAAGGGAAGGTGCGGAGGGCCTGTGCGCAGGTTGTGGGCACGCCAGGAGCATTCGAAAGATCGATTGCCGCGGTGAAGCTGCTCAAAAGCGCAGTCAGGCCGGACGTGCCTGTGAGCGTGTCCTACTCGGCTACGGCCCGGATCGAGCAGGTAGCGGCCTTGATGGAGGCGGGCGCTGAGAGAGTGGCGCTTCCCATCGATGCCTGCAACGAGCAGCTGTACCGCGATATTAAGGGAGGACATGACATGTCGCGGGCGCTCAGCTTGATCCATGAATGCGCCCGCCGCTTCCCCGGACGCGTGAGCACCCATCTCATAGTCGGACTGGGCGAGACCGAAGAAGATGTCGTTTCGCTCGCAGCATCCATGTGCCAGCAGGGCGTTACTGTGGGCTTATTCGCCTTCACCCCGCTTGCAGGCACTCGTCTGGCCGACAGGCAGTCGCCTGATCTCGGCTCCTACCGCCGTATCCAGCTCTGCTGTTACCTGCTGAAGCGCGCGTATCTGGAGCACCCCGCCGCAAGTCCCCCGGAATTCAGATTCTCTTCAGGCCGGCTAGCGAGCATCTCAATTCCCCGCCGTGTGGCGCAGGTAGGGGCCCTGTGGGGCGAGGCCTTCCAGACGTCCGGGTGCCCCGGCTGCAACCGGCCCTACTACAACGAGCGCCCGGGCAAGATCCCGTACAACTACCCCCGTCCACTGACTCCGGTGGAGGTCGAAGATGCCGTTGCGGCGGCGCTGGATGGAGTGGAGCTGGATATGGAGTCGGCGAGTATTGAGGGGGGATCGACCCGATGACACAAGGTTCTGCCGTATGGCGGATAATCAACTCGCCAGCGGCTGACGGGGCTACCAACATGGCCATCGATGAATCGATACTCGAGGCCGTGCGCCAAGGGCAATCGCCCCCGACGCTCAGGCTCTACACCTGGAAGCCAGCCTGCCTTTCCATAGGCCGATTCCAACGCGTCGCAAGGTCGGTGGACTGGGACGCCCTGGCTGGCCTGGGTTACGACTTCATTAGGCGTCCGACCGGAGGCCGGGCTGTTCTGCACGATGATGAGCTGACTTATGCCGTAATCGCAAACACGGCCCAGCTGGCAGGCACGGGCGCCAATACTGACACTGCCTGCGGCAGCGGCGTGACTGACATGGGCAGCAGTACCGGCACGGGTGTGCTCGATACCTATCTCATACTCAGCCGCGGGCTGGCAGCGGGTTTGGCCAGGATGGGTATCCCCGCAGAGCTCGCGCCGCGCGACGCTGCAGCGGAGCACAGAGGCCGGATCGGCGGGTCAGCGGCTTGCTTCGATTCGCCGTCAGCCTACGAACTGCTGGCAGGCGGGCGCAAGATCGTGGGATCCGCCCAAGTCAGACGGGGCTCAGCCTTCCTGCAGCATGGGTCCATCCCCATGTCAATGGACTTCGCCGCCGCAGAGGCAGCCATGGGCATGCCAAAGGGCTCGGGGGCGGATCTTTCGCGGTGTGTGGCTACAGTGGGCGAGTTTGTGTCGGAGTTCCCGACAGACATCTCCTCTGAACCGCTGCTCAAGCAGCTGTCCGATTCCATCATCACAGGATTCATCTCCGAAGTGATGCAAACCGCCCAGCAGGGCGAACTAACCAGCGCTGAACTGGAAATGACATCACAGCTGCGTGTCAAGTACGAGAGCCAAGAGTGGAACCTGGCTAGGTAGCGTCGTGTAGGCTTTCCGCCATGGTCCGCGACCGCGCCCTGGCCATGGCCGTGGCCGTCGTACTCGCCGTGGCCGTGGCCGTGGCCCGCGCCCGCGCCCTGCTGCTCACCATGTGCCCCGCCTTATCCGCTGCCCCCATGCCCATCCGCCAGCGTGGCCCCGTCAGAACTGACTACCTGCGCCTGGTGGTGTTCCAGTTATCTACACATCATGAGGCAATGCATACCTTACGCTCGGCAGGAGACAAGGCATATGCGCCATATGCTGCGTGTTTGCCGTGAATAGCCGCTCTACATGGCCTTTTGCCATGCGTTCGTTTTCTGAACGCATTTTCCCGAATGTGTCGCGAATCCGGACGATGGTTGATGCATATCGCGACGTATGTCTGCATAAAGGCGGTCGGCGAGATGACTTGGTGGCCACGGCGGAGGACGGTGGGATGATATGGCTGTAGTATGGGCGATGCCGCCATTATATGCCGTCTTCCGTTAGCGCCAATGGCGATAAATGTTATGCCTACTCCGTCTCAGGTGCGTTATGCACTTATGCGTTCCGATATGCACCAACCATTGGTCGATTTCGCGACGCATCGCCAGAAATGCGTTCATAAAATCGACACCTAGTTTTTACCATAAGCCCTGCAGCCCACCGCTACACTCACTCTACGGCCAGGCCTTGCCTGGTCTGTGATGGAAACGGCACGTCCCTGTGGGGATAGGTTCGCGGCACTTGGGGTTTGGTTGCCTATCGTTGTCCGGATCTGCGCCGGAAACGGCACCTGCCTTTTTCGGAGCCACACGGCCTTCAGACTACGGGTTCCTGGCTGCTCGCCCGCGGCGCGATTAGCCGCCTACGAATGCCTCTACCTCGCCTAGCAGCCTGTTGCGGTCAGGCCCGAACATGCCGAAATGGTCGGAGTCCTCGAGCACTACCAGCCTGCGCAGCGTCTCGGCACCCGCATCCCGGCCCGGGGCCTTTCCGGCGCTCCCGCCCGCGTGATCGATAAGCCACTGCCCATCCTCAGGCGGGGCGGTGTGATCATTCGCCCCGTAGATTGCCAGCAAGGGCGCCTGCACACGCGGCATTTCGGCCGTGACCGCCTGCATCAGCCTCATCAGGCTCCGAATACACACCACAGGTTTCTGCGAGTATGACACAGTCCGGCGTTCTGGTCTGGTCTCAGATTGCCCGGCCAGCGGCATGGCCACGGACGGAGGCAGCGGCGCAGTCACGGGCTTCGGCTGAGGCTGAGGCGGAGCCGGTGGCGCAGCCACGGGGGGAGGCTGAGGCGCAGGCGGCGTCGGGGGTTCGTACTTGCGCACCAGCGCGATCAGCGGCAGGAATCGCGCCCGCGGATCCCTGATCCGAAGCGGAGCGGAGATCACGACAACGCCGTCCACCTGGTGACGCGCGGCCAGCATGAGGGCTATCAGGCCGCCCATGGAAAATCCCAGCACGAATGTGCGCCTGTGCCGTGCGGCCAGGCCCAGATAGGCCGCTTCGGCTCCTGCCACCCAGTCTGGAAAGGAGGTACGGCTCATGTCCTCCACCGACGTGCCGTGCCCAGGCAGGAGCGGCACGTCCACGTACACGCCGCGCGCAGCCAATCTCTCCGCGAACGGCCTCATCTCGTATGGCGATCCGGCAAACCCGTGCACTACGAGGCAGCCAACCTCTGCACCAGCTGGGCCCATCGCATAGGGTTCAGCACCGGGCATTATCGGCGCAGTGCGCGCCCGGGGCTCAGGCCTTCGATGCTGATTCATGGCCTCACCGGCCTTCCGCCCGCGCTGCTACTACAGCCCTATCGACGTATCGGGCTGCCGCCAACCCGGCGACCAGTCCTTCACCTACGGCCTTGGCTACCTGCCATGGTCGCCCGGTGCAGTCGCCTGCAGCGAACACCCCGGGTACGCTTGTCGCCATTTCCCGATCAACTACGATGGCGCCCTCCGCGACAGCCAGGCCGTCCAGGAGCCGTTCAGCCGGGATCGACTCGCGTATCACGAATACCCCGTCGGCGGGAATTTCCTCGCCCTCCAGCTCAACGTGGGTAACGAAGTGCTCGCCTCGTATACCGACGACCTTCGCGACAACTTCGCGAATCGACTCCGCCAGCGGCACACCTTTCTCCGCCTTGCCACGCTGCAAGTCAACATATGTGACTTCCGAGCATATCTCTGCCAGGAAATTGGCCTCTTCGCGCGCCTCCGATGTGTAGCCCAACACCACCACGCGTTTGTCGCGGTAAAGGGGGCCGTCACATGTGGCGCAGTAGCTGACCCCTGCGCCGAGCAGCGACGATTCGCCCGGAATCGACGCCGACTGCACCGCCCCTGTTGCAATTATGACGGTGCGTGCCGAGATATCCCCTGCAGAGGTGAGTGCCGCGAAGTGACCCCCCATGTCGTATACACCGGTCACATCGGCTTCGATCAACCGTGCTTCCGCCCGGCGCGCATGCTCCAGGAAGCGCGTGTATAGCTCGGATCCCGACAACTCTTCCACGCCCAGGTAGTTGTGGACTGACGGCGCCTTCGCAAGGCTCGGGCTCGCAAATCTGCGGGAAATGAGGGCCGTCGACTTGTTGCGGACTCGCGTGTTCACAGCCGCCGACATGCCCGCGGGGCCGGCTCCGATGATCATCACATCATATATCTCGTAGTCCACTGTCAATCAACTCCCCGGTCGCTACCTCTGAGCCGCGAACGCTGCTTCCACGCAGTTCTGCATCAGCATGGCGATGGTCATGGGCCCGACACCGCCTGGCACCGGCGTTATCGCGTTCGCGACTGCGCTCGCTCCATCGAAGTCCACGTCGCCCACGAGTCTCTTCTCGGCTATCCTGTTGACACCCACGTCTATCACAACAGCGCCTGGTTTGACCCAGTCTCCCTTTATCATCTCCGGCCTGCCGACCGCTGCCACCAGCACGTCTGCTGTTCGGCATACAGAGGGAAGGTCTTGGGTGCGTGAATGGCAAATCGTGACTGTAGCGTGTTCGGCCAAGAGCATCAATGCGACTGGCTTACCCACGATGTTGCTCCTACCGACGACCACTGCGTGCTTGCCCTTGAGTTCCACTCCGGTCCGGTGTATAAGCTCCATGATCCCCGCTGGCGTGCATGGCCTGAGCGCCGGCTTACCTACGACCAGGTTCCCGACGTTGATCGGGTGAAACCCGTCGACATCTTTGGCCGGCGTGATTGTCTCGATGACCTTGTCTTCAGAGATGTGATCGGGAAGCGGGAGCTGAACCAGAATTCCGTCGATGTTGGGGTCGGAGTTGAGGCGGCGCACCAAGTCCAGCAGATCATCCTCAGCAGTGTCCTCCGGAAGTGCGTGCTCTTCAGAGTAGATCCCGCACTCCGCGCATGCCTTCTTCTTGCTGTTGACGTAAACTCGCGATGCAGGGTTGTCACCCACAATAACGACTGCGAGCCCCGGTGCGCGCCCATACTCTTCGTTGAAGCGGGCAGCCCGAGCCGCTGCGTCCTGCCGGATTGACGCAGCTACAGACTTGCCGTCGATTTTCGTAGCCGGCATGGAATCACTCCAATCAACAATAATGCAGCCATCAGCCCCACGCTGGCCGGGCATGAGTGCCACTGCCGGCGGGCATTGGCCGGACAGTTGCATTATACCATGGCGCGCGAAGGTGTTGGCATAACACTGCCATCATCCACAAAGCACCGCCTGCCGTCTGGCATCTTCACCCTGAGCAAGTGGGGCGGACCGAACACAAGTCCTTCCGCGCACTGCCTCTCCGACTCCAGCACTGCAACAACAGTCCCGGCAGGGATACTGAACCGACTCACCGCTCCCGGGTGCTCCATTCCGGTCGCTCCACCCTGGCCGACCGTCGCCTCAGACAGAATGAACGCCTTCCATTTGTCGCTCCAGTAGTAAGTCTGCACAACTTCGCGGGACTTGATGGTAGTGAACACATCCGCGTCTTCGTCATATGATTCGTGTTTGTGCGATGACCGCAGCACTATGGACGGCCGCGGCCCCGCCTGCGGCCCCGCCTGCGGCCCTGCAATGAAGTCGACCTTGGAAAGGCTAGTCAGACGGATCCAGTCGCCGGAGCCCGCGCCTGCGTCGGCCTGCGCGCCGCCGACCCCGGTGTCATTCGGCACATCCCAAGCCGGATTCCATACTGCCTCAGAGCGTGTAGTAGCCGACCAGACTTCGACCAGGTTACGGCCATCCCAGGCATACGCAGTTGTGACTGTCGACTTGCTCATGGCACCCACACTCTGATCGTACTCTGCCGCCGCAACGAGCAGTGTGCCCCAAACGGCACGCCCATTTTGCGCAGCAGATGATCCGGCCTCTGACTGCTTTGATAGTGTCATGCAGGACAGCTCCACAACCGGGCCGGCCTCCACGCGGTCGAGTAGCCGGTACCCCGACCGTCCTCCGCTTGGGACGGAAGCTTCGTCGCGCGCGCAAAGCTCAATCACCCCGTCCTGCGACGACGTCCATCGCGAGCTGGCGACTTCGGGGCCGGGGTCTTGCGTTATGTCGATGTCCACGCTGAGCATGAGGCCGGTTTTGCCGTCGGCTGCAGTCGGCGCAGCCGTTTCCCTCGCAGCCGTTGCCCTCGCAGCCGCGCCCGCCGAGGCGCGTCCGAGCCCCGGTAAGGCGTCGAGCAGCGACATGCCCATGGGGTACCCGCGCTCCACATTCCACCATACGGCATTCGCCACCAACACCACCATGCATATGCCGAACAGCCCAGCGGCGCTGGCCGCCCGCGGCAAGCTGCTGTGGTGAGCCCGGACTCTCCTGACCCTGGCGTGTTTCCGTCTGCGTCCGCCAATACTGCCTTGCACAGAAGCAACCCCCCTCACGAGACTGGTTAAATCCTACTCGTGCAGGGGGCCGACGATTACCGATCTGGGAGATCACTCACCGGCTTCGCCCGCCTCCGCCGCGAACTCCGAAACCAGCTGTTTGAAGGTGCGTCCCCTCTCCTCGAAATTCCGGAACAGCCCGTAGCTGGCGCAAGCCGGCGAGAGAAGTACGGCGTCGCCCGGTCGCGCCGCGAGTCGCGCCGCCTCCACTGCCTCCCGGAATGTGTCCGCCCTGATGATGGTGGGCGGCTGGACACCCGCTCTATCGGCCGCTTCCTCGAATGCCTGCGCGATCTTGTCGGCGGTGACCCCCACGAGCGCCACGGTGTGGACCTTACCCAATGCCAGACGGGCCATTTCGTCGAAAGGAAGATGCTTGTCATACCCCCCCGCAATCAGCGCGATAGGACGCTCCATCGCCGCAAGGGCCGCAATCGTCCGCGACGGGGTAGTCGCTATCGAGTCGTTGATGAAGACTACGCCGTCGATCTCGCCGGCTGGCTCCAGGCGGTGCTCCACTCCTGAAAACGCGGCTATTGCATCGCGCATGGCGCCCGGCTCTGCACCCAGCGCAGCGCATACGGCAATCGCGGCCAACACGTTCTGGACGTTGTGTATCCCGGGTATCTTGAGGTCAGAGCGGCGCGCGACAACCGTGTCGCCCGTGCCCGATCCCCCTGATCCGCCCGAGCTACACCTTTCGGACCACCTCATTACCAGCCTGTCGCCGTCGAGAAACGCCCCGCGAGGCACTGGCCGGGACGCGCTGAAGGACATGATCTGACCAGGGGCGCGCTCAGCCATCAACTGCGTGACATCGTTGTCTGCGCCGAAGACTGCCCAGTCGTCGTCACTTTGGTAGCGCACGATGTTCTCCTTGGACCAGATGTAATCTTCCATGCTCGGGTGCACATCAAGGTGGTTCGGAGTGACGTTGAGCACCGCAGCGACACGCGGGCTGACTTTGAGCAGCTTCAGCTGGAAGCTGGATAGTTCCAGCACTATCAGGTCGTCAGGGCCCACAGTGAGCACACGTTCAATCACCGGAGCCCCAATGTTGCCGCCTACCAGCACCTGGCGAGCAGGGTGATGACGCCGCGCATCCTCGCTCAGGATGAGTCCAGTCAGTGTGGTCGTGGTGGTCTTGCCCGAGCTGCCGGTGATCCCCACCGTCGGGGCGGCCGATAGCCTGAGCACCAGGTCTATCTCAGAGCTGATGGCCGCGCCGGCGAGGCGTGCAGCCTCAATTTCAGGCTGCCCGGGGTTGACCCCCGGCGAAAGATACACAATATCGAAGCCCGGCAGCGCATCAAGGTAGCCTGGCCCCAGAAGATACTGAACGTCCAGCCCGGCAAGGGACGTCAGCTCAGAGGCTAGGGAACCCTCCTGTTTCTGATCGCATGCAGTGACATGCACTCCATGGCCCACGAGGAATCGAATCAGTGGAACATTAGTCACGCCTATGCCTACTATGGCTGCGCGTTTCCCTGCAAGCCCCCGAAGAAGGATAGTTTGAACGTCGGTCAGCATTACTCAAGCCCCCCAGAGGTCCGCCCGCGCCGAGGCCAACGGCAATGAGGCGCGCCGCCGTTTCTGCAGCATCGGCCATCAGCGGACCGGCGCCCGCAATTGCCTCGTCGATTGTGCATGGACCTTTTGCTATACTCATCAGCGCGTCGATGCCATGCGCGTACAGACCCCCGGCATCATCCGCAATCGCGCCGGATATGACCACAACCGGGATTCCGAGCGATTTGGCAACGTTCGCCACCCCCATGGGGGTCTTGCCGAAAAGAGTCTGGAAGTCAGTGCGTCCTTCGCCCGTGATGGCCAGGGTCGCTCCCTTCATCTGCTCCCTGAGCCCCACAGTCTCCACCACGATGTCTATTCCGCGCCTGAGGCTGGCGCCGAGGAATGCCATCAGGCCTGCGCCCAGCCCCCCTGCGGCACCGGCGCCCGGGATGCCGTCTACATCGACATCCAAGTCGTGCCGGATAACTGATGCCAGGTTCTTCAAGGCATCGTCGAGCATTCCGACCATCTCAGGCGTAGCGCCTTTCTGCGGTCCATACACCGCCGACGCGCCGCGCGGGCCGGTAAGAGGGTTGTCAACATCGCATGCAACTACGAATTCCGACTGAGACGCCCGCGTATCCAGACCCGATGCATCGATTCGCGCCAGCCGCGCAAGCTCGGCGCCGCCCGGTCCGATCTCCGCGTCGTGCGCGTCAAGCAGCCTCACACCGAGCGCCTGCGCCATGCCGGCGCCTCCGTCGTTTGTGGCAGAGCCGCCTATGCCGATTATGAACTTGCGGCAACCCATATCGAGCGCGCTCACGATGAGCTCGCCTGTGCCCCTAGTTGTGGCGCGAAGCGGGTTTCGGAGGCCCCGTGGAACCAGCGGCAACCCGGACGCTGCGGCCATCTCTATGACAGCCGTAACGCCGTCGCCGAGCACTCCGAAGAATGCGGCGACCGGCTCTCCCAGCGGACCTGTGACGTCGATGTTGACTATCCGCCCAGAAGTTGCATCGACTAGCGACTGTACCGTGCCTTCGCCCCCGTCGGCCATTGGGACCGACACTACCTGTGCCTCAGGCCACACCCTGCGAAGTCCTTCTTCTGCGGCCTCGCATACTTGTCGAGCGGTTAGGCTGCCTTTGAACGAGTCAGGGGCTATTACTACCTTCGGTTGCTTGACCATGAAAACACCCCCAGAACGCGGAAGTCAATGGAGCGATTGATATCGGTTGCGAACCAGCTTGAGCAGGCGCTCTCTGGTGTTTAGGGCAGGGTCGCGCAGAACCTCATCGAGAAGCGCAGAGAGAATGCATCTCACGATCGGGCCCGGGCCAATGCCCGTTGCGTCAATCACGTCATGCCCGTCGACAGCCAAGTCCCGGATGCGCAAGGCAGGCCTTGAGGCGAGTACGGCGTGGACCAGCTCATCCAGGGCACGTCTTTCATTCACAGAACAACCTGCCAAGGCACACGCCACTCGCACCGCTGGCGCCAGGTTGCCCGCGCCGATCCGCGATGCTTCCAGTCTCAAAGAGTAGGAAGACGGGCCGGCAAGGCCGGGTGGATCAGAATGCCACTGCGAAACAAGGGTGTTCGCGCCCCGGACTATGGCAGCCACGTCTGCCCCGGTGCGATTGGACGCGCGCATCCGAACCAGCGTCTGCCGAGAACGGCTCTCGCCGAGCGGGGCAAGAAGCAGAGCGAACCGCTCCACCGGGTCAGCCGGCAATTCGTCGCACATGGCGTACAGCCCAGCCCGTCGCTCGCGCGAGGCGCAGGCACACAGCTCAGGCAGGATGTATGGGGTGATCCCCATCTCCTCGAGCAGCTCGAAGCCGAGCGAAGGCTTCCGTGTCCTCATCATCTTGGTGAGTTCATCGTAGACGCGTTCCACTGATACCTGCCGTATCTGGGGCGCCAATGCGCGAGCGGCCTCCACTAGAAGCGGGTCAGCCCGAAATCCCAGCTTCGCCGCAAAACGAGCGGCACGTACCATCCGGAGTTTGTCTTCTGAGAACCTATCTTTGGGCCGGCCCACGCAGGAGATGACGCGAGCTCGTATGGCCTCACGTCCCCCGTATGGATCTATTAGTTCGCCGGCGATGGGATCGAAGGCCATGGCGTTTACGGTAAAGTCCCGTCGGGCGAGGTCATCCTCGATTCTCGGGACAAACCGCACGTACTCCGGATGCCTGCCGTCGAGGTACGGCCCGTCCACGCGGTATGTGGTCACCTCGATGCTCATGCCGTTCTTGATGACGGTGACCGTGCCGTGAGCCACACCGCTCGGGATCGCCTGGTCGAACGCGGCCATCACCTGCCCGGGATCTGCGGATGTCGCTACATCCCAATCCTCTGGGCCGGCGCTCGCCATCACCATGTCTCTCACTGCGCCGCCTGCTATGTACGCCGTATGCCTCAGCTCCCGAAGAGTGGTAATCACCTCGATGACTGGAGCCGGCGGGATGAATGCAATCCGATCCGATTCTTCGGTCGACATCCCCTCGACCTCCCTGCTCATGCCGTTGGCTTCCAGCGAGTTCCCATTTAGGGCCCAAGCCGCCCTCGCCCGCCTGCCTGTGAGAAGGTATAATCAGAGCGGGAACTCGTGCCTCGCGCATGACGTTGTTACCCAAGTGAAACGGATAGTCGTGCGCACATCACATCCGGGCGGGTGATGCTCTTGGTCAACCAGCAGGCACTAGCCACAACTGCACAGCACCTATCGAAGGACGCTGAGTTCGAATCGCTGGTACTTCGCTATCAGAACTCAGTATACAACATCGCGCTTCGTATGTCGGGCAACCCCGACGAGGCCCAGGATCTCGCACAAGAGGCTTTCGTCAGGGCATACAGGTCGTTCGACAGCTACCGGCGAGGCACCTCTTTTGATAAGTGGCTCTACAGAATCGTAACCAACCTCTACATCGACGAAGTCCGCAAACGAAGACGTAAACCGTACGTCGAGTCTCTAGATGAGCCCATCACAATGTCCGGAGGCAACGAGGTCGACCGCGAAATCGCCGACCTTTCGCACAGCCCGGAAATGGTATATGACCGCGAGCATCTGGACATATGCATCCAAAGCGCATTGGCCGAACTGCCGCCTGAGTTTCGCATGGCGGTTATACTGTGTGATATCGAAGGGTTTTCATACGAAGAGATAGCTCAGATAATGGGCACGTCGATCGGAACAGTGAGATCGCGCATACACAGAGGGAGACGAGGGCTGCGCGAGCGCATTGCGCCCTGCTTCCCGGCGCGGTCAGGGGAGGTGAGGCCGACATGACGTGCAACATGACCCAGCGGCTGATATCGGCCTATGTAGACCGCGAGCTGTCGGAGGATGAGCGGGCAAGAGTGCGGCAGCATCTGGCCCTGTGCGCTGAGTGCATGGTCGTGTACGAGGCTACTATTGAGGTAAAGACGGCACTCGGCTCAATGGCGCCTTCGCCGTGCCCAGAATGCCTGTGGGAAGGTGTCCGCAGCCGAATAGCTGCGCTGCCCTTTCAGGCTGAACCGGAGCGCACGCGGCTTGGTCCGCTGAGAGCAGTGTGGTCATTTGCGAGGTTAGTCGTCCCAGCGGCAGTAGCAGGCACCATCGTCGCCATCCCGCTGGTGCATATGATCTTTGGTATCAGCCTATTTGGCCCGGCCGGTACGCGGCAGCAACCCATATCGTCTTCTACTCCCCCGCGCCTGGTGATAAGCGCGCCGGCATCGGGAGAGTCCGGGGTCGCCCGATACTCGATGACGCGCGGGGTTGCGTCCGGGCAGACGGCAAGCATGTCGTCGTCGTCGGGCCTGTTCGGCCTGGACACGACGGCCCGCCATAGCGACAGAGGCGATGAATATTCGAGTTCGCCGGACGAGCAGCTGAATCTGCTGCTCAGGCGCATGCAGGATTCAAGTGTCACTTATACATGGATTGGGGGGAGCACGCATGAGTGAGTCCAGGATCAGAAAGTACCTTCCTCTGATAGTGGTGGCCATCGTCAGCAGCATAGTCACCTCTGTCGTAGTAGTGTCGTACGTGTTCCCAGACCGCAGAGGCAATCTGGCTGCGGCTGTGGGAACCGCAGTGCCGGCATCACAGGTATCGCAAATCGACTACAAGTCCGTAGCACTCCCGTCGTTCGCTGACGTAGCGGAGGCAGTAGGGCCAGCGGTGGTTCGAGTCGACACTGAGCGCGTGGAGCAGTTCACAACGGGAGATCCTCGCATGGACTGGATGTTCCGCGGCCTGTTCCGAGGCCAGCAGGTAGTTCCGGGTACAGGCTCAGGTTTCATTGTCAGCGCTGATGGGCACATTGTGACGAACTACCATGTGGTTGAAGGAGCGCGGAAAATCGAAGTCACGCTGACTGACGGCAGAAAACTCCGTGCGCAGGTAATCGGCGGAAGCAAAGAATCGGACGTAGCCGTGATAAAGATCAACGCCAAGAATCTCAACACGGCGCTGCTTGGTGATTCGAGCAAGCTTAGGCCGGGTGACTGGGTAGTCGCCATAGGCAATCCATACGGGTTCGATCACACGGTCACAGCCGGAATCGTAAGCGCGCTGGGCAGGAGCATTGACGATGGAGAGGGAAACACCCTGGCTACGGGCGACCTGATACAGACTGACGCAGCGATCAACAAAGGCAATAGCGGTGGACCCCTCATCAACATGCAGGGTGAAGTGATCGGGATCAACACCGCAATCATCCAGTACGCACAAGGCATGGGGTTTGCGATCTCCATAAACTCCGTGAGAGACGTGCTGAACGAGATGATGACGCGGAAAGTGGCCGAGCAGTCCACGAGCGCTCCCAAACCCTGGCTCGGCATCTGGTATCAGCAGTTGGATGAGAACCTCGCCAGCTACTTGCAGTTGCCCGACACCAACGGCATTCTGATTACTGATGTCTACAAAGACAGCCCTGCAGACAAGGCCAAATTGCAGAAGGGCGACGTTGTGCGCGAGATAAACCGGAAACCCGTTACGAAAGACCTATCGCTCGCGGACGAGATCGGCAAGATGAAGGTGGGCGACACCGTACTGCTGTGGATCTGGAGAGAGGGCCAAAGGATGTACGTGTCAGTGAAGCTTGCCGCGTACCCCGATGAAGAGCCGGAGCTGCGCTAGTCGGTAGTGACACATGATCAAGAAGGGGCCCAGCCACATGATCCGAAGTGATCCGAAGGCGGGCCCCATATTATTCCTGCATCGCACCGCCGGACTCGCTGAATATCCGGCGCGTGAGTGCACACACTATCCACGGCGAGCAGGATAAGACGTGACGTTGCGGTTGTTGCCATGGGAACGATTCTCTCACGCACCTGCTCGCTCCATCTTCATATCCGAGGCCGGTTTCATGACCGGGCGAACTTCCTGATGACCTTGACGAGCTCTTCAACTCTCTCTTCAGACGCTTTCGATTCATCATCGCCGATAATACAGTCCCGGGAATGCCTCTCCAGAATGAGTACGCCGGCGTTGTAGAGAGCGGTCCGTGCCGCGGCCACCTGGTCTAGGATCTCGGGGCACCTCTTCCCCTGCTCAATCATGCGCTGTATGCCCTTTACCTGGCCTTCTACACGTTTGAGCCTGTTTATCACAGTCTGCTTGCTCGTGCCCGCCACGAACGACACTCCCTTTCTATCCAGTCTGTACAAGTAGTCATCCCATATCGGTGGACAGCATCTATCGCCTTATGGGATCCATACACTCCTGAGCTCAATCCCTTGGGCCAAGGGATTGTTCCCCATTTCACAAACGCACGTATACCTCAGCCTCGCATCTAGAGCGCACGCGGGTCCACATAATACTTCCGCCCGTTCCTGATGAATGACCGCAGCCTGCGGCCGTTTTCCAGTTCGCGTATGGCCCGCTCTATGTCGCTTTCGGCGCTTCTTCGCACAAACCGGCGAACAACATCGAGCTTGGTCTTGGGCACCGAGCAGTACTCCACAATCCCCGGGTAAAGCCTTTCGGCGCCAGACGGCAGACGCCGTCTCGGATAGACAACTGTGTACCCTGGGTTTCCGTCGATGTCTTCGCCCGGAGTGTAATCAGCAGAGGCTGGGTTGGCATGAAGCAGCGAACGGATCGCGCGGCGTGTATCGCCGCCTGCTCCGCCCGATCCATAGCCATGGATGACCTTGAGGCAAGCGCTGGTGCGCGCGTCTGAGGCAAGGACGCGGTCGTATGCCCGTGTGAAGCAGGATATGGCTTCTGCTGTTTTCATGCCGTGGAGATCTACTTGTAGCACAATGATCGCCCCGCCTAACGAAATGCCGAGAATCGAGCTGAGACGAAAGGGGGTAACGAAGCACTCGTCGCGAACCACAAGCCCTGCGGCGACGACACCCCCTACCCGTATTACCATCCTTGCCTATACTAACATACATTGCGAAAGGCAGCAATGACTCGCGAGTCATTGACCCCCGAGTCACCGCTTGTCATCAAGACTCAATCTTGGAGACCTTCACCCCGCATAGAGTGTTCGATACGGGACAGCGCTCCTCTATAAGGCTCCGCTCAGCGTGAGGCGATGGTAGTATGTCCAGTGCGGATAAGGGGAGGCGGTTGGCCATACAGCAGGCCATCCCGGCGGCTCTCAACTGCCGAGCAGCGAGCAACAAAAAACGCCCCCAACTGGGCGTTCGTGATGACCTGTGCATACTCTGTGCACGCCTGCGAGTACTATGCTGCTGTCGCTGCCGTACTTAGCGGCGTGTAGCTGGGAAATAGATGGAGCCGGCGAAGGGAATCGAACCCGCGACCTGCGCATTACGAGTGCGCCGCTCTACCAACTGAGCTACGCCGGCCCACAAAGCTTGCGCAAGTGCTATGTTATCAGCTCCGGCTGTGCGTGTCAATCCACTACCCGCCGCTGTCGCGGGGCCCACAGGCATTACCCGCACTCATGCGAGAGGCTGCGGGCATTCGCCCTTGGGAGCAAGGCGAGCCTGCTGCTAGGTGCGGCGGTACATAAAAATGGAGCGGATGACGGGATTCGAACCCGCGACTCACGGCTTGGGAAGCCGTTGCCCTACCACTGGGCTACATCCGCTCGCAAAGCTTCGCGATTACATTCCTAGTATACGCAAGTGCGGCGCATCGCGCAAGGGGGGCGCGGAACTCGACTGGCCCAGGATCGGGTCGGCGTACAGGATCTGCGCATTGAAGGATTTTCGAACTCGGTGTCAAACTGCGAG
>Ga0209719_1002057_pt1 | contig 22268 bp, 22 predicted proteins | sample AD_JPNAS2_MetaG_FD_184421 | JGI IMG/M metagenome (GOLD analysis project Ga0209719, IMG submission 184421) | Active sludge microbial communities of municipal wastewater-treating anaerobic digesters from Japan - AD_JPNAS2_MetaG (SPAdes) (version 2) | ecosystem: Engineered > Bioreactor > Anaerobic...
AGCGGCGCCGTGCACACACACAATCGCCCATTCGAAAAACCACGGAGGGCGCCCGAAAACGGGCACAAAAAAAGCCGCAGCGGGCACCAGCTTCCCGCTGCGCCAGGCAGCCAGCCTTAGTACGGATGCGTAGCCATATGTCTTTGCACGTGCAGTCGAGTAATTAGCCCGACAGCCACGCCGACAAGCGACGCACCGTAAACCGCTCCGAACATGGCCGCAGAGCCATATCCGGAAAAACCGTGGAAAAGTTGTTCGAGCGCAGCCGGCATCGTCAAGCCTGCGGATGCCAGAAAATGAAGTTCGCCCTGCGTGTGCGCGAAGATCGGCGAGACATGTGGACGACTGGCTTTCACGCGAAAAGCATCGGCCCGCCGGCTCCGCGCGTCAACCGACGAGATTACGCCCCTCCAAGGGTAGTTACACTCACACCGCAAACCCGTCGGCGGGGTACGAATACCACCTGCGTCGCCAGGATAAACTTACGAAAAGCCCTCCACGCAAGCGCGGTTCGTGTCGATTAAAGCACAACCCCCATCTCGCCATGCAGACATCCTCGATTTTGCTGCAAGCAGACTTCAGCGGGCGGTTGATTCCTCAACCGGACCTATCCCTGAGTTCCCTCCACGGCGTCGAACGGGCAATCTTCCGAGCACGGGAAACCCTCGAAGCCGGATGGCAACTGACCTCCGACGAGGCGATACGGCTATTCGGGCAGGAGCGCGAACCGGCCTCCGGACAAGTCCCCCCCATGTCCGAAGGCGAAGACGAGATCGAGTCCATCGCCGACTATTTCGGCCAGCAGACCGAAGAGCTCGACTAGCCCCGCCCCCTAGGCATCGGGATGGCCTTAAGGCCGCGCCCGATGCGTCGATTATCAGGGTGAGCGCCCAAGCGCCACCTCATGCAACTTCACGGGCATAGCATCCGCCGCAAGTCGATCATCGGACGGGTCTGCAATCCCAACCCGTCACCGGAAACCTTGCGTGGCATCCAGCTGGCGATCTTCCGCGCAGAGTCCGCACTCCAGGCGGGCCGGCTACTGACGCCCGGCGAAGCGGCCGCTCTCGCCGGCCCCGATGCGCGCGGGAAAGACACCCTCTACTCGATCGCGCGCGACGCCGCTTGGGAGACCAATGGCGACCTCGAGGACATCCTCTACCACCTCGACGAGCGATTCCCGAGCATGGAGAAGTAAGTCCCGGGAAAGGGGCACGCCAAGATCCGGCCCCTGCCGGCCGCAACCCGTGACGAGTTGGCCCAACTGTGCCATCACGGACCGGGACGCCTTAACTCACACCGCCGCAAGGAATGGGACCTGATTACTCGAAATCAATCATTTAGCTAATCCACCGATCCCGGCACCGGGTATGCAAAGGAGGGGCTTGTTCAACGACAACAACCCTCAACCAGGAAACACCGCCATGCATATCATCCGCTACACGTACCCGACCGCCCGCAGCCTCGCGCCCACCACCGCATTCCAGGGCCGCAGCCCGTGGGCAGGACTTGAAAGCGAGATCGACCGCCTCTTTGCCAATGCCCTCGGCGAGTTCTCCGAACCGGCTGCCGGCAACACCTTCCCGGTCGATCTTTACGAAGACAAGGCCAACACCTACGTCCGCGCCGAGCTCCCAGGCGTCAACCGCGACGCCATCCACGTGGAAATGGTCGAGGACAATCTGTCCATTCAGGCCTCCCGTACACAGCAGGCCGGCGACCGCGAAGAAGCCTTCGCCTTCAGCCGCACACTCAGCGTCCCGGAAAACGTGCAGGCCGACAAAGTCTCCGCCTCCTACGAGAACGGCGTGCTGACCGTCACCCTGCCCAAACGAGAAGAGGCAAAGCCCAAGAAAGTCTCGATCGCCGTCAACTAACCCATCCCGGAAACCCTTATCATCAGGAGAAACTCACCATGTCACTCGTCCAATCCATCGTCCCCTTCCTCGCCCGTCGTCCCGCGCCCGCCGCCGAGCTCGGCGCGACCGTCAAGCCCCAGCACACGCTCCGCGAAGCGCCTGACGCCTGGACACTCACCGTCTATCTGCCCGGCGTAACCAAGGAAAACCTGGAGGTCACCACCGAAGCCGGAGCCCTCAGCATCGTAGGCCGCCGCGTCTGGCAGCAACCCAAAGACTGGACCGCCCTTTATCGCGAGACCTCGTCGGCCAACTTTGCCAGCACCTTCGAATACGACCTGTCGGTCGACGAAGAAAAAATCCGCGCCGAACTCAAAGACGGCGTGCTCCAAGTCACCCTGCCGAAGGCCGCGGCACTCCAGCCGCGACGCATCGCCGTCCAGTGACGTTCGCTTTCAGGTAGCGTTAGGGAACCCGATGCGCCCCAGGGGTGGGGCGCATCATTCTTTTTTCAACTCGCGGAGCATCAGCGCCGAAAGCGCCTCGGCCGGAGCCTTCCCGGCAAACAGCACCTGATAGATCTCCGCCATGATCGGCGCATCGATCCCCCGACTGCGGCACAACTCGTGAAACGATTCCGTGGTCCGATAACCTTCGACCACCGTGCGTCGGTGCTCGATCAGCTCCGCCACCGGCACGCCCTCGCCCAGCTTCTCGCCAAACTCGCGATTCCGGCTCCACGCGCCGTGGCACGTCGCCACCAGATCGCCAAATCCGCTCAAACCGTAAAAGGTCTCCGCGCGCGCTCCCAGCGCCATGCCCACGCGCACCATCTCCGCGAGCGCCCGCGTGAGCATCGCGGCCTTCGTGTTGTCGCCCAGATGCAGACCATCGCAACACCCCGCCGCGATCGCGTAGATGTTTTTCAAACACCCGCCAAACTCCACGCCGGGCAGATCCTCGCTCGTGTACAGGCGCAGCGACGCCCCGCTGATCGCAGCCTGCACCTCCGCCACCACCGGATCGGGCCGTTGCGCCGCGAGCACCATCGCCGCCGGCAGCCCACGGGCCACCTCTCGGGCATTGGTCGGGCCCGTCAACGAGCCAACCGTCATGCCAGGCAGCACCGCCGCGAGCACCTCCGACGGGCGCGCATGCGACTCGCGCTCCAGTCCCTTGGCCAGACTCGCCACCAGACGCACGCTCGGCGTCGCACCCAAGGCCGCCTGCAACCGCACACCCGTGTCGCGCAGCGCCTGCGCCGGGCAGGCCATCAGAACCACATCGGCACCTGTCAACGCCACCGACAAATCCGCCGTCACACCGATGCACGTCGGCAGTGGGATGCCGGGAAGGTAGTCGCTGTTCTCGCGAGCCGCGCACAATGCCGTCGCATGGCTGGCGCGACGAGGCACCAGGGCAACCGTCTGACCTACCCGCGCCAAATGCACGGCAAATGCCGTCCCCCAGGCGCCTGCTCCAACCACGCAGAATTTCATGGGTAAAAATTGTCGAAGCCGTTTACGCAGCGCACGGAGAAAATTTAGGGAGGGGCCACCCCGCTCAGACCAGGAAAGTCGGGATTTTCTCGCCTTCGATGACGCGCTCGAAGGATTCGCGCGCGTTGACCAGTTCAAAGGCACCGCCGCGCACCATCACCTCGGCCGGCAACAGCCGCGCATTGTAGCGACTCGCCATCGAAAAACCGTAGGCCCCCGCACTGAGGATCGCCACAAACTCCCCCTCGCCCAGCTCCTGCAACTGGCGGTCCTTCGCGAAACAATCGCTGCTCTCGCAGACCGGCCCGACGATGTCGGCCACGAGCGCGCGCCGCGTGGTGTCGCGCTGCAACGGCACGATCTCGTGGTAGCTCTCGTACATCGCAGGGCGCACCAGATCGTTCATCGCCGCATCGAGGATGAGGAAGTTTTTTGTCAGCCCACGCTTCAGGTACTCCACGCGGGCGAGGAGAGCCCCGGCATTGCCGACGAGGAAACGCCCCGGCTCGACAAGGATTTTCAGCCCGAGAGGCTGGAGCAGCGGCGTGAGGGCCGCGCCGTAAGCCTCTGGCGTGAGCGGGCGCTTGGCCGCGGGCTGTGCATCCCACCAGGCCTGCGAGCCGCTGGCGAGCGCCTCCCGGTAAACGATGCCGAGACCGCCGCCGATCGAAAGGTACTCGATCCCATACTTGGCCTTGAGCTCCGCCGCCAGTGGCACGATGCGCTGCACCGCCTCGACAAACGGCCCGACCTCGGTGATCTGCGAGCCGATGTGCATCTGCACGCCGCGGATGCGGATGTTCTTAAACTTGGAACACGCCTCGTAGGCTGCGGCGGCATGCTTGAGCGGGATGCCAAATTTGTTGTCGCTACGCCCCGTGGTCACCTTGGCGTGCGTCTGCGCATCGACATCGGGATTGATGCGCACCGCGATCGGCGCCTTCACGCCGAGCTTGCCGGCCACATGGTTGATGCGGGCCAGCTCAGGCTCGCTCTCGACGTGCAGCGCGTACATGCCGTTTTCCAGCGCCAGCTTGATTTCCGCCTCCGTCTTGCCGACCCCGGCAAAGACGCTCTTCTGGATGTCGGCGCCTGCGGCGAGGGCCCGGCGGATCTCGCCGCCGCTTACAAAATCGAACCCGGCGCCGAGACCGGAGAGCAGCCGCAATACCGCGAGGTTCGAGTTGGCCTTGGTCGCGTAGCAGATCTCCACGTCGAGCCCCTCCAGGCTCTGCTTGAGCCGCGCGTAGTGGTCGGCGATCGTCGTCGCGCTATAAACGTAGGTCGGCGTGCCATAGAGCTGCGCCACCGCGGCCAACTCGACATTCTCGCAGTGCAGGGAATCGGCGGTATAGCGGAAGTGGTGCATAAGGGGCGGCGTCAAAAGCCGGACGCTAGCGGGTTTCCCCTTGAAAAAACCACCTCAAATTTCCGACATGCACAGACCGTGTTACGCCTCCTCGCCCGACTTTTCTCGAAATCCGATCCCCTCCGGGGGGGCTGGGCTCCGCGCGGCCGGCACGACGGGCGCTTCGTCGGCTATCTCGTGACCAGCAATCGCAAGACGATCGACACCCGCTGGCAGGACTTCGGTGCGACCCTGCGGCGCCTGCTCTGGCGCCTGCTCATGCTGGTCCTGGCCTGCGGGCTGCTCTGGGTCGTCTGGGAAAGTGTCCGGGCATTGCACATATTCTAAACCGGCGCCTTGCCTCGCGCATCACCCGCCCTAGGACTTGGCGGATGCGACTCCCACGCCTACTCCTCCCCTTGGTTGCTTTCGTCGCCGCCCTCACCGGTTGCGCCACCGATTTTAAGCTCAGCGAGATATCCGTCTCGATCGTCAGCATCCGCCCGATCTCCGCGACTGCACTCGAGACACAGGCCAGCATGACGCTGCGCTTCACGAATGCCAATGTCCTGGCCATCGGAGTCGATGGCACCACACACAAGCTTTACCTCAACGGCGCCTACGTCGGCCAGGCGGTCAACAAGGAGGCCGTCGGCCTGCCTCCACTGGGTACGACCACAGCCGACGTCACCATCCAGCTCGAAAACCTCGCGCTCGTGAAACAGCTCCTAAAGTCGGCCGGCGAACAATCGGCGACCTACCGCCTCGACAGCCGCCTGTATGTCAAAGCCGGCGAAGACTGGCAGAACTACAATTGCTCGCAGCAGGGCAGCGTCGATCTGCAGGCGCTCGCCGCCGTCGCCCGTTAACCAGTCCGCCCACACAAGCTGCCGGCGAACAAACGCCGTCACGAAAAAGCCGCGCCCCAGATGGAGCGCGGCTTTGAAGTTTTCAGAGCTGCGACGGGCGCGTTATGCGCCGCCAGCGGTGCTCTCGCTCTTGGCCGAGAACGCCTCGCGGAAGCTGGCCGCGAGGTAGTCGCGGTTCATGCGGGCGATGAAGTCCTGCGAGATGCCCTTCGGGCAGGCCGCGGAGCATTCGTACTGGTTCGTGCAATTGCCGAAGCCGAGCTCGTCCATCTTCGCAACCATGGCCAAGACGCGGCGATCGCGCTCGGGCTGGCCCTGCGGGAGGAGGGAGAACTGGCCGACCTTGGCCGAGACGAAGAGCATCGCGGAGGCGTTTTTGCACGCCGCGACGCAGGCGCCGCAGCCGATGCAGGAGGCGGCGTCCATCGCGAGGTCCGCGTTGTCCTTCGGCACCGGGATCGAGTTGGCGTCGGGGGCGGCACCCGTGCGGATGCTGATGAAGCCACCGGCCTGCTGGATCTGGTCGAGAGCCGCGCGGTCCGTGATGAGGTCCTTGATGACCGGGAACGGGTGGGCGCGGAACGGCTCGACGGTGATCGTCGCGCCATCGGCGAAGCTGCGCATATAGGTCTGGCAGCTGGCCACGCCCTTGTGGGGGCCGTGGGGCTTGCCGTCGATCACGAGCGAGCAGGTGCCGCAGATGCCTTCGCGGCAATCGTGCGCAAACGCGATGGGTTCCTGGCCTTGGATGGTCAACTGCTCATTGAGCACGTCGAGCATCTCCAGGAAGGACATGTTCACGTTGATGTCCTTCACCTGGTAATCCACGAACTTGCCGGGCTTGCCGGGGCCGGCCTGGCGCCAGACGCGGAGGGTGATGGAGATGTTGGAATTGGAAGATTCGGCGACCATGGGAGGTATTTCCGTTGTTGGTTTTCCGATTGGTGGTGGCGGGTGCGGCTTACTTGTAGCTGCGCACCGACATCTTCACGGTCTCGTAGTTGAGCGGCTCGGTGTTGCGCACCGGGGCCTGGTTGTCGCCTTGGTATTCCCAGGCTGCGACGTGGGCGAATTTCTCGTCGTCGCGTTTGCACTCGCCGTCCGGGTACTGGTACTCCTCGCGGAAGTGGCCGCCGCAGCTCTCCTCGCGGGTGAGCGCGTCGCGGCACATCAGTTCGCCGAGTTCCAAGAAGTCGGCCACGCGGCTGGCGCGCTCCAACGACTGGTTGATCGAGGCGGCGTCGCCGGGGACTTTGACGTTGGCCCAGAATTCCTGGCGCAGCGCCGGGATTTCCTGGAGGGCCTTTTCGAGGCCTTCCTTGTTACGGGCCATGCCGCAGTATTTCCACATGATGTTGCCGAGGCGCTTGTGGAAGCTGCCGACGGTCTCCTTGCCGTTGTTGGAGAGGAGGCGCTGGGCCTTGGCGCGGACTTCGTCCTCGGCCTGCTTGAACTCGGCGCGATCCGTCTTGGGACGGGAGCCGGGCTTCTGTGTGGCGAGGTAGTCGCCGATGGTGTACGGGATGACGAAGTAACCGTCGGCCAGACCCTGCATGAGGGCGGAGGCGCCGAGGCGGTTGGCGCCGTGGTCGGAGAAGTTGGCTTCGCCGAGCACGAACAGGCCGGGGATGTTGGACATCAGGTTGTAGTCAACCCAGAGGCCACCCATCGTGTAGTGAACGGCCGGGAAGATGCGCATGGGCGTCTTGTAGGCGTTCTCGTTGGTGATCTCGTGGTAGATGTCGAAGAGGTTGCCGTAGCGCTCGCGCACGCCGGCTTCAGTCAGACGGTTGATGGCGTCGGAGAAGTCGAGGTAAACGCCGAGGCCGGTCTCGCCGACGCCGCGGCCTTCTTCGCACATGCGCATGGCAGCGCGGGAAGAGACGTCGCGGGGGGCCAGGTTACCAAAGCTCGGGTAGATGCGCTCCAGGTAGTAGTCGCGATCTTCCTCGGGGATCGTGTTGGGATCCTTTTTGCAGTCTTCCTTCTTCTTCGGCACCCAGATGCGGCCGTCGTTGCGGAGCGACTCGGACATCAGCGTGAGCTTCGACTGGTAGTCGCCGGTCACGGGGATGCAGGTCGGGTGAATCTGCGTGAAGCAGGGGTTGGCGAAGCAGGCGCCGCGTTTGTAGGCGCGCCAGATGGCGGTGGCGTGCGACTGGCGGGCGTAGGTCGAGAGGTTGAAGACGTTGCCGTAGCCGCCCGTGGCGAGCACGACGGCGTCGGCCGACCAGCGGCGGATTTCGCCGGTGTTGAGGTTGCGGGTGATGATACCCTTGGCCTGGCCTTCGATGATGACGATGTCGCTGACTTCCTCGTTGGGGAGGATTTCAACGCCGCCGGCGCCGGCCTGCTTCATGAGGGCCGAGTAGGCGCCGAGGAGCAGTTGCTGGCCGGTCTGGCCGCGGGCGTAGAACGTGCGGGAAACCTGCGCGCCGCCGAAGGAGCGGTTGGCGAGGAGGCCGCCGTATTCACGGGCGAAGGGCACGCCCTGCGCGGCGCACTGGTCGATGATGTTGACCGAGACTTCGGCGAGACGATGGACGTTGGCCTCGCGGGCGCGGTAGTCGCCGCCCTTCACGGTGTCGTAGAAGAGGCGGTAAACGCTGTCGCCGTCGTTCTGGTAGTTCTTGGCGGCGTTGATGCCACCCTGCGCGGCGATGGAGTGCGCGCGGCGGGGGGAATCGTGCAGCACGAAGCACTTCACCTTGTAGCCGAGCTCGGAGAGCGTGGCGGCGGCGGACGAACCGGCGAGGCCGGCGCCCACAACGATGACCTCGTACTTCCGCTTGTTGGCGGGATTAACGAGCTTGAGCGACTCCGCCTTGTACTTGCTCCACTTTTGGGCGAGCGGGCCGGAGGGAATCTTGGATTCGAGTTTGGCCATGGCGGGTAAGATCAGTGTTGCGCGGAGGTGGAGGTGGTGCAGGTCGAGCAGCTACCGAGGACGGAAGCGGCGGTCGTACCGGCGGCGGGTTTGGCGATACCGGACAGAATCGCACCAGGGATGGTGATGCTGCCGAGGAAATAGACGATGGCGTAGAGGGCCACGAGCTTGCGCAGGCAGCAGGCCCACTTCTTGTTGCGCAGACCGAAGGTCTGGAACATCGAATCGGCGCCGTGCCACAGGTGGAGGGTCAAAAGACCGACGGCGACGATGTAGAACAGGGAGACGAGCGTGTTGCTGAAGCCCAGGAAGACCATGCTGTAAACGTCGTGGACGACGTCGCCCTTGGCGGCCAGCGGGAGACCGAGCTCCTTGGCGTCTTCGAGCATCGTCCAGTGCGGGAGGGCCGCCTTGAAGGTGTCGGACTGCGCGACGCCGACGGTGAAATGGAGGATGTGGTAAACGATGAACACACCGACGACGATGCCGGTCTGCTTCATGTAGCGGGAAGCCACCGCGGCGCTCAGCCACTTGGTCACCCCGTACTTCTCGGAGCCGCGGGCCTGGGCATTTTCAATGCTCAGGGTGACCGCCGCCCAGACGTGGATCACCACGCAGGCAAGCATCACAAACCGGAAGCCCCAGAGGCCGGGCCCGAGGGACTGCAGGAAATGGGCGTACCCATTGATATGATCTGGCTTCAGGAAAATCTGTAGATTTCCCACCAGATGGCCGGTCACGAAAATCACGAGTATGATTCCCGAAACAGCCATGAGGAACTTTCGCCCGATGGACGAACGGAAGAGGTTACCGAGAAGGCTCATCGCGTTGATGATTGAGTTGATTGGAGGAAGGAAGGGAGGACCGGAGGTCCGGCCCGAAGCGTAGTGTCGTAAAGCAAGCGCTCGGGTATTGTAAAGGGTGGCGTCGCGGGAAAGTTTTGCCCCCAGGCCATATTAGTAACACTAAAGCCCCCCAGTAGAAATGGCACTGTCGCTTGAATGGCAAATGGTTGCGGCGCCATAAAAACGCCGCGAAGCCGCAACAGCACCTAGCGGACGAGAGGTTTCAAAAGCGCAAATTTGCCGCTGGCCGCGGGCGGGATCACCCGCCGCCGAAAGGCGTTTACCCGCGCTCCGAGCACGGCAGACAGGGCCGCCTCCAGCGGCCCATGGTCCGCCGTCTGATCAGCGACATAGTGGAAATCCCAGCGGCGCTCCCCAGTCTGCTGAAGTGCATAGTGCCAGGCCACAAACCCCGCGGGCAGTGCCGCATCGACCTCGCTTGCCGAGACCAGCCCGCCGTCTTCTCGGAAATACACATCCCGCTCGCGTCCCAAAATGCGGAAGCCCGTCGGCAACCGGCGCACGATGTCGCCGGTGTGGTACCGCAGCAAAGGCATCGCCTCGCGCCCACGCGTTGTCACGTGGATCTGAAAGACCTCCGGCAACGCCTCGCGCCACGGGACGAGTTCTATGAAGGCATTGGCATCGACCACCTGCAAATCGTCCTTGAACGCCTCGCCGACGAACAGGTAGCCGGCCTCCGTCGAACCATAGAGATCGACCTGTGGTGCGGGAAACACCTCGGCGATGCGCCGACTATGCACGAGGCTCGCCTTGCCGTACGTGAGGATGACGGCCTTCACACTCGGCACCTGGACATGCCGCCGCGCCACCGCGCGCGCCAATAGCGACAGGTAAACCGGCTCGCCCTCGATCACCTCCGGCTGCACCGCTTGGAGCTCGCGCACGATCCGGTCCCACTCGCCCTCGGGAAACACAAACGGATCGCTCGAAAGATTCAGGTAAACCACGCCGTCGAAATACCGGTGCGGAAACGGATGGTCCTCGTACGGGCACAGATTGCTGGAGCAACCCACTGGAGCCAAAATGCACTTACGATAAGGTCGTCCGACAAAAGGCCGCAGCAGCGGCGACGCGAGATACGCGCGCTCCGTCTGCGCGTTCCACCAACCGTCCTCCATGATCACCGTCATCGGCCCCTGCGTTGTGCCAGAGGTCGACTCGTACTCGTAGCGTTTCTCCTGCAGCCCGCGCTCGACCTCGCGGTAGTCGGAGAAAAAGGCCCGGTGCCCGCGCTCCACAATCTCACGCTTGGAAAGCACCGGCAGCGCCTCGTACTGCGCCCAATGGAGCCGCCCGGCCTCGAGCGGATGGCGCAGGCCGTAAAGAGGACTCCGTGCGTAGATCCGACGGACCTCCGACTCCAGCGCCTCGGGTAAAAAGCCGTTGCTGACGCCGCCCAGCGCAGCGGGATGGTTGGCAAACGACGGAGCGGGCATAGGAAACAGGCGCGGAGCAAAGCGCACCCGGTGAGGTTGTCAAACGCCGCCCCGATTAACCCCCCCATGGCGAGCCCGCCAAAGCGGTTCGAAAAGCATCAACGCCGTCAGCGACAAGCTGTGCGTGATTTGCCCGCCACGCGCCCACGCCAGCACATCATCGACCGGAGCGGTGACCACCTCCATCTCCTCATCCTCGTCCCAGGCGAGAGCTCCGGCACGCATCACCCCGTCAGCCAGCACCGCATGGCAGCGGTTGTCCTGAATCGCCGGATTGGGATGCACCGAACCCAGCAGCCGCGCAGCTCCGCCAGCATATCCGGTCTCCTCGGCGAGTTCGCGCAACCCAGCCACAACCGGGTCCTCGCCGTCCTCGATCACCCCACCCGGCACCTCCAGCGAAAAATCATTTATCCCGTAGCGAAACTGGCGAACGAGGACGAGCCGGCCATCCGTGGTGAGTGGCACCACGTTGACCCAATCCGAGGCGTGGATCGATACGAACTCGCGCTCGGTCTGCCGCCGCGGGTGACGGTAGCGGATCATGCGCAAATCCAGTACGCGCGTCTCCGCCAGCGTGCGCTCGCCCAGACGCACCCACCGTGCGGGCCCATGCTCAGAAGGTTGGCTCATGGCGTGAAAACAAAAAAGCCTCTCGACGGGGGTCGAGAGGCTTTCTCAAAGTGATTCGCTTATTTCTTGGCGGGCAGCTTCAGCTTCTGGCCGACCGCGAGGCGGTTGAAATTGACACCAGGATTGACGGCGACGAGGTCACCGACCGAGCAAGCCATTCGCGCGAGCGATGCTGGTACCGATGTCGCCCTTCTTGACGATATACTCGCCGGGGCCAGCCACCGCGGGAGCGCCGCCCTTGCCGCCCTTGCCTGCGACCGGGTGAGCTTTCTGAGCTTCCTCGAGCTTCGCGACGGAAGCCTTCACGTCGCCGATCATCGTGCCGATCTGGTTCACGGCGTCCTGCATCGAGCCCTGGAGCTTGCGCAGGTCGGCATTGGCCTTTTCAGCGGAAGCAGCGGCATTGACCGCCTGCGACTCGATCGAGTCGATCCGCATCACCTTCTCCTCCATGAGGGCGATTTGTTTATTGGCGTTGGACACTTTGACCAGCGAGACCGCGGCCAGAATCAGTGCCAAAACACCGACAATAACACCCGCCAAAGGGAGGATGCTGTTATTTTCACGAGAGGAAATGGTATCCATGGAAGAAAAGGTAGGTGTCGAGACCTAGTAAAAACGCCCAGCGACGCAAGAAGAGATTATTCACAAGCCCACACGGACACTCCGCCGGCGGGGTTGGAAGTAGTTGACACAATCAACGCGTGTGCGTGACTCGGCGCCTGCGTTTCGGGGTGTAGCTTAGCCTGGTAGAGCGCCTGCTTTGGGAGCAGGAGGTCGCGAGTTCGAATCTCGCCGCCCCGACCATCCACCAACAAAAAACCCGCCGGGAATGGGCGGGTTTGGGAGAGCGCAAAGAAAAGAGCTTACTTGGCCGAAGCCGTCTCCGGCGCGACCGTGGCGCGCAGTATCGTGGCGCGTTGCGCCCAGGCACTCTGGCCATCAATCTGGTCGAGCATGTCGGCATATTTCTGGACGTCGGCCGCGTTGCCAGCCGATGCAGCCTGGCTGGTGAGCAGATAGGCCGCTTCCGCGCGGAGGGACTTCAACTCGGCCGCTGACTCTGCGATCAGCTTCAAGGCCGCCACGCCCTCCGTGACCTGACCGGCCTGCAGTTTGGAAACCGCAACACCCAAACGGGCACGCCCCTGAAGGGGAAACTCTTTGAGCAAGGGCAGCGCCTTCGCGTAGTTGGCCGACGCTTCGGCAAAGCGACCGGCGGTGTAGTCCTCATCTGCGAGACGGAGCCACGCAGCACCCGCAAGCAGATGCGTGGGGTGCGCCGTCGTGAATGCCTTCAGCTTGTCGGAGGTGCGAGCCGCCGCGTACTCCTTGGCGATGCCGGCCTCGCGCTGCTCGACGTACATTTCATAGCCGCCCTTGCCGAGAATCGCCGCGAGCACCACGGCGCAACCGATCAGGATCGCCGTGCGGTTCTTCGCCCAAAACATCTGCAACTGCACCCCGAAGGTCTCTGCAGGATGGAGCGGTGCGTTGTCTTGGGATTGGGAATGGTGGGACGCGTCAGGGTTGGTCATGGAAATGAAACTTGGACCAAAACAAATGCCCCTCCCTCTGTAAATGCCGGAAATCGAAGCGTCACCGACGGCCCACAAGGCACGCGGGCCGAAGGCCGCCCGCCACTCAGTCGAAGACCACGGTCTTGTTGCCGTAAACGAGCACCCGGTGCTCCAAGTGCCAGCGCACCGCCTGCGCGAGCACCGTCTTTTCGAGGTCGCGTCCGCGGCGCACCAGATCGTCCACGCTGTGGCGATGCGTCACGCGTGCCACGTCCTGCTGGATGATCGGGCCTTCATCGAGCATCCGCGTCGCATAGTGCGCCGTGGCGCCGATGAGTTTCACGCCGCGCTGGTAGGCCTGATGGTACGGCTTGCCGCCGGCAAACGCCGGCAGGAACGAGTGATGGATGTTGATCACTGGACGGCCGAAAGCCGTCAGCATCTCCGCGGAGAGCACCTGCATGTAGCGGGCCAGCACCACCAGCTCGACATCCAGCTCGCGCAGCAACGCCACCTGGCGGGCCTCGGCATCCGCCTTGGTCGCCGCAGTCACCGGAACGTGATAAAAGGGCAACCCGTAGCCACGCGCCACCGGCTCAAGCGTCTCATGGTTCGACACCACCGCGACGATCTCGCAGGGAAACTCGTTGGCACGCCAACGCAGCACCAAGTCATGGAAGCAATGGTCTGCCTTCGAGACGAACAGCGCCACCCGCGTCCGCTTCGTCGTCGCCGCCACCGAGGACTGCATCCCGAGGATGCCGGCGAATTCCTGAAACGCGTCTACCTCCGCATGCGCACTCGAGCTCGCCGACGGCTCCCACTCGATGCGCTGGAAAAACACGCCTTCTTCCAAATCGCGGTGCTGATCCGCATGCAGGATGTTTCCCCCGCGCGTGAATATCCAACCCGCCGTTTTGGCAACGAGACCAGGCTGATCGGGACCGTGAAGCAGAGCGACGAGTGTTTCGGCAGACATGTTCAACAAAGAGACGAAGAGCCGCCAACAAACCACACCCAGCCGCTGCCGCAACGGCATTTTCCGCCCGCGCCCCGCCGATGCCGGGATTGACTTGCCCGCGCAGATGCGAATCCCATGGGCCTCGCCATCGCCGCCGGTGCGAGGCGAGCCTCTCATGACCGAATCCTCTCATCGGATCTGCTCGATCGTCTTTGTCGCGGACCACCATGGCCGGGTGCTCCTGCAACACCGCCGCAAACGCCCCAACCTCGGCCTGTGGACCAGTTGCGGCGGCAAACTCAAACGCGAGCTCGGCGAATCGCCCTTCGACTGCGCCCTGCGCGAGCTCCACGAGGAAACCGGCTTCCGCGCCTCCGCCGACGACCTGCAGCTCTTCGCCGTCGTCAACGAAAACGCCTACGAGGGCGACGACCACTGGCTCATGTTCCTCTTCCGCCTCCGCCAGCCGATGGACACGCTCCCGCCCGCCTGCGTCGAGGGCGCATTCCAGTTTTTCCAACCCAGCGAACTGCTCAGTCTTCCCATTCCGCCGGTCGACCGCCGCTACCTCTGGCCGCTCTTCTTCGAACAACGCCCCGAGGTCGTCGCCCTGAGCATCGACTGCGCCGGCGGCAATCACGGCGACGCCATCTACGAGCAAGGCGCGTCCATCGATACCTTGGAAAACACCCTCGCCTCGCTGAGCCTCGCGCCCGCGCTCCTCACCCGATGACGCCTGCCCGCCCCACCCTGCGCCACGCGCACCTCGATGCCTGCGACCGCCGCATCCCGCTCGGCGCGCGCACGCTCCTCATGGGCATCGTCAACGTCACCCCCGACTCCTTTTTCGACGGCGCCCACCACGACCAGCCCGAGCAGGCACGCGAGCACGGCCTGCGCCTCGCTGCCGAAGGCGCCGACATCCTCGACCTCGGAGGCGAATCCACGCGCCCCGGCTGGGCTCCCGCCACGGAGGAAGAGGAACGCCAACGCGTCGGCCCCGCACTTCGTCGCCTCCTCTCGGCCCATCCCCTGCCGATCTCCATCGACACCACCAAGGCCATCATCGCCGCCGAATCGCTCTGCCTCGGCGCCTGCATCGTCAACGACATCTGGGGCCTCCAAGGCGACCCCGACATGGCGCGCGTCGTCGGCGAACACCGCGCCGCCGTCGTCGTCATGCACAACCAGCACGGCACCGATTATCCCGGCGACATCGTCGCCGCGCTGCGCGACTTCTTCCGCCGCTCGCTCGACATCGCCGCCCGGCACGACATTCGCGAAAGCTCCATCGTCCTCGACCCCGGCATCGGCTTCGGCAAAACGCCCGCGCAAAACCTCGAGTTGCTCCGCCGGCTCGACGAGCTCCACGACCTCGGATTCCCCCTGCTGCTCGGCGCCTCCAGAAAATCCTTCATCGGCAAAGTCCTCGACCTGCCGCCCCCCGAGCGCCTCGAAGGCACGCTCGCGAGCACCACGCTCGCCGTCGCTCAAGGCGTCGCCATCGTCCGCGTCCACGACGTCCAGGCCAACCTCCGCGCCGCCCGGACCGCCGAAGCCATCCTCCACGCCTAACCTTTTCCCCGATGATCGAAATCAAACTGGTCAACATCGCCGTCCACGGCCGCCACGGCGTCCTCGATGAAGAGCGCCGCCTCGGCCAGCGCTTCTTCATCGACCTCACCTGCCGCCTCCCGGAAGGGCACCAAGTGCGCGACGACGACCTCACCACGACCGTCGATTACGCCGCCGTCTTTGCCCTCGTGCAAAAACTCGCCAGCGAGCAGCCCTGCCGCCTTCTCGAAACGCTCGCCACTCGCATCGCTCAGGCCGTGCTCGCCCAGTTTCCGCTCGTCGCCGCCGTCGATATCGAAATCCGAAAACCCGCCGCGCCCATCGGGGGCATCCTCGACCACGCCGCCGTGCGCCTGAGTCTGCAGCGATGACGCCTGCGTTCATCGCACTCGGCGCCAACCTCGGCGATCCCGTCGCGCAACTGCGCGAGGCCGCCCAACGCCTCCGCGACACCGTCGGCCTTCACTCGGTGCAGCTCTCGCCCATCTATTTCTCGGCCCCCGTCGGCGTCGTCGACCAACCGCGCTTTGCCAACGCCGCCGTGCGGCTCAAAACTTCGTTCACCGCCCACGAACTCCTCGCCGTCTGCCACTCCGTCGAGCGCGCCATGGGCCGCGTGCGCACCGTCCGCTGGGGGCCGCGCACCATCGACCTCGATCTGATTTTTTTCGGTACGCTCCACCTAAGCGACGACGTCCTCACGCTTCCGCACCCGCGCTGGAGCGAACGCGCTTTCGTCGTGCAACCGATCTACGACCTCGCGCCCGACCTAGTCATCGACGGCGTCGCCCTGAGCGAGACGCTCGCGCGGCTCGACCGCTCCGACCTCCAGCGCGCCGGATAACTCCGGTTACGCCGCCGCTTCCGCCCGGCGCACGCACTCCGCAACGGCCGGCGCCACACGATAACTCGCGACATCGAACTCGCGCCCATCGACCGCCGCCACCGGCAGCACGCCGATGAGCGAGTTGGTGATAAACAACTCCGCCGCGTCCGCCAGCGCCGTCAGATCCACCGCTACTTCACGCGCGCCTGGGAACTCTCGCAGGATCGCACCGCGCACGACGCCCGGCAGAAGCCCGCGCGACACCGGCGGCGTGAGCACGTCACCCGACCGATCCACAACGAAGATATTCGCGCCAGCCGTCTCCAAAATTCGGCCACCGCCATCGAGCCACAGCGCGTCGTCGCAGCCCGCCGCCTGCGCCTCCTGCCGCGCCAGCAGATGCGACAGGTACGAGGTCGTCTTGTGGCAAAGCGTGGCCGGTGAGCCCGCCGGGCCGGCCACGGTTTTCAAACGGCATCCGCGGACGCGCGCCGACTCCAGCGGACTCGGACCGCGCAGCGCGATCAGCTCGCTCGTGCGGCCCGCATCTTGAAACAGGAGAATCTTCAGCGCCGCCCAAGCCACGGCGTTTCGCGAGAGACACAGCTCTACGCGCGCTCGGAGTCCATCGCGATCAGGAGGCTGGAGCCCAACCGCAAGCGCATCGGCGGAGAGCCGGGCATGATGCTCGGTGAAAAAGACAGGCCGGCCGGCCTCCACCTTGAGGGTCGTGTACACGCCATGGCCGAGTTGCAGCCCCGCACCGAGCGGCGAAACCGCGACCTCGGGCGCACGCAGCGCCGCGCCGTTGAGAATCACCCAGGCGTCGTGTGTCGGAGTTGGTGCGCTCATGCAGTGCGTCGATCAGGTTGCGGTCGTCAGAGCCTCATGAAGCGCGCGGCCTTTGGCCAACGTTTCTTCATATTCTGCGGCTGGGTCCGAATCCCACACCATGCCGCCTCCGACGTGGTAGGTCGCCCGGCCGTCGCGGCAGACGATGGTGCGGATCGCGATGTTGAGCGCCACGTCTCCGTCGAAACCGAGGTAGCCGATGGCGCCCGTGTAAACGCCACGCCGCGCCCGCTCCAACTCGGCAATGATCTGCATCGCGCGAACCTTGGGCGCCCCCGTGATGGAGCCGCCGGGAAACGCTGCGAGGATCGCGTCGATGGCATCCGCTCCGGCAGCGAGTTCGCCGGAAATTTCGGCGACGGTGTGCCAGACGGTCGGGTGCTCCTCCAACGCGCGCAGCTCGTCGACACGCACGGAGCCGGGCCGGCAGACGCGCCCGAGGTCGTTGCGCTCCAGATCGACGATCATCAGGAGCTCGGCCCGGTCTTTTTCGCTTTGCAAAAGCTCCTCGGCCAGCGCGGCGTCCTCCGGCTCGGTGAGCCCGCGCGGACGCGTTCCCTTGATCGGTCGCGTCACCAGCCGTCGACCTCGCAACTCCAAAAAAAGCTCCGGCGAGGCGCTCGCGATTTGCTGCTCGGGGAAGTTGAGAAACGCGCCGTATGGAGCCGGCGTGCGCGCACGCAGCCGCCGGTAGAGCTCGACCGGCGCACACGGTAGGCCACACGAGAAGCGCTGAGCCAAGTTAACTTGGTACACGTCGCCCGCCGCGATGTACTCGCGCACGCGCTGCACCGCCGCCTCGAACTCCGGGCGGGAGAAATCCGAGCGCGGCGCGCTGGCCGCGCCAGATTGCGCAACCGGCGCCGGGCACGGCGCGCCAGCCAAGCGCGCCTGCAAACCGGCCAGCAACGTCTCGGGGTCGCGCCCGCCCACCTCGCTTGCGATCAGGTGGCAGCGGCGTTCGAGCGTGTCGAAGGCGACGACGGCATCGTAGAAACCCCAGGCCATGTCGGGCTCGCCGAGCTCGGCGGGCAATGCCGGCGCCACGCGCTCAAGTGCCGAGCCCGCCTCGTAGGAGAAATAGCCGACAGCTCCGCCGAAAAACGGAAAATCCGAATAAGGCGTCGCAAAACGATACCGGGCCAGCAGCGCGCGGAGCTTCGCCCACGAATCGCCCGACTCGACGCAGGTCTGGCCGGACGCATCCGTCATTTCGCAACGGGAGCCGAAGGCGCGAAACACCAGAAACGGGGACGCGCCGGCAAAACAATAGCGCCCGCGTCCTGATGACGACCGGGCGCTATCGAGGAGAAATCCGTACGGCTGTGAGCCTAGGGCCGCCAGCAGCGTCTCTGCGTCAACAGACCTGTGAAACTCGCGGATCAGCATCGGCGGGAAACGACTGGCGTGGGCTCAGACGAACTCGACGTTGCCGAGATATTTTTGGATCGGGCGGACGCCGACGCTGTGGGTCTTGAGCGCCTTGATACCGTTCACCGCCGCGTAGGCGCCGGTGATGGTGGTCATGATGCAGACGTTGTGGGCGTAGGCGGCAGAGCGGATGGCGTTCTCGTCGCGGCGCGGGATCATGCCGCTGGGCGTATTGATCACCATGGCGATCTGGTTGTTCTTGATCATGTCCACGGCGGTCGGGCGGCCCTCGGAGAGCTTGTGGAGCTTGTTCACCTTCACGCCATTTTCCGCGAGCACCTTGGCGGTGCCGCTGGTGGAGAAGATGGAGAAGCCCATGGCTTCGAGCTGGCGGGCGATGTCCACGGCGCGCGACTTGTCGGCGTCTTTCACGGAGAGGAACACGTTGCCCTGGACGGGCAGGCCGGGCTTGGCCGCGGCTTCCGCTTTGGCGAAGGCGATGCCGAGATCCTCGTCGAGGCCCATGACTTCGCCGGTCGAGCGCATTTCCGGGCTGAGCGTGATGGTCGCGCCAGGGAAGCGGACGAACGGGAAGACGGCTTCCTTAACGCACCAGTGCTTGGGCGTCTGCTCGCGGGTGAAGCCGAGGTCCTTGAGCTTCTGCCCGGCCATGACTTTGGCGGCGAGCTTGGCCAGCGGCACGCCGATGGCTTTGGAAACAAAGGGCACGGTGCGCGAAGCGCGCGGGTTTACCTCGAGGACGTAGAGCTGGTTATCCTTAATCGCGAACTGGATGTTCATCAGGCCGACGACCTTCAGCTCGCGGGCGAGCGCGTAGGTCGCGTTGCGCACGACACCGAGCATCGCTTTGCCCAGAGTGTGCGGAGGCATGACCATGGTGGCGTCGCCCGAGTGCACGCCGGCGTACTCGATGTGTTCGAGCATACCGCCGATCACCGAGGTCTCGCCATCGCTGATGCAGTCGACGTCGAGCTCGATGGCGTCTTCGAGGAACTTGTCGATCAGCACGGGCTTGCCGGGCATGACGTCGAACACCTGGCGCACGACGGCCTTCAGGTCTTCTTCGCTGTAAACGATGAACATGCCGCGTCCGCCGAGGACGAAGGACGGGCGGAGGAGCACCGGGTAGGTGAGCTCGCGAGCGTAGGCCACCGCTTCGCCCTCGCTGAGCGCGGTGCGGTTGGCCGGTTGTTTCAAGTCGAGCTTGTTGAGGATGGCGGCGAAGAGTTTCCGATCTTCGGCGATCTCGATCGACTCCGGCGAGGTGCCGATGATGTTGACGCCATTGGCCTTCAGGGCGGTCGCGAGGTTGAGCGGGGTCTGGCCGCCAAACTGGACGATCACGCCTTCGCACTGTTCCTGTTGGTAGATTTCGAGGACATCTTCCAGCGTGAGCGGCTCGAAGTAGAGGCGGTCGCTGGTGTCGTAATCGGTCGAAACGGTCTCGGGGTTCGAGTTGACCATCACGGTCTCGAAGCCGCTTTCGCGGAGCGCGAAGCTGGCATGCACGCAGCAGTAGTCGAACTCGATGCCCTGGCCGATGCGGTTGGGGCCGCCACCGAGGATCATGATCTTGCGGCGAGTGGAGGGGATGACCTCGTTCTCATCGCCATAGCTCGAATAGTAGTAGGGCGTGAAGGCCTCGAACTCAGCCGCACAGGTGTCGACCAGGCGGTAGGTGGTGTCGATCTTGCGCTTCTTGCGCTCGGCGCGCACGGCGGCGAGGTCGGTTTTGAAGATGTACGCGAGCTGGGCATCGCTGAAGCCAAACTTCTTTGCGCGGCGGAGCAGGTCGGTATCGATGAGGGTGAGGACCTGCTTGCGGAGCTGCTGCTCCATTTCGAAAATCTCATGGAGCTGGTGGAGGAACCACGGATCGATCTGAGTGAGCTCGAAAACATCATCGATCGTGAGGCCCGCCATGAAGGCGTACCGGATGTAGAAGATGCGCTCGGCGTTGGGCGTCGCCAGCTTGGCCTGGATGGTCTGCATGTCGGGCAGATCGTCAGTCCCAAACTTGCCACCACCGCCGAAGCCGCGGGCGCCGATTTCGAGAGAGCGAAGCGCCTTTTGCAGAGACTCCTTGAAGGTGCGGCCGATGGCCATCGCTTCGCCGACCGACTTCATGGACGAAGTCAGCGTGGGATCGGCATCCGGGAACTTCTCGAACGTGAAGCGCGGGATCTTCGTGACGACGTAGTCGATCGTCGGCTCGAAGGAGGCGGGCGTGAGGCGCGTGATGTCGTTGCGCAGTTCGTCGAGCGAGTAGCCGACGGCGAGCTTGGCCGCGATCTTGGCGATCGGGAAGCCGGTGGCCTTGGACGCGAGGGCTGAGGAACGCGACACGCGCGGGTTCATCTCAATGACGACCATGCGGCCGGTCTTGGGATCAACGGAGAACTGGATGTTGGAGCCGCCGGTCTCGACGCCGACTTCGCGGATGACCGCAAAGGAGGCGTCGCGCATGACCTGATATTCCTTGTCCGTCAGCGTCATCGCCGGGGCCACCGTGATGGAGTCGCCGGTGTGGACGCCCATCGGGTCGAAATTCTCGATCGAGCAGATGACGACGCACTGGTCCTTGTGGTCGCGCATGACCTCCATCTCGTATTCCTTCCAGCCGAGGAGGCACTCTTCGACGAGCACCTCGTGAACGGGCGAAAGGTCCAAGCCGTTGGCCACAATGGTCTCAAATTCTTCCCTGTTATACGCGATGCCGCCACCTTGGCCGCCCAGAGTAAAGGAGGGGCGGATGATAAGCGGATAGGCACCGATCAACTCGGCCGCGGCACGGGCCTCATCCATCGTGTGCACGGTGCGGGACTTCGCACAGTCGAGGCCGATCTTGATCATGGCCTGCTTGAACAGCTCGCGATCCTCGCCCTTGGAAATCGCCTCAGGCTTGGCGCCGATCATTTCCACGCCGTATTTCGCGAGGATACCGGCCTTGTTAAGATCCATCGACAGGTTAAGCGCCGTCTGGCCGCCGAGGGTCGGCAACAGGGCCGAAGGCCGTTCCGCAGCGATGATCTTCTCCAAAATATCGACGGTGAGCGGCTCGATGTAGGTCACATCGGCAAACTCCGGGTCCGTCATGATCGTGGCCGGGTTCGAATTCACCAAGATCACACGGTAACCCTCCTCGCGAAGGGCCTTGCAGGCCTGTGTGCCCGAGTAATCAAACTCGCAAGCCTGACCGATGACAATCGGGCCGGCGCCAATGATGAGGATGGACTTCAGATCGGTGCGTTTGGGCATGGACGTAGATTTAGGCGAGGGTTGAGCGCGTCTGGCGACGGCGCAAGCGGGAAAGGCGGCGAAATCAAACTCCCTGCCCGTTCCTCATGCGAAAAAGCCACATAGGCACGGCCTGTATCCTCTCAAGGAAGCGTCAGGCACCCGCCATGCACCAGCGAGACGTGGTGCGGTCGCCGGGAATCGAACCCGGGACACCTGCTTGGAAGGCAGAGGTTTTACCACTAAACTACGACCGCGAAGGGCGGTAGCAGATTAGGCACGAAGGCACGCGTCAAGTGGGTAAAGCGGAAACGACCGACTTGCCACTCACCAGCCGCCGACCCGCACGAGGAGCGCCGTTTCCGTCCGTTTTTACAACTAGAGCAGTTTAAGTAAAACTGTAGCCGCATGCGGCAAACCAACCTTTGGCATCGTCGGCGGTGACAGCCTTGAGTGCGGTGCCGATGGCGGCCATGAGTGTCTCGTGGGTGCGCGCCTGAGCGGC
>Ga0209719_1002058_pt1 | contig 22256 bp, 20 predicted proteins | sample AD_JPNAS2_MetaG_FD_184421 | JGI IMG/M metagenome (GOLD analysis project Ga0209719, IMG submission 184421) | Active sludge microbial communities of municipal wastewater-treating anaerobic digesters from Japan - AD_JPNAS2_MetaG (SPAdes) (version 2) | ecosystem: Engineered > Bioreactor > Anaerobic...
GCACCCGAAGCGGTCCTGATGCCCCAACTGGCACCCCCGCTGACGGCTGCGGTCATCCCGACTACCACTTAAAAACTGGACCAACTCTTGGGGGCAGGTCAGCTTATAACTTGTGGCAGTGGGTTGATCGCAGCTTTCTATAATAATTTTGGGTTTTAAGATTCGGAATTTTCCTATTAGGCCCGACTTGAAAGGATTTTGTTTAGTTGCATTTTGCCATTGATCAGCAGGAAACCCATTCAACAGCATTTCTAAGAATTGCTCAATTCGGCCACGGTACTTTGCCTCACAAATAACCGCGATCGTTGGTTCATTACGAGCGTGGTGCATATACATATATGGCCCATGAGTTTGTATTCCTTCATCTGGAATCGTTCCTTGGTTCCGACCTTGTGCACCAAATAATAATGTGGGCCTATCCGTTGTTGTAATTTCTGGAAATTTACTTGAATTTTGAGCTAATAATTCGCCGAAACTTATTGAGATATCATTTCCTATAATAAATTTTTTCTTCCTAAAGCCCTCCAACGTCTCTCTTATCCGCGCAAGTTTACCTGTTGCAGTGCTTACGGGATTTCGGAACTCATTTAACGCTTCGATGAGTTTACCGGATGAACTTTTATAAATTAATTGAAGAACATCTAATAAGTTTTCGTTTCGAGGTTCTATAAATACCTCACTAGCATCAACTTGGTCGATTCCCTCAGTATCTGTAAGGAATAAAGTCGATCCAGAAATCTCACTTACTCTTCCAACCAATTCCAAGCGCTGCTGCATGTATTCTTGATCAACTTCCACTTTTCTACATACATATCGACCACATATATCCATTCCCAGGTTTATAAGGTCTACTACAGGTATTTCAATGACATTACTTGTCGAAAAATCGATGACTAAACCGAGGTAGTTTTTATTTTCTTCGTATTGAAACATTCGGCAATCAATTTCGTATCTCAAAATCACTTCTACCTGCGGGTTAGAAGGCAGGTTTACTTTTTTAAGAGCCTTCGACAATAGAAGAGCATTATCAGCTTTTCCCCAAAAAACGAGTTTCTTATTCCCTTTAATAAAAGTGATTTTTTGTGATAACCAAACCAAAATACTCTGTTGTACCGCTCTTGCCAACAACAATAAATGTTCATCGACCTTAACTTCTTCAATGTTTCCTAATGGCTCAATACCTGGCTCTATGGAAATATTTAATATTTCTCCGGTTCTTGAATCAAACCGGAAAGCGCGCGTTTTCCAATTATCGTCTCGTAATTTCTGATAATCCTCGACACCCATATTAGGTAACCTACCAATAAGCACCATTTCTTTATCGAACGTTATGGGAATAACATTCATCTGAAGACCAGTAGAATATTGGTGGTTACTCATAATTACATACTCCTATCAGGATTATTAAAAGCATAAAAACTCGAAATCGTAGACTACAACCCCACGCAACTGAGTGAAAGCTTAGTAATTACCTCTACTACCCTTCCTCAAATCCGTGCCCTTTGAACTTCAGCGTATTACAATTTTCATTGATAATCCGCATCTTGTCCTCAGGAATTCCATTGGGGACTTCAACTTCAATTTCGAGAACGATTTTCGCTTTCGCACCGACGAGACTAGTAAGGTGGGTCAGTACTTCATCAGAGATCCGGCCAGCATCTCGTCCGAGACGGGTCGCATCTAATTCCACAGTGCCATGGAATCGGCGCAAAACAATCTCTTGTTTTGTGTCAACAACATCATCCGGGAAAAGAGTAGTGCCCACAACACCTGGCTCATTCACGCCATTGGTGGGCGCTTTATCGCCGGTTGGATATGGCGTCGTTGTTTCTTGTTTTTTGGCTTCCTCTTCGCGTTGTTTCTTAGCAGCTTCCGGTTTAACCACTATACTGGCTGAATCAAGAGATACCGCCGGGATACTTCCGGCAACCAGCCCCATGTAAGCCCCATCGCTTTTTATCGCAGATGCGTAAGCGAAATAATCTCCCCAGGTCAGGGAACCGGCTCCATTCCGGATCGCTGAGATGAGTACTTCTTCATCCCGCAATCGAGACAAATACAGGTATTGAGCCATATAATCCCAGAGTTGTTTGGTGCTGATATGGTTAACATCTTTCCACAACCAGCGATCCAACTCCATTCTCAAAAGTGCCGGCGACCATTCTGTAATGAGCTGCTGTTCGTTTTTTAATTTTTTGGATGCGCGTGTCACCAGATTATCGCCACCTTGCAGGCGGCTGACAGACCACTCGATTGGATTCGTTCCTTCTTGGGTGGGGACGATCAGGTGGCAGAATGTTTCCAGGAGGCGGGCATTAATCGTATCTTCATTGTTTTGAACCTGCTTATCTACCTGGCGTTTCTGTGAAGAATCCAGATTGAGCTGCTCTTCGTCTTGTTTAATGGATGTCCAGGCCAACCAATTCCGTACGCCTTGTTCAAGTTCGGCCAAACGTTCCGCATCAGCAGCCAGGAAGACGAGCATATTTCGATACAAACGTGGGCTGCTACCGCGATGTTCTAAAATTTCACGAGCAGCGCTCAACGCTTTACTTTCTTCACTGCGAGTGCGATGAGCATTCAGGGGACCGAGGATAACAAGACGGCAGGTTGTTTCATCTGGCACGTCTCCACTGTTGCTTGGGATTGCATGTACACCGGCAAATTCGCCTCGGTCGCGGCGTACCATTTCGCGAACGCGCCGGATGATTTCATCTTCGACAATTTCCGGTTTGCGCTCATATTGAGCTGCCCGGTCGGAAGCGATCCGGGTGATAGTTGGCCGGGTGTCAAACCAATAGCGGGTCGAGTCGGAATATAGATAGGTTAATTCTTCCGAAAGCCGCCGAAGGGCATCACCGAAAACGGCTGTAGATTCGCCTGGTTGGACGCAACCAAGCTTGATGCGTACTTCCTCGATGCCATGAACTTTTTGCGCACCCGCCGAAGGAGCACTGCCCACGAAGATCGTACGTGATACCCTGCGGCTGGCGGAGTAACGTCCCAGATTGGGGTTATCACGATCAATCGCCAGGGGACGACTGAGAGCGCCGTCGATATCCTTGTCAACCACGGCTCCCCAGCCTTCCGGCAAATAACGAGTCACTTCGAAGCGTACATCCGTAGTATCCATTGGGACGGAACCGGGCATGATCATGAGCGAACCGTCTTGCCGTTCCCAAAGCTCATGTACAATCGCGGCCATCATACGCAGAACGCCGCGGGTGCGCTGGAAGCGTTCCAAAGTAGACCAGTCTTCATAGAGCCGATCAAATAATTCAGGATGAATCGGGTAAGCTGAAACGATTCGTTTTTCATAATCTGCTTCACGGCATTCAGATGGAAATTCTGCCCGGTTGGCCTGGTACATCTCTGCAAATGCACGGCAGACCGCATCTCGCGCTGCGTAGTCGGTTACAGGTTGGAATAACCGCCGCCGAACAATTTCAAAGCTTTCGGTGGCCGTGGCCGGTTTCCAGACCGCTTCTACACGTCCAAAAACATTCCGTATTCTTTCCAGCGCAGCTTTACCGCCTTCGCCGCCGATCTCGATATCCGATTGCGGAATGGCTGCCACGACCATTGCATCTGGAACGGCCTTTGCGGCTTCAGTTAAAGCCTGGGCAAAGGTCATGTTCGCATCAAAGGAACCACCCGGAAGGTCATCTTTGCCATAAAGTTGACGCGCATATGCAACCCATTCGTCGATCAAAACCAAAACCGGTCCAAATTGATCAAAAAGCTTCGTAAGTTTCTCGGAACCGGGGCTGACACCTCTGCGATCCTCTTCAGATACTAGGGCGTAAGCCTCGCCGGCTTTTCCAACGGCCTTGCCTATTTGCCATGCCATTTCGCCCCAAAGCGTGTGAATCTCAATGCCATCCGGCTTTGTTCTCACCTCGGCAGGGCTGAGTTGTGTACCCACTAAAACTGCTCGACAGGCAACGGGCAAATCTACCTCACCGCCTTTCAATCGAGCCGGCACCAGGTTTTCCAGACCAGGGACATCCTGCGGTTTGAGCTGGCCGCCAAACAGATGGAATAATGCCAACATGGAGTGAGTCTTCCCACCGCCAAAGTTGGTTTGGAGTTCGACAACCGGGTCTCCCCCGGCAGACGCCAACCTGGCCCAGGCCTGGGAAAGAAGACGGATCAGACCTTCTGTTAAATAGGTCCGCCGGAAAAATTCTCCCGGCTCACGATATTCTGCTTCCGCTTTCCCGGTGATCACCTGAAACAAATCGGCAGCGAATTCGGCCATTTTATAACGACCGGAGGCAACATCCTGGTGGGGCGTGGCGATTTCTCGCCAGGATTTCAGCCCCTGGGTAACGCCGGTTGAAAGAACGGCCGTAGATTTTTTGAGTTCGCGTTTTGTCTCTGCTTCAAATCGTTGGCGTAGCATCTCGCGGCTGAGTTCCTGAATTTCATCTAGTCCTTGGCCGCCAACCATTTCTACCATGCGCGTCATGGTATCCAAAGCTCGGAAAGTATCTTCAGGGTTAAACGGCTGTTGATGCGCCCAATTATTGCGAACCTCACGCAATTCACTGACATAACTGCGTCCGCTGTGGCCCAATTCGGTTTTAAAGACGTTATTCCAGTTTTCCCACATAATCACCAACAATGCCTGGACATCCAGCCTTTCAAACCGCTCCTCAGGAGTACCTGCGCCGTTAAGAGCTTCACGGCCAACTGCGTTCTCCAGAATCGTTTCTACACCGCTGACCCACCAGCGCTCCTTATAGATGCTTTTTAATTCGCGTTGGATATAGGGTGCCAGGCCAGTGCGCAAGATTTGGAGCCCTTTGCCAATTCGTTCGATATTACTGATAGCCATAGAGAATTCCTCACTTTTCAACGGTGGTAGTTTTCCACGTAGTTTTGACACAAAAATTCGACCTGCACGCCATTGCGAAGTAGAGCAACCCGGTGTTCCCACCAGCCAGGGTCTACTGCTGTGCTGACACAAGTGTTTGAAACAATCGATAAAGCCACAAATTTTCGATCAGCAGGGTCGAAGTTTTGTAGCTCCTGATCTGCCGGAAATTCCAAGAAATTTCCATTATTGTCTTCCGCTGTAATTTGGAACAATTCACAGTGCAATGGGTTATCTTTGTTGTTCAACACCCACTTAAAAAAACTATCCCCCTGACCTGGTTGTCCATTACTATTTAAATTATTCAAATACTCTGAAAGAATCTGCCAAGAATCGTCAAGAACAATTTTGCCATTACTCTTTATTAAATCAAGATGGTTTACGCAAGAAAGGATACATACGGGGTCATTTAAAACTTGAGGTGCATCCTTATTCGCAACTTTCAAAATATTGGTATCAATGATTCTGCGCATAAGTCCATTTGCCTATGAAGTTATGTTCTTGCGTTGCATCTCAGCACGGAGACGGGCGCTCACTTCACCCATTTCATCGCCGAAAAAATCTTCGGGCCAGTTCTTTATATTTCCAAATTCATCTAAAATTAAATTTTGAATTTTGGATTGACCGTTATTAATGTGTGTAAAGTAAAAAGACATAAGATTCCCTAATGTAGGATCTTCAGCAGCCCTTCTTTGAAATCTCTGCAAAATATGCTCGCTGTGGCTTTCGAGAATTACTTGAATGTTCCTTGTTTTAGCTATATCAATAAAAACATCGGCAAGGATATATTGGACTTTGGGATGAAGGTGGATCTCAGGTTGCTCAAATAATAAGATTGATCCTTCTGGTACGTAATAGCACAATACTAGAACAGGTAATATTTGTGCCATCCCAAAACCAACATCAGTTATCAGAACTTCGGGACTTTCCTGGGTGATCTTTATTCTCAGTTCGTACTCTTTGCGGTTGGGGGCTATTTGATGTAGATTAAAATCATAGATCAATCCCATCTCTTTTAACCACTCCGCCACTCTTTCTTCAACAGTCTGCTTTTTGTGACCTCTCCCTCTTCCACGGGTAATGGTCTTTCCTTTTGCTCGAGAGGCTAGTAGTGCTGCAACGGTTGCCTCGCCGCGGCGATCGACATCCCTTGGCACTTCCCCGCTCCAAGAATATGACCGTCCAGGGTACTCTCTGATCGGACCCAAGTAATACAATCGTGAAAACAACTTCTCGATCGAAAGAGCAAACTCAGATAACCAGCTAACATTTTGATAATAAGCAAATATCTCATCCGGGAAGCCATAAAATCTTACAGGAGCAGGAATATCCCAGGCTCTCCCTCGTTGTCGCTTTAATTGAATATGAGGTGCATTAAGTTCGTAACCCTCCCCAGTATTATTGTGAGTCAATTGAATAGAGAAGGTCTCTCCTGGAATATTGTAACCAAGGTCTTCAACGTACAGTTTTCCTGGGAGCTCATTTGTAGTTTGTTGTTTGATTGAAGCATTAAAGTGAAGTTTTCCTATTTTCTTCTTATAAATACTTGGTTCTAAATGTAATGGGTCTTGAAGCTTCCATTCCAAATCAAAGGACAAGGATCCGTTTGTATTATGTTCATAAATAATGTCAAAAAAGGTACCTAAATCTACGATGGTACGTTTATCACCAAGGTTAAAAACCTGTGTACGATCTGTTGATTCAACAGTCTGTTTCAATGCTAGCAAGAATTGCAAAATACTTGTTTTCCCTGAGCTATTGGTTCCAAATAATCCTGTAATAGGTGTTAGTGGTACATTCCCTGTGTCAGCCCAAGATTTGAAGTTGGTAATTCGTAATTTTGTAAACATATTTTTTCCTGTTTAAAAACTCTACAGAAGGTTTTCCTGCCTTGGACTTTTTCCCGATTGTTGCTTGATTCTTGGCCAGGCGACAACCAGCATGTTATATGCTAGTGCATCATCAGCCTTTTTCTTTCTATCGCAAATTGTATAGAGACGGTACGCGAGATCTCTAACAGAGTATGAAATATCGCCCATTTTTGCCAATAAGTCCGCAGCGCCCTTCTCTCCTTCATTTTCCAGAGAAATAATTAGGTACTGAACGGCTTCCCATACAGTTGCCCTGTTATCTCTTCGTGGATCCCAATCAGGCTTTAATTCATTTCGGTTTAGTAATCTTACATAACCAGATCTGGCCTCAACTATTCCTGTCTCACTTAATCCCTTAACACTAGTATTCTTTGCTCTCGCTAAAATATCAGCATCTCCGAATTCGCCTTGGTCTAATCCGAATTGTTCAAACCAAACAAGAGCCCAACGAGTATCTGGATCAAAGTCGCCTTCTTGTTCAGTTAAGTATGAATCAAGTGTCTGATTGATTATGCTCAAAGCTGAACGAACACTCAGTGCAGAGCCATCATTTTCGAGAACTTTTTTGTAACGGGAAAATATCGCCATACCTGGGCCAATTGCTGATTGTGCCAAATCAATTGGCGGTATGTTATTGTCTTGTAAGTTACGGACTGCAATTGGAATCTCGATTTTCAACTTTGAAATAAACTCGCGTTTAGTAATTGTTTCTGTAGAATCGTCCCGTATTCTACATACAAGAACAATCGAGGAAGCCAATGAATTTTTATATGTTTTAAGTCCCGCTGTACTCTCTGTACGAACAGGCCAGGTATTAATTATTTGTAGTCCGCCATCAATCAGTACAGAGAGTATACTCTCCCAAGCGGTAAAGTAGCCTTCGCTATTTTGGTCTAGTTCTTTTTCTTTAAAAGCATAATAGAAAGTTAATGGATAACAATACGAAGACTTAGATACCATAACTTCTACAGCTTCTTGTAGCTTATTTCGAAAATGCTCACCAGCTTTTGCTCTACTACCACCAAAACGATGCCAAGCAGCAACAACTTCATTAGTCTTTGGTGTACTCATGGTGGCGAATAATTCAGGAAAATCTTTTTGCAAGGCACGCCTAAAAATGCCATAGAAAAAATCGGATAAATCAGCATACGTAATACTTGAATAATATGGGGGATCAGTGCTTATCAATGCTGAAGTTGGAGAGTCAATTTGTGTTGTCGCGTCATGTTGATTAGCAACCCCAAACCCTGTCGGGAAATTTTCAACACACTTAGGGATCCATTCAAGAGAACCACTCCAACTACCTGTTGACCCACTAAATGGATTGGCTTCCGCAAAACACCATGTCATTCCCACACCTTGTTGAGAAAAAGTTTGGTTTATTTTCTCATAACCAGTATCCCAGAATGCGAAACTGCTTAATCTATTAGCCATTCGCCCAACAGCTAAGGTTAAATACGACGCAATTATCTTTGCATACATTGGGTCGTTGGAATCTTTCTCGCAAAGACATTTAGCTTCATCAATAAGGGCTGTGAATGTTTCAAGTGTTTTCTTTTGCCTCTTTGTGAACCATTTTCCTAGAGTGTTATATCCATATATTGGAGGGTTGATATACCCTGATATATCAGTAATTTCAATTTCATCTAGAAAATCCGAATCTGGAATATTGTCAATAATAAATTTTGTTTCTTCTGTAGGTGGCAGATATATTCGTCCTTTTTTCCCTTGAGCGACAATTGCTATTGGTACTTGAAATAATCCCTTTGATACGCCTTCATTTCTAATATAGTCAAAAGGAACAGGGGTACCACATCCGACGCAAATTGCTCCTTGCCTGGTTACGGATCCAGGGATAGCTATTTCACCTGTTTTAATATGATAAGTAACATTTCTGGTTACTTCATCCACTTCGGGCTTTACCCAAATCTTTTTCTTTTGAGATATATAGAAACTATTAGCCAAAGGCATTTGGATTTTGCAGGCAGGGTTTGGACATTGTACAGACCTTGCCCATATCCAAGCAATTACTTCAGCTTGTGTTCCTCCATTCTCAACTGGAAGGTTTATCTTAGGATAATAGTGTCCAATTCTTTTTTGAGCTTCGGCTCCCATCCAAGTTCCATAATACCGAATATCTTCAGCAAGACCTTCAGCTAACTTCCATTCCTTTTTTATAAAAGAAAATTGTTGGTTTATCGCTGAAATGGGATGGAGTGGATTTTTATCTTTGCAATATCGAGGAAATTCAATCATCGCTTTGTTTATCAAAACAGACATTGGATTTAAGTCGCTTGCAAATACTCGTAATCCAAGCCGCTGTGCTTCCAAAGGGATTGAGCCTCCACCCGCAAATGGATCAAGTAACGGTGGAGCATATTTTAATAAAAATTCTTCTATAGCAATCTTACCTATGGGCATTTCAAGATTTAATTCACGCGCAATACTTCTGGCAATTTCAATCTTTGCTTGATTTAAAATACTTTCATCGTTCGAATTTTCCCAGATGACCAATTTCTCAATTATTTTAAATAGGCGTTCCCTTTCCTCTAAAATCGATGCCTCACCCGTAACGTATTCTGAAGGGTCATCGACAAGGGATGAAAATAATACTGCTCTGCAAGTAGCCAATGGTTTTCGCGACCAATAAAGATGCAATGTGCTAGGGTGCCCATCACGAATATTTTTTTGACGAGATGCTTCCTCATTTACTGCTTCCAAAGGAAGTGATACTTCGATGAGTTTCTTTCGGTAAGCCATATTATTTAATCCTTATTTTCTTTAAGATACTCGACAATTTCAGCCAATGATTGCAGTAGATGGGTTATACTCCCGTTTAGCTTGGTATGGCTCGTAACTTTTATACAAGTCGAGGTCGGAAACTGCTATGCAATGCGCACCTGCGGTTTCATTTCGTTCTGGACAGCTTGCACCAGAGAACTTTTTCCGGCCCACAAAATATTCAGCAGTAATAACCATCATATGTCTTTTTGCTCCAATTGCATGAGTTCTTTCCAGTCGTAATTTACGCTTGTTGCGGCAAAATCAGGCTCACGCCGGAAAGGACGTTTGATGTAATGCAAGTTCTTTACGCTCGCAGTTTCCGCCTCAAAGGTCACTTCGATGACGGCAAGAATGAAGTCATCCGGTTTATTCAATCCGGCCAAAATCTCATTTTTACTCACCGTGACCGTTTCTGCACCGTCGATCCGGCCTTTTACTTCAATAAAACGAAGCTTTCCGCTGCCCGGAATGGCCGACTCAATATCCCAGCCCAGGTTTTCACGATGAACATCCACCGGCAAGTAACCCAGGCTGCGTTCTTTTTCGATGACGGCTTGCATGGCCGCCTCTTCGACGGCTTTCTTTTGCTTTGCAAACAAGGCGGGCGCGGGGGCTGCCTGTCCTTGCAAGCGGGCGATTAATCCGGCCGGCAGGATGAGAGCTGCACCCAGCACGAGCGGCGGTTGGGGAGATAGATGCCGTTCCTGTTCCAACTCTTCTACCCGACGCTGAAGGCGGGTTTGTAAGTCATCGGCGCGGCGCTGCGCCATTTCAGAGTTCAACCTGGCATTGACCTTGCCAGACTGTTCCTGGGCTTTTAAATCCTGGGCGCGATGATCCCAGTAGCTGATTTCCTTGGTCAGCCGGTCTTTGACAGCCGCCAGAGTGCGCGAGACGGTTTCTTCGCGGCGTTGTTTTGTTTCTGTAAACATGCGCGGCACCAGGTTCTGGACTGCATAGGCGCGTGCGTTATTCTCCAACTCGTTTTTTAGCCATTCTTTTTCGAGAATTGGGGCAATCAAAGGACGGAGATCCGCAGATAGCGGCATGTAATCCAGGAAGGGGGCCGGGCCGGCCGAGGATGCGCTGCCCTGTTCATTCATTTCAACAAATTGCATCTGGCGCGCAATGATCCTCCTCTGCCCAGATTCCCCAGCACGCCCTAAGCTGCCAGGTTGAGAGTCGCTTCTTCCATCCTGGATCGATTCTTCTAAATAGAACAGTAATCGTGGGTCTTCACCCATATCCGCAGGATCCACAAGGATCGCTCCTTGGCGCAGCAAGGCCCGGTAGCGTTCCAGCACAAGGTCAATCACAGCATCCATCAACGGATGACCAGGGCATAAGAACTCGGCCAAAGGTTTGCCCGGAAGTGTGATTTCTTCTTTATAGAATGTTACCCGTTCATAACGGCTGAGCAGAGTACCCCTGCCGATATTAAAACTTCGATTACGGATGGCGGAAGGCACATGCGATATTTCATAGCGTTTGCTTTCTCGTTTATGGATTGTCCCCCCCAGGTGTTCAAAAGCGGCCTTGAAAAAAGACTCGATAAAATGGGGTTGGAGGCGGCGAGCCTGGGCGCGCTCGAAGTCCTGGCGGATACGCTGTACCTGAGTGATATCCATTGCATCTCGCGCCAGCGCCCGATCTTCAAGCAAATCCTGGCAATGCTTTCGATCAACCAGGTTGTCAACCGCCTGATTCAAGCGATCGCGGATTTCCGGCCGGTCGCCATAGCGGATTGCTTCCATGAGAAGCTCACGCAGACTGGTTTCACGGAACAATTTGCCCAAGATATCAAAGACCCCATCGCCAAGCGCACGACGCTGTTCCTCAATTTTGTTGAGCAAACGGGCGTAGACGTCGCCTTCACGCGTTTCATCTGCTACCAGGTTCCACAGATGGCAGACTTCGGTCTGACCAATGCGGTGAATACGGCCAAAACGCTGTTCAAGGCGGGCCGGATTCCAGGGAAGGTCGTAGTTGACCATTAAGTGAGCCCGCTGCAGGTTAATACCTTCGCCGGCTGCATCGGTCGCAACCAATACCAACACATCTTTATCCTGGACAAATGCAGTTTGAACGGTTCGACGGTCATCACGCAGCATGCCACCATGGATTGTGACGACGGCTTCAGGCCGTCCTAATAAAGTGCGGATTTTCTCGGTCAGATAATTAAGTGTATCGCGGTGCTCGGTAAAAATTACCAGCTTCCGTCGATTGCCGTTGCCATCAAACATTTCGTCATTCTCTTGGAGAATCCGAGAGAGTTCCTGCCATTTGCGATCATTTCCCGATCTGCGAACACGATCCGCCATCTGTTCCAGACGGTGTAATTCTGCGATTTCAATTTCCAATTCATGGATGGTACGGGCGGCTGTGGCCAGATCGATTAACTGTTCCCCGTTTTGCTCTTGCTCTCCTTCTGGAGCGTCATCGAAGTCTTCAACATCTTCTACATCCAACTTGGGGAGGTTTGCCAAAAAATCCGCATTTGTTTCGCCGCCGCGCTTGAGAATACGAGCTTCGCGCAAACGACTTTCCAAACGTTCCCGCCGGCGATGTAACGATTGATAAATCGCTTCAGGACTGGATGCCAAGCGCCGCTGCAGAATAGTCAGAGCAAATCCAACCGTACCACGCCGGTCAGCTTCAAGGTTATCGGCTCGGTTGAATTCTTCGGAAACATATTTTGTTACGGCCTCGTAGAGCGCGGCTTCCAGATCCGAGAGATCATAATCAACAGTGTATGCCCGACGTTCCGGGAACAGCGGCGTGCCATCGAATTTAAGAAGCTGTTCTTTAACTAAACGGCGCATCAAATCGGATGCATCTACATTGTGAACACCTTCTCGATATTTACCCTCGAATCGATCTGGGTCCAATAAACCCATAAAAAGTTGAAAATCTTCCTCTTTGCCGTTGTGCGGTGTCGCGGTCAACAAAAGCAAGTGGCGAGTACGGTTTGCCAGAAGCTGCCCTAACTTGTATCGTTTTGTATATTTTATTTCTCCGCCAAAGACAGATGCCGACATCTTGTGTGCTTCATCAACGACAATTAGATCCCAATCCGATTGGGCCAGGCGGGCCTGAAGCTCCTCGTCCCGGCTGAGTTTATCCAATCTGGCTATGGCCAGAGGCGTTTCAGCCAGCGCATTACCAGAACGAGCTGCCTCGATTTTGTCATTGGTGAGTAAATCAAAGGGAAGCTGGAATTTTTGCCAGAGTTCATCCTGCCACTGCTCGGTCAAATTACCTGGGCTGACAATTAAACAGCGCTGCAGATCGCCCCGCAAAAGCAGTTCTTTGATGAATAAACCGGTCATAATCGTCTTGCCGGCTCCGGGATCATCGGCCAATAAAAAGCGTAAAGGTTGGCGCGGCAGCATTTCCCCATACACTGCGGTGATCTGATGAGGAAGTGGTTCAACTTGTGAAAGGTGGATCGCTAGCCAGGGATCGAATAGGTAAGCCATTCGAATACGGTAAGCCTCTGAAACTAACCGAAACATTTCGGGGTCAGCGTCAAATGCCCAGGCTGTACCAGGTGCGGTCACAACTAAATCAGCTTCCCGATCACGAAAAATCAGTTCATTTCCTAAATTTCCAGTCGTACCCCGATAAGAAACCTCAACCACATCCGAACCATGCCACTGCACACTCAGGATGGTTACTGTATCGTTGGGTAAAATCCCTTTTACTTGACTGTTTGGTTTGAGGTTTTCGAGAGTGGTCATAATTTTTGATTAATCCATCATCTCATCTGTTTTTGAATTCTTTGGTAAGTTCATATTTTGATCCAGCCAATTGTCTATCGTTTCTTTGCGAAATCGCCAATGTCTGCCAACTTTTTGGCATGGAATTTTTCCATCTTGTGCAAGTTTATAAAGAGATGACAATGGAATTTGTAAATATTTTGATGCTTCCTCGATTGTCATAACTGGGGGAGGGTTATCAATCATTTTGCCTTCTTTTGAGATGGAAAGTAAAAATCAACAATAATAATTATATACTCATTATTGATAGTTGCTGCTAAAACTCAGCAGCAAATTTGCCGGGAGTAAGCTTATCCATTGTTGAACAAAAAAGCACCATAACAGGTGCCTTGTCATTGAAAACCATTTTCATCAAAAAGCCCCCTAATGCTTGATGCGACAACTCGGAATCTAACTTCCTGAGACTGAAAACCCCCACTTGTCAAACGATTTGGCGAGGATTGCCTTCGCTTCATCGGACTGGGGTGATATCTTTTTATTTTTTATCTCAACGTCAGCTTCCCAAAGGGCATGTGCTGCCTTACTGCGTAACTCCCCCGCAAGATTTGAAAACGATGCGTACGCCTTTAGAATTTCTTTATCAGGTTCAGGCATACCTAACACATTGTAAACCTTAACGCCAAACATGCCGGCAATGCTCAAAACCTCGCCGTTTTGGGGCGTAGATTCTCCATGCAGCCAGGATAATACCGTATTAGGCGTGTACCCTAATAGAGAACAAAAAGCCAGGAAATCTTCTTCACCTGGCTGGGATCGACTCCATCGCCTATATTCTCGCTTAAACCAGTCCGGAAAGTTGGACATAATGATCGTTGTGGTGTGTTTTAAGATCGTTGCTGATAATGAAAATTTTGTTCGTCGTTAATGATAGTATATTTTTTCATTTATCGCAACGATCTAAGCGCTCTAACTCGGACCATTATTTTAGATGTTTATGGATATGGGGGAAGAACAAGGTATGGGTTACATAATCGAAGGTATCCGGCTCTTGCCATCAACTGATCTCGGCTGACCGTTTTGAATTTTGCCTCCAGGTGATCGAGGTGTTTTCGAACCGTGCGGACTTTTATTTTCAGCACCAGAGCAATTTGATCTGGAGAAAGCCCACTGGCCAAATATTGCAACACCTCGCTTTCTCGCATGGACAATTTTGGCCATTCAATTTCTGGTGGCGGTTCTTTCGCCGTAATTGTGAATTCGGAACCGTGGTATTCAACAACCGCCCGACAAGGATCTGGGAATAAAGACAGACTATTCTCTCCACTATTCATCCTCTTGTATTCATGGTCGAGAATATCGCCTTCGTCGCTGCTGGCCTTGATGAACGGCATTTACAATTTCCTCCCCTATGGGTGATTTGGAACCCTGTTTCTTAAAACACAGATTCCCCAGCTCGAATTCGGTAACCTGCGAGATGGGGAAGTTGAATTTTGGTTATGGCGAGAATTTTCAATAATGGCGGTCATGTCAGGATGATATGAATAAGGATGGTAACGGCATTTTGTTGCTTGAACATTATAGAACAAATGGTCTATCAAATTATAGAATACATTCATGCTTTATGCAAGCTATCACAACTGATTTTCGCAGAAAATCAGGATAAAAAGCAGGTGTCAATATTGACACCTTGAGCAGGGCATTCCAGGATGCTATCCTAGTCACAGTTTTCACATAGACAAGGAGTACGAATGACCTGCTATTTAGATAAACACACCCAAAAACAAAACCGGCGGCTATATGACCAGGTAGTAACTTTACAGGAAGACCTATCCCGTTTATCCGAAATTGTGACTTACCTCGCCGGATTGTCGGATGAAGCATCGGCTGCCTTTGATATTTCAGATCAACTGGATTCCATTCACCATTGCCTGAATCGGTTTGAGACGCGCTGCCTGGCGATCCAGGTCGCAGCCTATGAAAATGAATTCGTTGAACCGTACATTGATGAAGAAATCAGTACTGAACTCGTCTTCCCCAATCATCGCTGGGAGGATGTTCGTAAAGATGCCAGGCGTGCCAATAAACTGGCCAACCAGTTGACCTTGACCCTCACCAAGATTCGAACGGGTATGGGTGGGTTGCAGTCGCAGTCTCCGGTTCCAGGAGATATCGTACAGATCAACCAGGTCGTGTCCAATGCGGTCCATGGATTGACCTCGGAATGGAATGGTAATCCGGGGTAATACCCTACAAACATTATCAACAGACTTAATTGTATTGATTGGAGAATCGTTGGATGGAATCACCAAGTAGAACGAAAATCCCCCACCTCGTCATCGTCCGCGCCCCTGGCCTGCTGCCCATGCTCTACACCCTGCGTGAGTTGGGTGAAGAACTGGGTATCCCAGATAGCACCTTGCGGGATTGGCTTGTAGCCGGCGCACCGCATCAGCGGGATAGCCGGGATCACTTGTGGGTCAATGGCGAAAGTTTTGCCGCCTGGGTTAAAGCCCAACAAAAGCCAAGAACGCATCGCAAGTTGGCGGCCGGTGAGGGGTATTGCATGCACTGCAATCAAATCACTCAGCTCCTGTCACCCGAAGTACGCCATATCAAAGGCAAGCTAATTCATCGTAGAGGAATTTGTCCTCAATGCGGGCACACCATCAATCGCGGAGATCGGTATGATCGAACGACAGAATTATCTTAAAACCCGCAAACATCTTACCTATCTCCAGGAAGTGATGCAACTGAACCCGGCATCCCTGGATCGCTACCGCTTTTATTTACGTCACCTGCTTCTCTGGGCTGGGGAGAAAGATTTTAAAACCGTCCAGGACATTCGCCCAACCCTTCCCAGTTATCTGGCAAGTTTGCCGGGAAAAGATGGAAAAGGGAATCTGGCAGGATGCACCCAGAAAAAAATTCTGGACACCAGCAAACGCTTTTTTCGTTGGGCAAAAGCAACCTATCCACGCGAACTGAATAATTTACCGTTGGCCTGGATCGACACGCTCAGAATGATCCGCCAACCCCAAGTTACCACAGAGAATGTGTTTGTATCTGAGGAAGAAGTCAGGCAATTAATCGCATACCCTGCCGTACAGGATGACCTGGCGCTATTGCGAGATCAGGCTGCTGCAGCTCTTCTGTTCCTCTCCGGCATGCGCGGCAGCGCCTTTGTGACCCTGCCTATCTCTGCTCTTGATCTTGAAAATCTCACCGTTCGCCAGTGGCCGGAGCTGGGCGTCCATACCAAGAACAGCAAGAAAGCTACCACCTTCCTTTTAAATATTCCGGACCTGCTTATACCTGTAAGCCGTTGGGATGCGATCGTCCGCCACGCTCTGCCATCGACTACCCCCTGGTATGCACCCATCGAACACTATTGGGGAGAACAAAGCCTTTCTAATGAAGAGCCTGGTAAGTGCCGCTTGAACGGGCTGGAAAAACGCTTGAAATTATTGTTCTCCCTGGCAAAATTGGATTTTAAGTCGCCGCACAAATTCCGGCATGGACACGCCGTTTTCGGTTTACTGCACGCTCAGACGATGGCCGACTATAAAGCCGTTTCCATGAACCTGATGCACGACAGTATCGAAATCACCGACAGCACCTACGCGCCTATGTTGTCCTCGGATGTTCAGGACCGGATCGCTGGGTTGTCAGGTAGGGCAGTGTCCACGCCGGATGATAAGGTACATCTTGCAGGAGATGAGGTAGAAGCCTACCTCAGTAGTTTAGGCAAAGAAAGCCTGGGCCGTGCCCTGGTCTTCATTGCCGGGAAATTGACCCAATGAACAGTTGGTTACAATCTCCAATTATCCACTGGGCTGGCCTTGCGATGCGCGTTCTCCACGTCTACCTCCGCAATTTGGGCATAGTGGCGCACCATATCCAGCGAGCCATGTCCCAGCAGCGATTGGAGGGTGAATACGTCTCCACCCGAACGCAGGTACGTAATCGCGAAGGTGTGGCGAAATTTATGTGGATGAACATGAGGGAGATCTGCCCGTTCACCCAAACGCCGGATCAGGATGCGCAGGCTGTTGCGGTTAAATGGGCGGTCACCGGCGCTGATGAAGAGAGGAGCCATGGGGTCATCTCCATCTTCCCGGGTGGCCAGGTAACGCCAGACAGCTTTGCGGGCAACTTTACCCAGGTAAGTGACCCGGCCTTTTCCACCCTTTGCACCCCCGCTAACCCCGTGGCGGATATTCACCTTGCCGGTTTTCAAATCCACATCCTCGACGGTCAGCGAGCAAAGCTCGGTGGCACGCAGACCAGTGTCCAGCAAGGTCAAGACAATGGCCTGGTCGCGGTTGGCACTGGGCCGGCGCATGACAAATGCCTTCCGGTCCTCCGTCTGAGCTTCCCGCGAGTAGACGCAGGCCTTGATCAGCTTTTCGATATCCTCTTTGGAAAAAGTCTGGATGATATGCTTCGGAAACTTGGGTGGGGTGATGTCGACAAAGGGGCTGGGGATTTTGAACTCTTTGTGCAACCAGGTGTAGAAAGACCGCAAAGCAATGTAGACGTTGCGCAGCGATTTGGCCGAGAGGGGATCTTGGTTCCCGTTCCAACGCCGGGGTTTGTATTCGGTGCGCATCCAGGCGATGTAATTGGTGAGATCGGACGCCGTGACTTTGGCAACATCCTGATCTCCGATATGTTCCATCCATTGGTTTAGATAGAATTCATAGGAGTCGATCGTGCGCTTACTTAACCCCTCTGCTACCTTAAATTTCATGAAGCCGTCGATGGCTTTGGAGATGGGAATGGAAATCCGGTTTTTTGACGAGCTTAGAGTACTGCGGTTCATTGAAAAATCCTCCGATTCTGAGAAAAATTCAACCGCAGTACGCCGGGTTAACGAAAAACCAGAGTACATAGTACTCTGGTTCCTTCCTAGTAGCGGGGAGTGGATTCGAACCACTGACCTCCGGGTTATGAGAGATTTTCCTGGTTTCGGAACGTTTTTCACTCAGGCTCTGCATTTTAGCCTGGCCTGAGGGACGCTCGTCTGAATAGGCCGGAGGATCTTTGGTTACGAATTATGTGTCGTATGATAGCAACTTTTAATGACAATGTCAAGCTGAAATCAACAGCTGAAATCAACAGTTGCAATAAACAGTAGCATTAAATTGGAGTTACAGTTGATATCTTCAATTTATGCAATCAAATCCAGTCTACTAAAAAGTAATCACTTGAATTACTCTAAAAAACAAAAAAGTGTTTAAGTTATAAATTTAGTGCTCGAGGGTTTTTTACGACCCGGAAAGTCATGAAATTTATCATTGAATAATAGGGGGAAAGGATGGTTAATAATCCTGAAAGGATTAAACCTCCACCGAGGATGGACAAAGCCACATGCCACACATCAGCATAATTAAGACCACTGATTGTATGTGTCGGAGCCATCATAAATTGAATCGTGAGGGTGAGCAGCCCAACAATCAACAGTGAAAACGCAGCTGCTTTTTTGCCTACTTGTTCGTTTTCAGTAGGCTTCTCAAAATTCACACTTTTCCAAATTCCAGGAATACCGAAGAGAAGAAAGACCAACAATGTGAGGATATTAGTATATAAAACGCCATCTACTGGCATGGATGCTCCCCGCAGTGCGCGTGAAGCCAACATATGAATTGCATTGAGGATCGTTCCAAGTAACAAGGCGATGATGGCAGCACGATAAGCTTTTTTACTTCCTTTGATAAGCAATACGACCGCGCGCACTCCCAGAATTCCAGCAGCAACACCAACCAGAACGAACAAAACCCATAGCCATTGGAATGAAGCGATTCCGGCAAATTTACCTCCAAATCCTGTTGGGTTAAGTGCCACACAAGTTGTTCCTGCTCCACCAATCAATGTAAATGCGGCTGTAAGACTCATTAAAACAATACCAATAATTTGTAAAAATTTTGCCCACCATTTGTTTCTCATATATTCCTCCTTATTGATCTAAATTGGTTTGTGTTATTAAACATGATTGGACTAATTACACAAGTGCAAATCCTGCTACAAAGCATGCTGTCATTAGTAGTAACAAAATGGGTAGAATCCGAAAAATGATTTCGCGCGAAAGCAAAGGTTTTCCGGCTTTTAGCAATGCTAAAAACAGTCCTCCCAGACCGATCAGAGCTCCTCCAACGCTGATCAGAATAAAGCCTATTGAGGTAGACCCATTGAAAACCAAGAAAATAGGAAGTAGAAAAATTGTCAGTCCGGCAATGCCATGTACAATTACAAGGGTCAGTAAGGGCAGTCTATTTTTAATAGGGATCAATCGGGTGACAATTATTGCAAATAGACCAATAATCGCGAAAATCAAAAACGGGATCCTATAATTTGAGAGGTGTTGCCAAACGAGTCCCATTGCGAGGCTGAGTGGGATGATAGTGGATACGATGACCACAATGGGTGAATCCAACAAGTCAAAGCCAAGGATTAGCAGCAATAAACTAGCTATCAGCAGAACGCCAAAAGCGGTCGAGTAGGCGATCATCGGTAATGTGCTAAAACCTTCGATACCTACTGAGATCTGGTATGAAGCGACCAGACCAGTGAGGAGAAGTAAAATTCGATCCGGGACAGTTATTTTCATGGTATTTTTGACTCGGTTATTTTGGTACGAAGTGTGCGTGCGATATTGGTAAAGTAATGCAAGCTGGCAGATAATAAACCACCACCGATTCCAAGATACATTATGGCCAACAAAGGTTTTGGAATAGGTGAATAAGTGCGCAGGTAGATGCCAAGAAAAATCATGAACAACACCAACGGATAACTTGTCCAACCTTGAAAGGCAAACAAGCATACTTTTTCACCCTTCAATCTACCAATGCGTTTTATGTTCTTATTTGCTAGCTTCGAGAAGCCAAAAAAATAGATGCAGACCGCTAATATGAGACCCACTACAACCAGTATGAACATGGTAGAAAAAGCTACCGGCTTCAGCCAACCTGAAGCAAATCCGATTAACATTACTCCCACACTAAACCATACGAGTCCGGCAGACAGGTGCAACCAAACCTTGTGGACAGAGGGTTTGAATATTCTTAAACGATATAGTTTGCTATTCATCAAATTACCATTAAAAGCATAGATGAAAGCATATATACTGAGGCGTATTTAAATAGTCCAAAATTGATTCGCTCTGAAGGTCTTAGGATCATAAAGACTGCTAACAACACCAGCCCAATCGAAAGAACACTGAGTAAACGCAAGCACCCCCACGTCATTCCAATCCCCCATGCCGCCATTCTCATCGCTATCGCAGCGAGGATACTGGAAACAGCAATCATTGCGTGATTTACCCTGGTCCCATAAACGGATACTACTGTCGGAATACCTGCGTTAAGGTAGTCTTTGGCGTAACGGATATTGAAGGTCAGGATATGGGTTGGGATCCATAACAAGATTCCAAGAGACAATACAATCCCAACCCAATCCACGGCACCTACTCCGAGGTATCTACCTGCAAGTATCGGCATTCCTCCTGATATCCCGCCCCAAATGATGCTCAAACAGGTTCGTCGTTTAAGCCAGATGGTATAAACAACGACATCGAAAAACAGCCCGGCAAAGATGATTATCCCGAAACCGGTATCGATGATCAGCGCCAAGCCTACACCCAGGGTGGAGATAATCATTCCAACCCAAAGGGCTTCTTTTGGCTTTATCTTTCCTGATGCTAGAGGACGGGCTTTCGTTCGCTCCATTTTCGCATCAATATTGACCTGCCCCCAAGAGTTGGTCCAGTTTTTAAGTGGTAGTCGGGATGACCGCAGCCGTCAGCGGGGGTGCCAGTTGGGGCATCAGGACCGCTTCGGGTGCGGGTGGGCGATAGCCTAATGCACTATGGGGTCTGACAGTATTGTACTCCTTTCGCCACTGTTCGATGAGGATTTTGGCTTCTTGCAGGGTGTAGAAGATCTCACCGCTGAGGAGTTCATTGCGGAACTTGCCGTTGAAACTCTCGATATACCCGTTCTCCCAGGGGCTGCCTGGTTCAATAAATAAAGTTTTCACCCCCAGCTCGCTCAGCCAGGTACGAAGCTGCTGGTTGGCAAATTCGCTGCCGTTGTCCGAACGTAGATGGACCGGAACACCGCGTGTGCAGAACAATGCGGTTAGGCAATCCAACACATCCTCCGTTTTCAGGCTGCGCCCTACACGGATGGCTAGGCATTCACGCGTGTACTCGTCGATGATGTTCAAGGTGCGGAAGGCCCGTCCATCGTGGGTGCGGTCGGTCACAAAGTCATAGCTCCAGACATGGTTGGGATATTCCGCGCGTAAGCGAATGCAAGAGCCATCATTCAGCCATAATCGCCCGCGTTTGGGCTGCTTTGGGGGCACTTTCAGCCCCTCCGCCCGCCAGATCCGCTCCACGCGCTTGTGATTGACCGTCCAGCCATCCCCGCGCAGCAAGCCGGTGATCATGCGGTAGCCATAGCGGCCGTACTTGCTGGCCAGCCGCACTACCTCCTTGATTAGTCGCTCTTCGTCATCTACCGCCACTCGCTGGTAGCGCTGGGTGCTCCTTGCCTGCTCGAGTGCCCGGCACGCACGCCGCTCTGACACCTGGAGCCCCTGGCATACCTGCTCCACCGCTTCGCGTCGCTTAGCCGGGCTGGTCATTTTCCCCGCAACGCCTCTTTCAGGATGGCGTTGTCCAGCGTCAGATCCGCCACTACCCCACGCAGCCGCGCATTTTCCTGCTCCAGTTCTTTCAGCCGCTTGGCCTGCTCGGTCCCCATCCCGCCGTATTCTTTCCGCCAGCGGTAGTAGGTCTGGTCACTGATCGCCAGCGCCTTGCAGATCTCACTCACCGTCTTCCCCTGGCTGGTCAGTACTTCTGCTTCGCGCAGTTTGTTGATGATGTCTTCCGCTTTAAAGGTCTTTTTTGCCATTTCCCTACCTCGCTCCTTTCATGATATCCGGTTTTTGTTTCCGTTTACCACTTATTTTTTGGACCAGTTTTGGGGGGGCAGGTCA